>Ga0364859_10320_pt1 | contig 29702 bp, 23 predicted proteins | sample ExccelAu500001D3_FD_206911 | JGI IMG/M metagenome (GOLD analysis project Ga0364859, IMG submission 206911) | Enriched cells from Trout Bog Lake Hypolimnion, Wisconsin, USA - BchlTB.Aug20.5000.01 .D3 | ecosystem: Environmental > Aquatic > Freshwater > Lake > Hypolimnion/Profundal zone | place: USA... | reverse complement strand
ACGTGGCTTTTATCGAAACTGGCCAGGGAGAAGAATGAAGCAGACAAAAAGATATAAAAGTTTAGATAATTTTGAACAGGCATCGTGAATTTGGGATGATCGTATACCAGGTTTTAACATGAAGAAACAAGAAACATCTTTACGGCTTTTAGAACAATTCTTGCCAGAGGGCGCCTTTGATCAGGTTGCCCCTTTTTTCAGGACGCATACGGTACACTTAACGCTTACACATGAACGCAAAAGCGTGCTGGGCGATTACCGGCACCCGTTTGCAGATACCCCTTACCACCGTATCAGCGTTAATGCCAATCTGAACCCTTATAGCTTCCTCATTACGTTGCTGCATGAGCTGGCGCACCTGTTTACCTACGTGCATTTCGGGAACAAAGTATCGCCGCACGGCAAGGAATGGAAAACGCAATTCAGGCATATCTTAATCCCGTTTATTGGAAAAAAATTCTTTCCGACGGACGTAGAAAAGGCGCTGCTGGCCTACCTGCACAATCCTGCTGCGAGCACCTGCACCGACGCCAACCTCTATAAGGCGCTATACCGGTATGACGAGCATAAACCAGGCTTCAAACTCGTGGACGACATAGCGGATAACCACTACTTTGAAACTGAGGATGGCCAGGTGTACCAGAAACTTGAGAAACTGCGTACACGCACACGGTGCCTGAACGTGGGCAATGGAAAAGTGTTCTTTTTTCAGGGCATTGTAGAAGTGCGCGAGGTGCGGCGGAAACGCGCTTAGCACAGTATTTCCGCCCCTTGCATTAGTCGCATTTCCTTGTTCGTTTTTGCTGTTTCACGCCTGTACCCTCAGGGCAAACGTTTTAAAATTTGTCGACGCCAGTGAGCACCGCCATAAGGTGATCTTTGCCCCAGCTTGATTTTTTACGTCTGCTCTTGATGCTGATTAGCTTTTATGCCTCTGTAGTCGTGATGCTGTTTTAAAAGATTGTGCGCTATTTTACTAACGAAGCAATAGTTTTCTGGCCTGTGCAGCCAATATCTCTGTAAAGTCTGCATAAATACGCCACTCCCTTGTCTCAATCCGATATGCCAATGTCGATCTCGATACTTTGCCTTTTATACCACAGTGATACAATTTATCTGACGCCGCTTGTAAGCATGATTCTATATCACGTAGGCTTCCCCGGTAAGTTAGCAAGGCAAAGCACATATTAAGGTACTGTTCCCAACAACTGAAAGTCTGACATTTGTAATTGCCAAAGTACCTTTTGACGGCTTTGCCAAATTCATACTTAGGTACCAGATCTAATAGTTGAGAAAATACTGTCTGCCTGAATTCTCATACTACTGGCCTTTAACAGCTGTATTTCAATTTCAAATCGAAAAACTAAATGACATCCATCAAATGCAATATCAGTAAGGATTTCAGCTAAATTACCTCGTCAAAGGCTTGACAGTAGTGATATTTGCTATAAACTGTTAAAAACACTAAAGGTGCCTGATTTATCAGTTAGGACGCGGTACTGCACCCTTGCCTTTACCGTCGCTATCAGAATAAATATCCCACGTACCGGGCCTTGCACAGGTAATATCACCTGACGACAATCAACTTATTAAAACACACCTTTAGGTATTTTTGTAGCTTGTCAAATAGTAATGAATATGGAAATAATGGCACCCGTTGGGTCATGGGAGAGCTTGCAGGCAGCGATACAGGCCGGGGCCGACTCTATTTACTTTGGGGTAGAACAACTGAACATGCGCGTAAAGTCTGCCGCATCGCTGACGGTAGCAGATATACCTGAAGTAGTAGAGCGGTGCGCTGCGCATGGCATAAAGACCTACCTGACACTTAACACCACGATGTATGACCACGACCGGCAACTGATTGCTGCAATTGTGGGAGCATGCAAAACTGCTGGGGTAAATGCCGTAATCGGGAGTGATTTTGCAGTGCTTAACGAGTGTAAACGCCAAGGGGTGAGCTTACATATTAGCACTCAGGCAAATGTAACAAATATAGACACGGTGGCGTTCTTCGCTGCGTATGCCGACCTGATCGTGCTATCGAGGGAGCTGACGCTCAACCAGGTAAAGGGCATCACCCGGGAGATCAAAAGCCGCGATATACGAGGGCCCAAGGGAGAATTGATGAAGATAGAAGTGTTCGCGCATGGGGCGCTGTGCATGGCAGTATCCGGGAAGTGTTACCTAAGCCTGGATTCTAACAATTCATCGGCAAACAGGGGCGCATGTGTACAGAATTGTCGGCATAAATACCTGGTCACAGATCTCGACAATGGCAAGGAACTGGAGATAGACCATGAGTATATTATGAGTGCCAAGGATCTGTGTACTATAGATTTCCTGGATAAAATAGCCGATGCAGGCGCCAGTGTCCTGAAAATAGAAGGCAGGGGTAGGTCGGCAGATTATGTTTATACTACGGTTAAATGTTATAAACAGGCCGTACACGCATTGGCAGATGGCGCCTATACACCAGATAAAATAGCAGCATGGCGGCAGGAATTGGGCACCGTCTTCAACCGCGGCTTTTGGGACGGTTATTACCTTGGGCGGCAATTAGGCGAATGGAGCGCGACAGAAGGGTCGCAGGCGACAAAGAAAAAAATATACCTGGGCAAGGCAGTAAAATACTATCCAAGGATAGGCGTGGCAGAGTTCCTGCTTGAATCGGCGGGGCTGAAGTTAGGAGATGAACTCCTGCTAATGGGCCCCTCCACCGGACTGGTGAGCCAGGTCGCGGAACGGATACATGTAAACAATAGCCCGGTAGAAGTAGCAGATAAAGGCACAAGTATATCGGTGCCGTTTGCCGCGAAGGTGCGGCCGGGTGATAAACTTTATAAAATGGTAACCACCGGATATGCCTAAAATATTGCAGCAAAGGGCGAAGTGCATCGGTTGTAATCTCTGCTCCGAAATATGGCCACTACGTTGGCGTGTGTCGCGGGTAGATGGTAAGTGTACCTTGGTAGATGGCGTGGAAAAGAAGGGCATCTGGCAGTTAGTGATCTCAGCCGATGAACTATCGCCTAATGAGCAGGCTGCTAAAGCATGCCCCGTGAAGATCATCAAGATTGTGCGTTAAGGATGCCGATTCAAATCAATACTCGAATTATATACTGTCCATTTTGGTCCATTTATCCAGTTGCTTGATGCAGGCCGACATATCCTTTGGGATAGGCGCTTCCACAGCAATCGGAGTACCGTCTTCTTTAGCGAATTCCAGGCGATAGGCATGTAGGGCGAGACGGCTGAGCAGTGGCTTTTCCACCTCATCTTTTTCAGACATCCGGTATTTGCGCTTGATGTTCGATAGCATAAACGGTTGTCCATCGCCATAAAGTTCATCACACACTATAGGATGGCCTATAGACTGCATGTGCACCCTCACCTGGTGGGTGCGGCCGGTATGTATCTGAAACTGCATAAGGGCATACATGGGCCACTGCTGCACCACTTTATAATCAGTCACGGCCATCTTTCCTTTACGGGCAACTACCATTTTGCCATTTTGTGCCGGGTGTGCAGCGATGGGGCTTTCAATTCGGCCTTCAGCGGGTATTACTATCCCTGTAACGAGGCCAGCATAATATTTGTTCACATCCCGCTCCTGGAACATAACAGACAGGTAACGGTGCGATTCTTCGGTCTTTGCAAAGCAGATAACGCCGCTGGTATCACGGTCCAGTCGGTGCACCACCCATATTTTTTGGCCGGTCTTTGCTTCCAGCATTTTATTAAGGCAGGGCAACTCACTATTAAAACGGTCCGGGATTACCAAAAGCCCAGCCGGTTTGTTAACGATCAGCAGGTCATCATCCTCGTAAAGTGTTTCTATATTCATCTGGGGCTAAAGGTACGGTAAAAAGTAAAAAGGCCAACCGAGTGACGTGGCACACAAGTAGCCGAGCGCATACAGGCCATAATATAGAAGCGCTAAAAGCCCATCCCAAGCCCACACTCTGCAAATTCAGCAACGGCAAGGTGCGCTTCCAGAAAGGCGCAGATGAAGAACTCCTTCACCGGTCCCTGTTCACGCCTCACGAGGTAGAGGTTACCACCGAGCTTTTCGTAATAGGGCTCTTGTATGTCAAATGTCTGGTGTAGATAGTAGCCCATTTGCAGTACCACCCCTACCCGGCCGAGAAGGAATTCATTACCCGCGAAAACGGCTGTTTTATAAGAATTCGACCCTTCGGAACCGGCGCTAACGAAGCCGTTGTTCCGCAGGTAAGCATATATCTGATCTGAATAAGAATAATCGAGCCCGAAAAATAACTTGTTTTTATTCCTGTAGCGCTTGCTCATATATGCCGCACCGAGGTATACTGGATATTCCGGCCCCAGCGGCGCATTAGATTGGTTAAAACCCATGGTCGCGCGCACCTGGAACAACCAGCGGTTTTTAAGTGGTTTCAGGTTGCGCTTCACGAGGCGCGGCGTGGAGGTCTCCGGAAAAAACTTTAACCCTACATGCACGCCGGGCAAATTTATGCCGAGGTTGGGTTGATGGAAGGAAGCATCAGAAATATGCGAAAAATTGACGCCGGCCTGCACATCCCAGTGCTTGTTGACGTGATAACGGACATCAGACAAGAACGAAAAATAATCGTTGATATGACTGCCTATTGCATTGTTTATGGTATCGAGGTAGGGTGTGCGGCTATAATCGCGGGTCACATACCCCACCCCATCGCCTATTCTCATGGTCCATTCCAGTTTCCTGCCCGAGATAAGCGGAATGACAATGTTTGGATAAATACTAAAACAACGGCCGTAGATGGAGTCATTGCCATAATTAGTGTAGGTGATCCCGATACCTAAAATGGGATAACGGCGGCGCTGCTGCCATTCGCTACGACCATAAGTTTTCCATTGAAAATTTATATCTGTGCCGGTACTGAGGCTAGGTATCGGTAGCTCGAACTTAGCTTCATGCTTTAATACCCGCGACGCGAACTCATTTACCTCAATACCAAAGCCAGCAAGCGAGGTCTGATCCTGTGCGTGGCAAATGGAGCTGAATAGAATAAAAGTGAATAACGACAAAGCACACCGGACCATCGCAAACAAATATAGTATCAATTGCAAAAAGATATTCACCCGAAAAACATTTTTTTTATTTTGTCGTACTTTAGCCCAAAATTGCTGGATGAAAATAATTAAAGTATACCCCTATTTATCACTTGCAATTATTCAGGCCCTTCTTATTCTCCTTGCCTTTCCGTCATTGCTGCTTCATGGAGGTCATTTTATGTTCAGCGACTGGGGCGATGGATTTAAAAACTACTTTACCCTCAGGAGCTATGTACATAACCCCATAGGGGCCGACGGACTTTTTAAATATGATACCTTTTCTTACCCGTTCGGCGACTATGTATATTATACAGACAATACCCCATTTTTCTCTATACCATACCGGTGGATTTGTCAGCACGTTTCCGACTTGAGCGCCGATGTGATCCCGGTGTTCAATGTGTTTATCCTCTGCGGCTTTTTGTGGTGTTCATTCCTTGTTTACTTTATATTCAGCACATTTTTAGGAAGAAATTTTTTGTCGTTTGCACTTGCCGTATTCCTTCCCTGGATAAATATGCAGATACCTCGTCTATGGGAAGGGGATTTTAATTTATCGTTCGTCGCGCCTGTGCTGGCAGGGATTGCACTATTCATAACCTGGCAACAAAGCACCGGGAATAGGTGCAAGCAGGCCCTGTTATTGGCTTCTATGTCCCTGTTACTACTGTTGTCATTCCTGCTGCACGGTTATTACATAGCAATACTGGCGCTGCTCCTCGGCGGCATGTTCTTTTTTCTCGGCGCTTCGCAGTTCAAAACTAAAGCGGGAAAAATGGCGCTCATTCTAAGTGTCATAATACCCTTAGCCGGGCTGGCCCTGGTGCTATGTCTATTGCACAGTACTGATAAATACCTGTCGCTACGGCCAGTAACAGCCATGTGTTACGACTGCTCCGTGTTGAAGACCAATTTTTCATTTTTATTTACCCATTACGATTTTCATAGCCTTGCGTTTCCTATAGCTACTACACGCCTCGTGAACATGGAAACCATGGCGTATTTAGGCAACATTGGTTTGTTTTCGTTCGCATATATATGCCTTGGCTCGGTTTTCAGCACCTCGTTTCGCAATAGCATAACAGGGATACAGAAGGACTTTTTTGCTGACCCCTTGAAGCGGTCGATCTTCATGGGTGGGGTGCTGACGCTGATCGTTTCGTTTGGGGAACGCTATACCTCTAACAGGGATGCCCTGATGATATACACACCCATAACTTGGCTCAATGAAATGGGCACAGGTACATTGCTGTTGCTGTCTATCTCCCTGACGTTCATCTTTTACGGCTTCGTCTTATTACTCAGCAGCAACGCGAGAAACCGGCTTAGGAAGATTGGCAATGATTACGTCACGCATCCTTTAAAAAAAGTGTCATTGTTGTTTTGCATCGCACTATTGGTGTTTTTACTCATAGGCCGGTATACAGTCACCGTTTACAACATACTAAACCCTTTTTTTTATTTTCATTTCATCACAAAGGAGGTGGAGCAGTTCAGGAGCTTGTCACGGTTCTCGTGGCCGTTTTTCTGGGTGTTCTATATCTGGGTAATGTATACGATGTTCCAGATTTATAACCAATCAGGCAAGAAACCGAAATGGGTAATGATTGGGACATTTATCGTTTTGGGGGTGATTGAGACCAAAGATTATGTGACGGCGCTACGTCAAAGTGCCAACAAACCAGATCTACTAGAGGCAGCACAAATGGAAAAGTTCGGGAAGCTGAAAATTGATTTCAACCACTACCAGGCCATTTTGCCATTCCCGTATTACAATGTGGGGTCGGAGGATGTCGCCCTCACAATAGACGACGACAACGAATGGAGCATATATACCATGCAATTGGCCCTCTACTCCCGGCTGCCGCTGATGTCGTGCAAAATGAGCAGGACGCCACCGGAGTTTTCCGCGGCACTAATGGATATGGTTACCAACGACAGCCTCCGGCCACTTTTGAGAAATCAATTGAATGACAAACCAATACTGATAGCCGTTGACAGGACGCTGGTTAATGACCCTTCACAGGGCAGTATATGCTCCCGGGGCAGGCCAGAGACACTTGCTTGTTACACCAAGGCAAATGAATTTGTGGGCCGTCACCATCTGGTGGCTATAGACAGTTTGGAAAATGTAGTTTATTATTGCTGGCAGCCAAAATAAAGGGCTGAATTTAAATAGAAAATGTCACAACTTACTATATATACTGATGGCGCAGCCCGCGGCAACCCAGGTCGTGGAGGGTACGGCGCAGTGCTGCACTGGGGCGATACGATCAAGGAAATATCACAAGGCTACAAGCACACTACCAACAATAGAATGGAGCTGATGGCCGTGATAGCCGCATTGCAGCTATTAAAACGTGACGGTCTTGATGTTACTATTTACAGCGACTCGGCCTATGTAGTGAATTCCGTAGAAAAAAAATGGGTGTTTGGCTGGGAAAAGAAGGGGTTTGCCGGCAAAAAAAATGCAGACCTCTGGATGCTTTTCCTGAAATGTTTCAAAAAGAACCGGATAAAATTTGTGTGGGTAAAGGGCCATGCCAGCAATAAATGGAATAACCGCTGCGATGAACTGGCCACAAGTGCCGCAGATGGCAATAACCTGCTTGAGGATGTGGGATACACGGCGAATGATTGATGGTGACTGATTAATCGTTGCACCTTCTTATCGGGCGGTCTGTGAGCGTGTCCGCTTGTTCTCCCGGCAAAGTTTATCTTTGCCACACACTTACTTTAATTGTTTATTTCATGTCCCTGATACTTCCATATCTCATCATCGCCGCTAAATCGGTATCGATTTACTTGTTCATCATACTGTCTATTCGTTTGTTTGGCAAGAAGGAACTGTCACAATTATCCGTTACAGACCTTGTTTTTATCTTGCTCATCAGCAATAGCGTACAGAACGCGATGGTAGGAAATGATACCACCGTTCCGGGAGGTATGGCTGCGGCAATAGGACTATTCGTGTGCAATTATTTTTTCCGGCTTTCAATCCGTAGGTCTAAGAAATTCGCGAACCTGATAGAGGGCCAAAAAATAATACTTGTACATGAGGGGACAGTATTACCGGACGGCATGAAGAAAGCTCAAATGTCTATGGACGAACTGGAAATGGCTGTAAGGGAGCACGGTGTGGATACTGTAGCAGACGCGTCGCTAGTAGTGCTTGAGGTCGACGGAAACATAAGCGTCTTATCGTCAAACTATTCTGAAAAATCAATAAGGCGACGCAAAAAGCCCCAATTGACTCATAATCCATAGCGGGTTTACCGGCGCGATTCTCGGCAGCCACATGACAAAAAGAGGACGCCCTAAAGCTTTTACTTTTAAGACGTCCTCTATTTTGTGCTGTAATGGGCTGCTTAGCTGTTACTTCAGAATTTCTAATGGCCTCACTGCAATTGCAGCGCCATTATTGCTGATGCTGATATAGTAGACGCCGGGGGCCAGCGCGTCTCCCAACGATATATTGGTGGTCGTTTGATTGCTACTTAAGTTCAGTGAACCATTAGTCACGTTGTTCCCTGCCGCATTAAAGATATTATAGCTCCAATTGCCATCCTGTGCGTTCGGGACGCTGATATTAACCGTACCATTTGATACAGGGTTAGGATAAACAGACGCCTCATTGTTATTCTTGATCGTGTTGACGCCTAAAGAGAGGTCTGAGCCATACCCTTCGGCCAGCGTTGAAGCACCCGAGATCGTATTAAACGTATCGCTCCTATACCCTACTGCCGCCAGGGGATAGACTTCATTTGGACGATAAAATGCATCCTCGTACTGACCTGTCACCTGCCCCTGCGTAACGCCGAATGCAGAAAGCAGCGTTGACGATGCAAGGGAGCCTCCTACATAGAAGCTATCGGTCTGCATGATCCTGCGCCTTACCTGTAGCACAAGCTGATAGGGCGATGAACCGCCTGACACCGTCCTTACCCTCATCTGTCCCCAGCCTACCACACTGTCCGTTTCACTGACATATTCTTTCACGCTGCCTGGCTCGTTACTATAGCTCAGCAACGCCACATCAAGCAGAAAATTAAACGACAGATGATAGGTCGACGACCAGTTCGAGCCATAAGTAGCAGGAAACTTGATAATTGTTTCCGGGCTACTGTATATAACATCCTGAGCCACAAATATCATACTGTCAGTTGGGCCACCCGTAGCGGTAATGTGAATGGCCTGGCGGTTTACGTGTTCTCCGTATTCATAAAAACCACCGGAAGTAATGCCCCTTTGAAACGTGGCAATGTAATCATAGGTCGCAAAGCTGTTGACCACACTATCCGCAAACTGGGCGGAGGTAAATACCGATGCATCGGGCGCTACACTGTAATCATATCCTACCGGTGTTGTCAAAACGGCACTCGTCATATTCCACGACATACTCGTAGCTGGAACTAACGAAGGATACGTGACCCCTGTACCGGAGCTTAGAAAAGTGTCGGTAGTACCTGCGAATGATGACGAGTAGCTGCTGCTACTTAGCGTGATCTGTGCATACATGCCGTGCGATACCAATATCGCGGCAGAGACTGCGAGTAACATTTTCTTCATAATAATGCTGTTTTTTAAAAGCAGGTAAATATAAGCACATTATGCATAATAAATATACATAGACGAAGGTTTTTAGTATTAAATTCCAATGAAGAATTTCCGAGGAAGCTGTTCCCGAATCGCGATGATATATATATTATTCATTAAATTTCCCATTGACTTTAACCCATTTTCTTTATTCTCACTATCTTTCCCGCACTAATTGGAAATTATGATCGACACACCGCGGTTTAAGGAACTTCAAACAAAACTTTCGGCTGAGGAAGACGAAAAAGGAAGGATCAACATCCTGCTTATGATGGCCGAGGAGATAAAAAGTTTCGATGTGGATGAAGCGATAGGGATCGCAAACGATGTCATTGCCAGATCAAGGGGGATATCCTATCTGACGGGCCTCGGCCAGGGTTTTTGCCTCAAAGGATTCTGCAACCGGATAAAGGGAGAATATGAACAGGGCCTGGAAGTACTTAATGATGCTCTTAATATGGCCGCGCGGATACACGACAGGAATATGGAAGCTACGGCGCTTTACTACCTGGGCAACATATACCGCGATCTCGGCGACCTCGCCAATGTATTGTCTCACTATGAAAGGGCACTGGCGATAAATCAGGAACTTGGCGATGAGTACTATCAATCAGTGATCTTATCAAGCATTTCTAATCTGTTATTTGATGTCAACGACTACGACAGCGCGCTGGAATATGCCCTTAAATGCCTCCCTATCTTTCAGCGGGTCGACAACGTGAATAGCCTGCTGAATATACACAATACGCTGGGCAACATTTACTTTAAACGGCAACAGTATGCCGAAGCGCTGGAATCATTCACCGAGAACCTCAACCGCTCAGAACCAGGCACATCGGCATACATCATGGCGGAAAGCGGCATGGGTAAGGTGTGCTACAAAATGAAACATTTTGACAAAGCAAAAAAATATCTTTCCGGCGCGTTGATGCTGTCTCAGGAGTTCGGGAATGCTGAAGTGCAGATCATTTGCAATTTTTACCTCGCCAACCTCTATATGGATGAGGACAAGGATAAGGAAGCCCTTGAAAACCTGAAGGTAGCTTATGACATGGCCACGGAATACATGCGCCGACAAGACCTGATGAGTATCCACGAACTATTCTCAACGCTGTATGAAAAAATGGGCGATACTGCAAAAGCGTTCAAGCACATAAAACAGTTCGAACAATTAAAGGACGAAATTTTCAAACAAAAGATCATCAATGAACTCAAGAACCTCCAGGTACGGCAACAGATAGAACTTGCAAAGAAAGAGAAAGAAGTGGCGGAACGGACTGCGCAACTGAAGCACCAATTCATGACCAATATGAGCCACGAAATAAGAACGCCAATGAACGCCATTGTAGGCATGACGCGCCTGCTGCTGACGAAGGACCCAAAGCCGGAGCACTTACGATACCTGAATGCCATCCGCATGAGCGCCGACAACCTGCTCGTGATTATCAATGATATACTGGACTTTTCCAAAATAGAGGCCGGAAAAATAGTTATTGAGCATGTTGATTTCCATATCGGGGAAGTATTGCAAAGTATCAGGGATATGCTGTTGCCAAAAGTAGAGGAAAAAGGCCTGCAATTAAAGATTGACATTGGCCCCGGCATCCCGGACCGGATAACGGGTGACCCAACACGCCTCAACCAAGTGCTGATAAATCTGGCAGGTAACGCCGTAAAATTTACAGGGCATGGCTCCATTGAAATAAAAACTTCGCTACAAAATAAAGAAGGTAATAAACTGTGGATACTGTTCGAAGTATCGGATACCGGGATTGGTATTGCGCCTCAATATATTGATACGATCTTTGACAGCTTCACGCAGGCAGGATCCGATATCACCCGGAAATTTGGCGGCACAGGGCTGGGCCTGAGTATTTCCAAACAATTGGTAGGGCTCATGGGCGGCGACATTTTGGTGCAGAGCGAACTCAATAAGGGCACAACTTTTTCATTCACAATAGCATTTGACGAACCCGAAAAACAATACGAATCGGAAAAGGCCGGTGTGCTTGATGACAAAGCAATGAAAAAGCTCAACATGCTAAAAGTATTGCTGGTAGAAGATAATGAATTCAACCGGATGGTTGCAGAAGATACGCTTACTGAAACCCTTCCTGGACTGAGCGTGCAATTAGCGGTGGATGGAGCAGATGCGCTTGCAAAGCTCAGAGCAGAACAATTCGACCTGGTGCTCATGGACATTCAAATGCCCGTAATGGACGGGCTGGATGCTACAAAAATGATCCGCAGCACACTTGCCGGGCCTGCACAAAAAGTAAAGATCATTGCCATGACCGCAAATGTGATGCAGGAAGACATTCAGCACTATTTCGATATAGGTATGGACGCTTATGTTTCCAAACCCTTCCAGGTAGAAGAATTGCTGCTGAAAATGGACGCTGTAATGAAGGGCGTGGCGCCCATAAATAATTCAAGCCAGTCGAAAGCAAACACGGCCCGGCCGGAAGCAGCTCCACGCCAATTCTCCGTTACAGATATGCAGTTCCTGAAACAGTTTACCGCCGGGAATCCTGAAAAACTAAGGAAATACATCAATATGTTCCTGGACAATGCCCCAACAGTACTTGAACGGCTGGAGCTCGCCTTGAATACCCAAGATTTCCCAACCGTAAAAATTTGTGCCCACTCGTTGAAGCCACAGCTCAACTACATGGGAGTAAAGGAAGAGATCAGCAAAATATTGATGATAGAGCAGTTGGCGGGAGAACAGCCGAGCACCGGGAGCCTTGCACCAATGATCAGCAATCTAAAGCAGGTATGCGGACAGGCGTTCGAAGAATTGCGAAAAAACCTGAGCCAGCTATGACAGCCGGCATAGCGGTATATAAAAACTATTATCTTTACCACATTCAAGAATGCAGATGGGTAGCCCCGTCGCTACATTTGCCTTAAATATCAATTCGTTTTTGGGCTTTATCAAAAAATATATCGGTGATCTTTTTATCAGCACAAGGTGGTACTTGTTGCTCATAGGCTGCGTGGTACTATTCTTCGTGGCATTCTTTGTTCACCCTCTGCTTCGGCCCGTGATCGCACTAACGGGTACGATATTTTTGTTGACGGCCTTAGACTATGTGCTGCTTTTTTTTACAAAAGGCGGCGTAAAAGCCAACCGCATCATGTCGCAGCGGTTCAGTATTGGTGATGAAAATATCGTTACCATTTCCATCAACAACACTTATCCATTCAGAATAAAGGGTACCCTCATTGATGAATTACCATTTCAGTTCCAGAACAGGGATTTCCAGTTGCCATTGAGTATAGCGTACCGGTCGCGGGAAACGTTGACCTATCCATTGAAACCATCCTCTCGCGGGGAATTTAATTTTGGCAACGTCATCTGCTTTGTTGCCAGTCCGCTCGGCCTGCTGCACCGTCGTTTTAAACCAGTGGGCCCAGCTACCGTGAAGGTTTACCCTGCTTACCATCAGTTAAAAAAATACCAGTTGATGGCCACCAGTGACTTTATGCTCTCCGGCGTTAAAAAAATAAGGCGGCTCGGCCATAGCCTGGAATTTGAGAAAATTAAGGATTATGTGCAGGGAGATGATGTGCGCACCATCAACTGGAAGGCTACCGCACGTAGCAACAACATCATGGTGAATACCTTCACCGATGCCCGGCAACAACAGATCTACTGCCTCATAGACAAGGGCCGGAATATGAAAATGCCGTTTGACGGGATGACCCTGCTGGACCATTCCATAAACGCAGCGCTGGCACTGCTGAATGTAGCCTTACTGAAACAAGACAAAGCCGGGCTGATCACATTTTCAAATAAGGTAAGCGACATAATTGCTGCCGACCGGCGCAGTGATCAACTTCACCGCATCATAGACACGCTCTACAACCAGCAGACCGAATTCAAAGAGAGTGATTACGAAGCAGTATGGAGCAAGGTACACCGCGGCATTACCCAACGCAGCCTGCTCCTCCTATTTACCAATTTCGAGACCTACTCCTCCCTCGAGCGGCAATTGCCCTTTTTGAAAAAAATAGCGCAGCGGCATCTCGTCTGCGTCATCTTTTTCGAAAATACGCTGCTCAAAGAGATCCACGAAACCAACCCGGATAGCATGGAAGGCATCTACATAAAAACCATCGCCGACCAATTCGATCTGGAGAAAAGGTTAATTGTAAAAGAGCTGCGCAGGCATGGGGTACTTTCTATCCTCACTACCCCCAAGAACCTCACCGTGGACGTGGTCAATAAGTACCTGGAACTAAAGGCCCGGCAAATGGTTTAAGCAGTACATGGTCGTTACTAGATAGTCGGGGTTTTGAAGCAGAAAGTAGGAAATCGTGAATAACCGTAAAAACAGGAAATTGGTATGACTGCAGAAAATACTGCTCCCGCCGCCAAGCCCTCGCTCGCAACGTGGGCAAGGATCACATTAATGATATTAGCCTATTTAACAGCTGGCGCCATTTTTCAATTTGTAGCCGCACTAATAGCACATATCCCCTTAATGGACTTGAATGCCATGAACTCTATGGGGATTGGCAAATTGTTGATTTTGCAATTGTTTGGGTTCCTTCCATTGATACCCTTGGTTTACTGTTTCAGAAAATTCGTTGACAAGGCTTCCATCGCCTCCATTGGATTTCAAATTCAAAACAAGTCTACCGATATGCTGGCCGGGTTATTGATGGCCGTGTTTATTCTGGGCGGCGGCACACTGGTACTTTATACCCTTGGCTACATAGGATTGTCAAGATCAGGAACCAGCATTCAGATGCTTCTGCCTGCCTTTTGTTTGTTCATTATTGTTTCTTTAAATGAAGAGATACTTTTCCGCGGTTACATCCTCAATAACCTGTTATCATCAATGAATAAGTATACTGCGCTACTGGTAAGCGCAGCCATTTTCACAATATTCCATCTTTTGAACTTCAATATTTCAGTATTGGCGGTGGTCAATCTGATGCTTGCAGGCATGCTGCTCGGCGGCGCATATATTTTCACCAGGAACCTATGGTTCTCACTCAGTCTGCATTTATTCTGGAATTTTTTTCAGGGGCCTGTCCTGGGGTATGAGGTAAGCGGGCAGAAAATGGAATCGGTATTTAGCATCAAGACTACGGGGAATGCAATGATACATGGAGGTGGGTTTGGCTTTGAAGGGTCCATCGTTTGCACCATTATGGTGTCCATTACTGTCGCCTTGGTGCTAGCTTTTTTCTCGAAACGAAGATGAAACGGCTGCCTGTACCGGCGATCGTTAGTGCCAACCTAGCCTCCGGGTTTGAGAAAAGGACATACCATGTGGTATTGAAAAATTACGGTCAGAACGATTCCCGCTGGCTTCCATGTCATCATCATGCAATGCCGGAGAGTAAGCACTCGCTAAGGCCCTTTCATATACAACTAATATTTATCTTACGGACGACCCAAGATTAAGGCCCATTTTTTCGTCTATATTAGTAAGGCCTATTAATTCAACATTTTTCATTTTAAAAATCTTAAGAACCTATGCGTAAACACTTACTATTATTTCTTGCCCTTTACAGCGCGTCGCTGAATGCAGGCGCACAGGCGCCATTTACCACAATGGACTGGGTGAATGTCAACAATATTTCAGCAGCCGCGCTGGTACATGGAGATATGTGGTGGAACCCCTCGCTTGAGGTTGCCGATTGTCAGTTCCCGGCAGGCTCTGGCAAGAGCATGAACTTCGCTGGTGCTTTGTGGATGTCGGGGTATGACGCAGCAGGGGGACTGCACGTCGCGGCACAAACCTACCGGCAAGCAGGCAACGATTACTGGCCCGGACCCTTGGACAACGACGACACACTGACTTACGCCACGTCGTCGTTGTGGGCAAAGATCTGGAACGTGCGGCAAACACAGATTGACTCTTTCCGGGCGCTTACTACGCACACCACGGCAAATACGCCGGAATCGATCCTCACATGGCCAGCTACCGGAAATACTTACGCGGCAGGCAATGGCGGTGCACCGCTCACCATAAACCCCCTCGATATAATGGCCCCATTTGTGGACCTCAACGGCGACGGCATATACGAGCCATTGCAAGGCGAATACCCCGCTATAAAGGGCGATCAGGCACTTTGGTGGGTGTTCAGCGACAATGGCCCTACCCATACCGAAACCAATGGCAAGCCGCTGGGTGTGGAAGTACATGTAATGGCCTACGCATGCAAGAGAGGAACACTGATAGACAATGTGGTATACTATGACTACATAGTCATTAACCGATCTGCTAATGCTTATTCCAATTTCAGGATCGGATTATTTGATGACATGGACCTGGGATATTTTGATGACGATTTCATCGGCTTCGACTCTTCCCGAAGGCTTGGGATCACCTATAACGGCACAGACTGCGATGGCTGCAGTGCTGGGTCGCCGGTTAATTCTTATGGCCGCAATATGCCCATAGCAGGCGTAACAATGGTGGCACTGCCAGGCGACGACGGCACCAATTATGCGCCCGTAGGCTCATTTAATACTTACAACAACGATGTATCCGTAAACGGCAATCCCACTACCGACACCCAATACAATTACTACCTGCGCGCCCAGAACCGGGTGGGGCAACATATCACCAATACCTTCCAGGGCGCCGGCATTCCATGCCCTACCACGGGAACAGGCCCAAATACAAACTACCTTTATACTGGCGACCCATCTATCTCAACCCAATGGAGTGAATGCGGCTGCAATAACACACCCGGCGACAGGCGTTCTATCATCACCACCGGCGATATTACGTTGCTTCCCGGATCAGTAGATCACGTATTGATGGCCCTTGTCACCACCAACCTCGACACCAACAACGGCTGCCCGGAGGCGGGTTTCGACAGCATAAAGGCCGTAGCGGATACTGCATGGAACTACTATTACAACTCCTACCTGTCCGTAGCCAATGTAGCTACAGGCAATGCCCTCCAAGTTTATCCTAATCCAGCTCACGACCAAATAGCCGTAGAAAATACCAGTTACACAATGGGCGCCGAGACAATCATCATTTACAACGTACTCGGACAGGTAATGCCAGTGCCATTGTATAAATCAGGGAAGACGTGGACCGTAGATATTGGGAATCTACCAAACGGATTGTATGACTTACTTTATAGCTGTGCAGGAGTACAGACGAATGTGAAGTTGGTAAAAGGCTAACCGTAAAGAAAACCACCTAATGTAACCAGAAATACCACGAAAACTATGAGAATACTAAGTCTGCTATTGCTGCTAATGATCAGAAATACTGCACTGGGCCAAACGCCGTTTACGACAGCCGACACGCTGTCCATTAACAACATTGGCGCTCCGGTAGTGGTAAACGGGAATCTTTGGTGCAGCAGCCCAAACGGCGGCGGATGTGTTTCCCCTCCTGGCTCAGATCATGACATAAACTTCATAGGGGCACTTTGGATGAGCGGTTATGACGCGCAAAATAACTTACACATAGCCGCGCAAACATTCAGGCCAAGCGGCAATGATTATTGGCCGGGGCCGCTCGACAACAGCGATACACTCACCTATGCAAGTTCTTACGCCTGGGCCAAAATATGGAAAGTGAGCAAGACAGATATTCAAGCCTTTTTGACTACAGCAAGTCATACCATTACAAACACGCCACTATCTATTCTTACCTGGCCCGCAAGCGGCAATGCTTATGCACAGGGAAATGGAGGAATGCCCCTTACCGTAACAAGAAATATGGCGCCCTTTGTAGATCTTAACGGAAATGGCATTTATGAGCCATTGCAGGGCGAGTATCCAGCTATACCGGGCGATCAGGCCATGTGGTGGGTATTTAGCGATAATGGCGCCGCACACAATTGCACCAACGGACGTCCGTTGGGTATTGAGGTCCATGCCATGTCTTATGGGTATAGCAGGGGCACGCTAATCGACAATGTGGTGTATTATCAGTTCGAAATAGTTAACCGGTCAGCCAACAATTACGAAAAATTCAGGGTTGCAGCTTGGGACATGGTGACCCTGGGATGGCCGTATGATAGTTATATCGGCTTTGACTCCACCTGGAGGATGGGTATCGCGTACTCGGGTACCACAGACAGTAACAATTTTTATGGTATAGTGCCCCCGCAAGCTGGCCTCACCATGGTCTCGCTACCGGGTGATGACGGGACCAATTATTTACCCGCAGGCAATTTCACCTATTATAACAATGACTATTCTGTGGAGGGTACCCCAACCGTGGATACCGAATTCAACAATTATATGCGGGGAAAATTAAGAAATGGCGTACACTTTACCGACGATTTTCAGGGCGCGGGAATACCGGCGACAGGTCTCGGCCCCGGCCCAAATACTAACTACGTTTACCCCGGGGACCCGTCAGATATGTCGCAATGGTCGGAATGTGTCAGCCAGAACATAACAGGGCAAAGGACACTTATACTCGCCAGCAACGATTTTACCTTAAATGCCGGGGCAACGCAAAAAATCGTCCTCGCATTTATATTGGCCGACACCACCAATGGCTGCCCGGAAACCAGTTTTCACGACATCAGGATCTTAGCAGACACCGCGTGGGGCAATTATCAAAACTCACTGCTGTCTATAAGTAACCTAGAATTGAATAATGCAGTAAAAATCTACCCCAATCCGGCACACGATCAACTATTCTTGGAGAACAAGGATTTCACTTCCGGAGAGGAAACGCTAACTGTGTACAATGTGCTCGGGCAAGTGATGTCAATACCTGCCACGAAATCCGGGAAGGTATGGAATATAGGTTTAGAAGCACTGCCAAGCGGCCTTTACTACCTGTCATACCGTGATGCCAGTGTGCGAACGAACGTAAAATTCGTTAAGGAATAAGATTCAACTTTTATTATTTATAACCTCAAAAATCCGATTTATGAAGAGAAACAGTTTTGCCTTTTCTGTTGGCGTTGTCCTATTCTCAGGAATCATTGCGTGCACTAAAGGGCCCTCCGGCAATACAGGGCCAGCGGGGCCGGCCTATACCGGGGCGATCAATGGACATATCCTACTTTACGATCAGTATGGCGATAGGCTCGATGCCGGCTACAACCTGATCCAGGTGACACTGAAAGGCGGCAGGAACACGTCGGGCGACAATAATGGGTACTTCCTTTTCGACAGCGTAGTAACAGCAAATTATAGCATCGCCGCAGAAGGCAGCGGCTACGGATCTACCCTTATCAATAACGTTCAGTTCATAAACGACACCCTTTATCAGGATGTAAAACTATCTGCCATCCCACTACTGTCCAACCTTTAGAAAGTCAATTTAGCTGAAAGCCTTACTGGTATTGTATTTGATGTGTGCCGTTTTATTTTTCGATTTGAAATTGAAATATTGCTGCTAAAAGCGAGCAGTATATGAATTCAGGCAAGACAGTATTTTCTCAACTATTGGACTTGGTACCTAAGTATGAATTTGATAAAGCTGTCAAAAGATACAATGGCAATTACAAATCTCAGTCGTTCAGTTGTTGGGAACAATACCTTACTATGTGCTTTGCCCAGCTAACTTATCGGGAAAGCCTACGCGATATTGAATCGTGCTTACATGCAGTCTCAGATAAATTGTATCACTGTGGTATCAAAAGCAAAGTATCCAAATCGACATTGGCATATTGGAATGAGACAAGGGACTGGCGTATTTATGCAGACTTTACGCAGGTATTGATCGCACAAGCCAGGAAACTGTATGCTGACGATAATGAATTTCAATTGGAAGTCAGTGGATTAGTATATGCTTTCGATAGTACGACCATAGATTTATGCTTGACACTTTTCCCTTGGGCCAAATTCCGCAAAACAAAAGCAGCAGTAAAAGCTCATACCCTCATTGATCTGAGAGGAAATATCCCCACATGGATACATATTACTGATGGCAGTGTACATGATGTAAATGCGCTGGATGAATTGTTTATTGAACCGGGTGCCTATTACATTATGGACAGAGGTTATGTTGACTACACAAGGCTTTATAAGATACATACCTCAAAAGGCTTTTTTGTAACCCGAGCAAAAGACAATTTTGCGTTTAAGCGAATATACTCCGCACCTGTAGATAAAAATGCAGGTATAATATGTGACCAAACTGTAAAATTGACCGGCTTTTATGCTAAAAAGGATTATCCTGAAAAATTAAGACGAATAAAGTACTATGATGCTGAAACAAAAAATACATTTGTGTTTATCACAAACGACTTCTCTTTGGATGCTTTAGTGATAGCAAAACTCTATAAGGAACGGTGGAAAGTAGAGCTGTTTTTCAAATGGATCAAGCAGCATTTACGAATCAAAGCGTTCTATGGGACATCTCAGAATGCGGTATATAGCCAAATATGGATAGCGGTGAGCATCTATGTTTTGGTAGCAGTTATGAAGAAAAAAATAAAGCTACCACATTCTCTCTACACAATTCTACAGATTTTAAGCATTACACTTTTTGAGAAGATGCCCATCAGGCAAGCCTTTCACAAGACTAATCTGCAAAACCAAAATGATGAACTCCATAAACAATTGAAATTGTTTTAGTTAAGGTTGGACAGCAGTGCTGCCATCCCTAATTTTAGTATCACTCAGTTCACTGCCGCCAATTCCTTCACTAATTATACCAATCTGACCATCAAGCTCACCGCTGACCCGAAGCCGAGAAATGTCATCATTTTTGTAAGTAACAACCGAAACGTAAATAACACGCCATCCGGCTACCTCCTTTCCTATGTCGTGCCTATCGCAGCACAACAACAAATCGCAACACTACAGGTCCTCCCCACAGATTTAAATGCTGCCGGCATCCTATACCCGGATGAGGCCTATTATGCAGCATACAGCTACGTGGTCAACGATGCTTCTGTTTACGAAGATGAAGCCACCGGAAAAAATGTTTACAATGCCGTAAGCAATCCCATAATTGATTCTGCCGCTATTCCTTGATCTATTCATTTACAAAACGCTGCAATTATGAGAAAAACGAAAAGCATTTTGATCACATTTTGGCTTATCACAGGTACTGTCGCTCCACTGCCCGCTCAAACTTCATTTAATACGGTTGACTCGTTAGACATTAATAATGTTACTGCATCCGTAGCCGTGCACGGCGATATGTGGTGGTCGCCCAGCACAGGGGTGGCAGGTTGTGAATTCCCGTCGGGCTCCGGTAAAAATATTACCACCGCTGGTTCTGTATGGATGAGTGGATATGACGCAGGTGGCAACCTCCATATCGCAGCTCAGGGGTACCGCTCTGCTGGTGTAGACTATTGGCCTGGGCCGCTCGATGCATCCGACACCCTCAGCTATGCAACTTCCTATGCATGGGACAAAATATGGAAAGTCAACAAATCAGATATCCAGGGCTTCCTGGCAATGGATACCCATACCATCGTCAATACACCACAGTCCATACTCACCTGGCCAGGCAATGGAAATGCGTATGCGCAGGGCTACGGTGGCGCACCCCTCACGATAACAAGTGACATGGCGCCATTTGTGGACCTGAACGGCAACGGCATTTACGAGCCCCTGCTAGGTGAATATCCGGCCATACCCGGCGACCAGGCTTTATGGTGGGTGTTCAGCGATAATGGCCCTTCACACAGTACCACTAAGGGACAACCGCTGGGAGTTGAAGTTCATGCCATGTCCTATGGCTATAACCGAGGCACGTTGATCGATGACGTGGTATACTATGAATATAAAATAATAAACCGGTCGCCAAATAACTACACGAATTTCCGGATAGCGCAATGGGATGTCGCGGGCATTGGATTTGACGGATTCGTTAATTTCGTCGGATTTGATTCCGCTTGGCGAATGGGTATTACCTATTGTGGCACCAACAACGATGGCCGGTTTTACGGGCTGAACCCACCGCAATTTGCAGTAACTCAGGTCTCCCTCCCAGGTGACAACGGAAGTGATTACGTTCCAACCGGAAGTTTCACTTACTATAGGAACGATTATTCAATTGTCGGGCTACCACGAACCGACACCGGGTACAATTATTACATGCGGTCAATGATCGCAAATGGCCAGCATATCACTGATGACTATTCAGGTCCCGGTATTCCCAGCGGCGGCTATGATTCCGGGAGCGTTTGTAACTATGTTTACCGAGGCGACCCATCTGACAGCACACAGTGGTCAGAATGCGCGAGCGGCAACATCCCTGACGACCGACGGTTTGTACTTGCCAGTAACGACTTTACGATTAATGCAGGGGCGTCTCAAAAAGTCGTCTTTGCATTACTCGCAGCGGACACGGCACGCGGTTGCGACACCACCAGCTTTAACGATCTTAGAATTCTGGCCGATACCGCTTGGGGTAACTACAATAACTCCTTGCTGTCCGTTAAAATCCTGCCTGCAAGTAATGCGATCAAGATTTATCCAAACCCCGCGAACGACCAACTATTTATTGAACATACCGGTAGTAGGACAGCAGATGAAACAATAGTCGTTTACAATGTGTTCGGCCAGGTAATGCCGGTGCCATTAAATAAATCCGGAAATATTTGGACGGCAAACTTACGGGAATTACCGAGTGGACTTTATGACGTACTATATGTTGGTGCGGGAGTACAGACGAATGTGAAGTTCATAAAAGAGTGAGCATTGGCATAGTTGTAACGTCCACAAGCCAGCATTTTCGAAATCCGGGCTTTTTTTTGCCGCCTATGGCAATGTTAATTATATTGCAGGGAATTAGCGGCACGGGTACAAATCATGAGCAAACCATTATTATTCCTTTTATTTATATTCGCCATCTGTAGTTGCAAAAAAGACCTGCTGCAATGGCAGAAGGTGCAGCAGCTTAGCAGCAATACCACCGGCCAGCTCAATCACGTCCAGTTTATCAATGACAGTGTATGCCTCATAGCCGGCGGGATACAGTGGTCTCAATCGGAGGTGCTGCGGTCCACTGATGGTGGGTTTACTTGGACTAATACTTCCTTTTCTTCCGTACCGATAGAATTATATGGTATGGGAATAGCCACGAACGGGGCGGTGTACGTGAGTACTCAATACGGCGATGTTTTTCATTCAAAGGACGCCGGCAAAACCTGGCTCTATAACCGGATCACAAATTACCTGGATTACGTAGGATGTTCTTTTCCAACACCCGATACCGGCATCTTTGTAAGCACTGTCCTCCAGCGGCAGTGTACCATTACCAGGGTAGACTCTAATTTTAATATCCGGGACCAGCAAACATTCAATTTCGGCCTGAATAATATTTACATGGTCAGCCCGTCTGTCGGTTATGTCATTGGCTACGGCACGGTGATGATCACCAGGGATTGCGGCAATACCTGGAGCTATCAGAATATACAAGGCGATAATTTTGAAGCAATGGATATCCACGGGGAGGAAATATGGATGTGCGGCTACAACGGATGTGTATACCATACCGCAGATGGCGGCAACAACTGGGCAAGGCTGCGCAACGGCAACGATATAACGCTGCCCCACTACCCCCTCATGGGCATTGTTTTTAAAGACTCCCAAAATGGCTGGGGCGTCTGTGATAATGGCAAGGTCATCTCCACTGATGATGGCGGCAACCACTGGGAAGAATACAAACAATTTACCGCCAACTCGCTGCGCAGCATCGCTATATGCCCTAACGGCGACCTGCTCGTAGCAGGAGATAATGGCAGTATCTACCGGCTTGTAACACAATAAAGTATCGCCATACCTCAATTATGAAAAACATCGTCTCCATAATTGCATGTGTCGTTATCAGTATTGCATTGCTGCAATACCGGGCGGGCTATTCAGATTTGAAGCAGGGAGAACCTCCGCTGAAAGTGACGTTTTGGGATGCGTTTGGCTACTACGCATACCTTCCAGCTATCCTCAAATATCATGATTATAAGGAACTAAAATGGCTCACCGAAATAGACAAAAAGTATTCAGTGACCGGCGGCGACGGTTGGCAGGCCCAAAAGCTGGATAACGGCAACTACGTGTTTAAGTACCTGGGCGGGGTGGCCATTATGGAAACCCCCTTTTACTTCATCGGCGACTTTGTGGCAAAACACGCCGGGTACCCACCTGATGGTTTTTCGCCGCCATACCAGTACGCTTTGGGGTTCGGCGTTATCTTTTACTGTATTCTTTCCATTTTCCTGCTCCGAAGGGTCTTGCTGGCTTACTTCACCGACACCACTACCGCCATCACCCTGATCATGGTTTGTCTGGCCACCAATTTTATTCAGTATGCCTCCATTGACAACGGCCAGAGCCATGGCTATCTGTTCCCGCTATACGTTGCTGTGCTGTACGTTACCATGCAGTGGCATAAGCGGCCCTCTGCAATATGGGCAATCGTGATGGGGTACCTTATCGGCCTCGCTATGATCACCCGGCCCACGGAGGCAATTATTGTGCTTATACCCATACTGTGGAACACCCAAAATAAAATTGCGGCAAAAGAAAAGTGGTCGCAGGTAAGGCAACATAAAAACCATATCATTTTGGCAGGTCTATTCGGATTGATTGGCATACTACCGCAGCTTATTTATTGGAAACTGGCCACTGGTTCCTTTGTCTATGACGTGGGCAGTAAGTGGGAGTTCCTCAACCCTCATTTCCGGGTATTGTTCGGCTGGGAAAAAGGGTGGTTTATCTACACACCGGTGACGGTATTGTTCATCGTTGGCATGTTTTACATCAAGGGTTTTCCTTTTCGTAAATCGGTGCTTTGGTTTTGTCTCTTAAATATCTATATCATCATTGCCTGGCATGACTGGCGTTATGGTGGCAGCTATTCCACACGCGCATTGGTGCAAAGTTACCCGGTGTTTGCACTACCTTTTGCAGCATTCACAGAATATGCCATCAGTAAGAAATGGCGTATTTTTTTCTACCTCGTATGCGCCTACCTGCTGGCCGTTAACATCGTACAGATCTACCAATACAACAGGACGATCCTGTTGTACGACGGCATGAACAGGGCCTATTATGGCCGGATCTATTTAAATCCCCGCCCCACGCCCCTGGATATGAGCCTCCTCGATAATGGCGAAGTCCTCAATGACGAAACCGGCTTTAATAAAACAGTACTGACAAATACCACCACCACAACCGCACTCACCGTTGCGGCCGGCGCGCAGGGAGTGCTATGTATCGACAGTATGAATGGAGACAACAGCAAGTGGATCAAAATTGAAAGCCATATAAAAGCGCCGGGGCATTTGTGGCAAAGCTTCCTTAATGCGGACCTCAGGCGCGGCGATTCGGTAAAACATGCGAGGGTAAGATTATACAGCCCCATAAGCACCGATGATAAAACCAACGATTACGTGTTCTATATGCGTGTAGCACCCTATTTTGCGCAAAGCACACTGACCGTTTATATCAGCTCCGCTTTCGACTTCAAAGGCGATGTGGCCTATACAACGGTTACCGCGCTTGAAAAGTAATGGCAAAAAAATAACCCTGCACTTTTTAGGTGCAGGGCATTCGAAAATCGTCTGTACGTTTCTTTTGGTTACTTGATACCCAGTTTGGCTTTTACAACCGGGGTAATGTCATACATATCTTTGGCGAATACCAGCACGCCGGCAGCAGCCTGGTCAAAAATGAAATCGTAGTTCTTTTCCTTTGCCACTTCTTTCAGCGCCTTATCAGCCCTGTCTATTATAGGCTGGTATGCATCCGATTTTTTCTGCTGTAGCTTTTCCTGTGCGCTTTCCTGAATAGCCTGGATGCGGTTTTGCAAATCAGTGATTTCTTTCATTTTCACTTCCCTCATGGCGTCAGTGTAGGTTTTCTCGTGGGCCTGATAATCCTGGCCCTTGGTCTGATAGTCCTTCATCATGATGTCTATCTGGTCCTGAAAGGATTTTGCATATTTAGCTACATCGGAATCGGCCTTAGCTTTTTCAGGCATAGACGACAACAGCGCGGTAGAATTAATGTATGCGAGTTTCAGAGGCTCAGTTTGAGCGAACAATGCGTTACCTGTAAAAATGCTACAGGCAACAAAAATCATGATTTTTTTCATTATTGTGTTTTTGTCTTTTATTTTTTTGAAGTGCAAAGTAAATGCCATTATTTGTTTATTCCAAGAATTTTTAAAACATCATCGCTGTGGTCCAGTTTCGGATCAGCGTAAAACAGCGTTACTCCACCCGCTTTGTCCAGCGCCAGGTCAAACCCCTTAGATGTAGCCATCTTTTGTACAGCATTAAACACCCTGTCCTGAATGGGTTTTATCAGCTCCTGGCGTTTTTTGAAAAGGTCGCCCTCAAACCCAAAACGTTGCTTTTGCAGGTCCTTGGCCGCCTTTTCCTTTGCTACTATCTCATCCTGGCGCTTGTTGCGCATCTCGTCTGAGAGCATTGGTTTTTCTGCCTGATAGCCCTTATACATTTTGTCCACTTCGGCCATCTTATTATCTATTTCGGCCTGCCAGCCCTTCGAATAATTATCCAGCTTTGTTTGCGCATCCTTGTAATCAGGCATTTTTTCGAGGATATACTTCGAATCGATGATGCAATAATGCTGCGCGTTTGAAATATTAGCCAATGCTAACAGGAGAAATAAACTGATCCATGCTTTTTTCATAAAAGAGATTTAGTTATAAAATATTAACAATCAATACGTCCCTTGTTTTGCCAAGGTCACGTACTTGGACTCAAATTCTTTCTCAAAGTTAATGCCCTATTCAGGTTCGAAGCCTAACATAAAGTTAAACTTAGAAATATTATTTAATCCGGTGGTACCCGTAGCGGCATCCACCCTGTCTATCCCGATGCCATAATCCAATCCAAGCAGGCCAAACATAGGCAGGAATATCCTCACGCCCACCCCTACGTCACGGTTCAACTGGAATGGGTTGAATGTCGAGAAGTTTTCCCAGGCATTAGCTGCGTCCGCAAACATCAAACCATAGATGGTTGCTGTAGGGCTGAGGGAGAAGGGATACCTGATCTCGCACTGGTACTTGTTAAAGATGGTTGCATCTTCTGCATACACCTCGTAGCCACGCTGGCTAATGATATCCTTACCGATAAATGGCGAGTACCCCGATAAACCATCACCACCCACCTGGAACCGCTCAAACGGAGAGAAACCGATGGCAGGGTCGAAATACCCAAGGAAACCATACTTAGCAACAAAACGCAACACCAGATTACCATATATCTGCTGGTAGAAGTCTGCGGTGAATTTGTATTTATGGTACTCCACCCATTTATATAATTGCGACCCCGACTCTGCGGAATAATCAATACCGCTAAACGCACTGTACGGCGGCGTTACCTGGAATGTAAACGCGATATTGGACCCATAACGGGGGTACAACGGCGATGGCCCTATAGAATTTCTGGACAATACAAACTTAAAGTGGAAGTCATTGCTCGATCCCTGGGTATAATTCGGCACCAGATTGGCATAATTATTCAGATAGTAATTGTTGTAGAAGATACCGTAATTGAACACAAAGTAATTATCCGGCCAGTTCAGGCGCTTACCCATTGATAACCCGGCGCCCACCATCCGTATATAGGAAACATTGGGGTCTGTACCCACTGCTGCTGCCGAATACTTACTATAAGTGATGTTTGCTGTAAGCGCATTCGGCTTGTGGCCGCCCAGCCAAGGCTCGGTAAAGGCAGTAGTCAGTGAGTTGTAATATGCACCGTTTGAAGAGTAGTTTATAGAGAACTTCTGTCCGTCACCAACAGGTAGCGGGTCCCACATTTTAGGTTTGAAGATATTACGGATAGAGAAGTTATTGAACTTTACACCCACAGTACCGTAAAAGTTCACACCACCGCCAAAACCAGCCGACAGTGATAATTGGTCGCTTGATTTCTCGATAACTGTATAATCTATGTCCACGGTACCATCTTCCGGGTGTGGCTTAGGATTGATACCTATCTTTTCTGCATCAAAGAAGCCTAACGCCCCTATCTCACGCTGCGAACGCACTAACTCGCTACGGCTGAATTTGTTACCCGGCAGTGTGCGCAATTCCCTGCGGATCACATGCTCATTGGTACGGTCATTGCCTGCGATATTAATGTCCCTTATCGTCGCCTGCGACCCTTCGGTAATACGCATTTCAAAATTAATAGTATCGCCCCCGGAAACGGAAACCTCCGTAGGCTCAATATTGAAGAACAGATAACCATCATCCATATACAGGCTGCTCACATCCTCACCACCACCTTCGGGGCTGAGCTGACGGCCTATCCTCTTTTCCAACAGCTCCTGGTTATACACATCGCCCTTCCGGATCGCCAGGGTACGCGTAAGTTGTTCGCTGGTATACTTGGTATTGCCCTTCCAGGTAATATCCCCAAAATAATATTTATGCCCCTCCTTTACCCGTATGTCAATATTTATATTCCCGTTCCTAACAGTATAAACCGTATCTGACGCCACAATAGCATCGCGATAACCCAGCGTATTGTAATAAGCCACCAGGGATTGCTTATCGTCATCAAACTTCTTTTCATTGTATTTGGAAGAAGTAAATAATTTAAACCTGAAATAAGGATCAAGTGCGTCTAATGTCTTAGATGGCGACAGGAACCCGAATTCTCGCAGGTACTTTTTGAATGAACGCTTCGGCACGTCATACACGGTTATTTTGTCGTCCGGGTGCAGCGTGAACCTCGTCATTTCCTTGGTTGACTTCAAGGTCCTTTTCAGGCGCGCCTCAGACGCGTTCTCTTCGCCCACTATGTTCACTTGGTTGATATGCGTCTTGCTGCCCTTGTCTATTACAAAAGTCAGGATCACCTTATTCACAGCGGCTGAGTCATTTCTTTCAAGCACTGTAACTTGCGTGCGCCCAAATCCCTTATCGGTATAGTACTTCTTTATGCGCACCACTGCTTCCTTCTTCGTCGCCTCAGTCACTACCTTATTGGCTACCAGCGACAGCTTGCCCTTTATTTCCTTCGCCTCCGATGCCTTTATATTCCTGAAATTGAACCTGCTCAGGCGCGGCCTTTCTTCTACGGCAATATTTATAAATACTTTATCCTCAATGTACTTGGTAATGGTGATGTCCACATTTGAAAACAATTCCTGCTTCCAGAGGGCCTTAATTGCTTTTGCTATGTGTTCGTCATTCGGCAGGTGCAGTTTTTCCCCTACTGTAAGGTTCGTAACGGCAATAAGCAGGTCCGCATCAAGGTATTTGGCGCCGGAGGTCGTGATACCGGCAAGTTCATATTCCTTTGGTTTGGAAATATCGCCTGAGCTACTCTTAAGCCCACCGGCCGTCGAACCGCCCAACTGTGCCTGAGAAAGAAAAGGGTGACAAATGAAAAGAGAAAAAGATACGAAGAACAAAAGCTGAAATTTCCTCCCTAACGGGCTCAAGGTGCGTAATTTTTCAATATTGTAACTACCGGGGTAAAAATAATTCATAAAAAAGCGGGACGCCTTTGCGCCATTGCGAAAGTTAATTTTGTTGTTGGGTGTAGTCCTCATTTCACTGTACATGCTCCGGGGTTCTCGTTTGAATTTGTTCACTGGTTTTGCCAAAACGGCGTTCGCGTTGCTGAAAATTCAGCAGCGCTTCATATAAATTAGGCTTCCGGAAGTCTGGCCAATGCACGGGTGTAAAATACAGCTCTGCATAGGCCAACTGGTACAATAAAAAATTACTTATCCTATACTCACCACTCGTCCTGATCATCAATTCCGGATCAGGGAAGGCCACTGTGTACAGGTTTTTCTGAAACACCTCGTCAGTTATATCCTCGGGTTTTATTTCGCCCTTCGCCACCATGCCAGCGATCTTTCGCGCCGCATCAGCCAGTTCCTGACGCGCACTGTAACTGAGCGCCAGTATCAGGTTCAGCCCCGTGTTCCTGGAAGTAATATCACATGCCTCATTCAGCTCCTTCTGGCATACATCCGGAAGGCTGGCAAAATCGCCTATGATATGCAGGCGCACATTGTTTTTCTTTAACTCCTCTATTTCTTTCCTGATCGTATTCACCAGCAGCTCCATCAGCGCATCCACCTCTGCCTTGGGCCGGTTCCAGTTTTCAGC
>Ga0364859_10319_pt1 | contig 29918 bp, 29 predicted proteins | sample ExccelAu500001D3_FD_206911 | JGI IMG/M metagenome (GOLD analysis project Ga0364859, IMG submission 206911) | Enriched cells from Trout Bog Lake Hypolimnion, Wisconsin, USA - BchlTB.Aug20.5000.01 .D3 | ecosystem: Environmental > Aquatic > Freshwater > Lake > Hypolimnion/Profundal zone | place: USA... | reverse complement strand
CACAATACTTCGTCATTATCTGAAGTGCAAGAGGCTCATCATCTATCGCTATACATTTCATCATACTAAGTCAATATCTAAATGAACAATGAACTGATTATTATTTTCAGCAACTTCCAATTTGTGTTTCTGCGGATACAATAATTCCAATCTCCTTTTTACATTATTGATTCCTATGCCTGTTGTGTCTTTTATTGCGTTTTCGGCTTTCACGATTCTGTTGATCACTGAAAAAGAAACAGATTTTGTTTTTGCGAACAGCTTTATTTCAATGGCCGAAGCATCTTTGGTACTGATCCCGTATTTAAAAGCATTTTCAATAAAAGGTATGAACAATAAAGGTGCAATTTGTTTATTCTCTAAATCACCTTCGGTGATAAAATCAACTTTCACCTTGTCTGTAAGCCTTACTTGCTGAAGTTCGATATAATTTTTTATGAAATCTACTTCGCTTTGTAATGATACGCTGTTGTTTTGTGTGTCTGTCAAAACATAACGCATGATGGAAGATAATTTCATTACGGCGTTGGCAGTTTGTGCGCTTCCTGTTATGGCAAGTGAATAAATATTATTCAATGTATTAAAAAAGAAATGCGGATTGATCTGCGATTTCAGGAAGGAAAGCTCTGTATTAATTTTTTCGCGCTCTATCTGTTCTTTATGATCTTCTGTCTTTTTCCATTCGGTCATCACAGATAAACAAGTACCTACTGCAAATACCAGTATGAACACTGCGTAAGAACCCGGAAAATATCTGAAATCACTGTTTCGTTTGTAGATAGGGGGCCTGTGATTAATGGCGCTTTGTTTGCTGCTGTCAGCAGGAAGTAATTTTGCTTTTTCTCTTTCAGCTCGATGTTGCTGTGCAATTTCCTGACGAATGGTTTCTTCATCATTACCAGTGATCCAATGCGCTACTTCTTTGGGTACATAAAAGAAAGCCACGAAACAGGCAATAACGCATAAAAGATATAAAAGCCATTTTCTTTTAAACAATAACAGCGGAATTAGTATCAATGTATTGAGATAATAAAATCCCAATAAAAAAAGATTAATGATGATGAGAAGGATAATGATGTATTTACTGATGTCGAACGGAATATCTTTTGATTGCGGGAAAAAAATATAAGGCAACAAAAAGAAGCAGATCCATGTTGCCAGATGCGCTATTGTGATAATTATTTTTTTATTTTTTTTCAAAGCAAATCTTATTTAAAATTTCATGTCGTATTTGTTCCAGATATAAATTTCTTTAATAGGGCTTCTCGGCGTGCTTATGGTAGAACCCGGTGGCTCTATTAAACTACTGGCTCTTCCTGTACTTAATCTTCCGCCTGCCCCCCCTGATACGATCTCTGTTGATGTAACAGTACGTTGCTGCATCGCTGAAATGTCAGGTACATTTAATTTTATGCCCACACTTATTTTTTTTCCTGTCAAAGAAATCATTGTAGCATCTAATAATTGAAATGGGATAGCATACTCAATATAAAGTGTGTTTGTATTTTCATCTATCGAATAGGCAACCGTTAACCCATTATTGTTGATTAATCCGTATATTTTTTCTTCATCCAGTCCAACTAATCCTGCGGTTTTCATAATGACCATTCTTGATAAAAACTGGTTCTTTATGGTGGCATTATCAACATCTATCTTTTTCCCATTTCCATCTTTGAATTTACTTACAAACTCCATTACTTGAGCTGCCGAGGCTTTTATAGGAAATTCAATGGTTGTAGATTCTTTATGCTTTCCTTTCAGGTCAATAAACAAATTCATCCCCAATCCCATAATCCTTGTGATCGAAACCATATCCGAGATCTTTAACGCCACGAATAATTGATCTTTATCATTATCAATTGCTGTTGCAATACTTGTCTCTTTATCTGCAACAAAAGAAGCAGCAGGCCATTCTGTAATCAAGCCGTCAATTACATGTGTAACTTTTGGTGTATCCGCTGTCATCAACATTTTTTGAACATGTTTGGCAGCAAAGTTTGTAACTGATGTGCCAATCATGAACGGCATCAACAATAAAAAAAACTTTTTCATACAGCAAGGGTTAGGGTCAAAAATAATTATGATAAAAGGAGTATAACTAATTTTTGGGTGAACAAAGTTGATTAATCGGTAAGCCTTATGCCTCGCTTACGGTCGCTAAACAATATGATTTACTTCTTCGTACAAGCTTTGTATCAATCCGTCAGCCAATCCGATCTTGGGAACATAAATTTCTTCTATATCTGTCCATCGCATCACATTGATGTATATCTGGAGTGCAGGAACAATTACGTCGGCCCTGTCTTCTCTTAATTTATAAATACGGATACGTTCATCCAGAGAAAATGAAGAAAATTCTTTGTAGTAATCTTTCAATAGGTCCAAAGGAAGTGGTCTTCCTTCTTTCTTTTTACTCATCGAAAAAATTTTGTTGATATTGCCGCCACTGCCGATAGCGATCATGGGTAAAGAGCTTTTGGTATTGCGTTTCAGATGCTCTTTCATTTCATCCCATGTTTTCTCAGTTACCTGACCTTTCAATAAACGAATGGTGCCGATGTTGAATGATTCTTTGTATTTCAATTTCCCTTCCGAAAAAAAAGTAAGTTCGGTACTGCCACCGCCCACATCAATATATAAATAGGAATGTTCATTATCTAAATTTTCGGCGATATGATTTTCGTAGATCAGATTCGCTTCTTCATCACCACTGATGATCTTTATTTCAATACCTGTTTCTAATTTTACTTTTCTGATAATGTCCTCACTGTTATACGCATCACGCATGGCACTGGTGGCACATGCTTTGATGAACTGCACTTCATAAGCTTTCATCAAATGGCCATAAGCTTTCATGGTCTGAAGGATCATCCCGATCTTCTGTTTGGATATTGCATGTTTTTCGAATACATCAAAACCCAAGCGCAGGGGTACACGTACGAGATTCAGTTTATTAAATTGCGGTCTGCCGTCTTTCGTATGTATTACTTCGGCTATTAATAATCTTGCTGCGTTACTTCCAATATCAATTGCTGCTAACCGCACTTTGCTTTATAGATTTTTGGTAGAGATAGTGATACGTTTCTATTTGAGACCGTATCTTCTTTTTACCAACGGAAGGTACATAGTTATTAGAGAGTTCATTGTCGAGTATTCTTGCTTTTACGTTATCTCTTAATTGAATGTGGATAATATCTTTCAATTCCTGTCGGATAAAAGGATCATTTACAGGTATGGCAGCTTCTACGCGATGATCGAGATTGCGAACCATCCAATCGGCAGAAGAAATATATACTTTCTCGTTTCCGCCATTATGAAAGATCATCACTCTGGCATGTTCGAGGTATTCATCCACGATACTGATGGCTGTTACCGGCTTCTTGAATTTTTTATTTTGGATCATGGCACAAAAAATTCCGCGTACCACCATTTTTATTTCAACACCGGCCATTGCCGCTTCATATAATTTATTGATAAGACGTATATCGCTTAATGAATTTATTTTTAAAATAATGCTTGCTGCTTTATTTGCTTTTGCATTTTTAATCTCTTTTGAGATATTGGCTTCTAATTCTTTCCGCATATTAACAGGGCAAACCATCAGTGTTTTGCATGAACGCAGAGGATGCATACCTGAATGCCAGTTTTCCAGGTATTTAAAAATCCGGTTAATATCAGCCATGACATTTCTGTTGGCAGTTAACAAGCAATGATCGCAATATACTTTTGCAGTGCGTTCATTCAAATTACCAGTACTCACAAATCCGTATTGAATGGTTTTATTGCCTTTTCTTTTTTTAATGATGCAGAGTTTGGCATGGATCTTCATTTTGGGAACGCCCAACAATACCCTTACGCCTTCCTCTTCCAATATTTCTTTCCATTCCAGATTTGCTTCTTCATCAAATCTTGCCTTCAGTTCGAGCATCACCACTACTTCTTTTCCATTACGGGCAGCATTGATCAATGCATTAATGATTTTTGAATTGGGTGCCAAACGATATGCCGTTATTTTAATGGAAGTAACATCAGGATCCATTGCCGCTTCTCGCAACAGATCGATCAATGCATTGAATGTGTGATAAGGAAAGTGAAGCATCACATCCTGTTTTGTGATCACATCTGTAACACGAACAGAATTTTGCAAAGCAGGATGCGTAAATGGTTGTCGCCTGGTGCTTTTATTTTTGAATACTTCAGGAAAATCCATGAAGTGGCGAAAGTTATGAATGCGACCGCCCGGAATTAAATTACTTTTTCTTGAAAGACTCAAGCGGCGAATTAAATATTCCAATAAACCTGCATCCATTTCTTTATCATACACAAAACGAACAGGTTTTCCTTTACGGCGATTCTTTAAACCTTTCTCGATCTTTTCTACAAATGTGGTACTGATATCATTATCAATATCCAACTCTGCATCTTTGGTCACTTTAAAAATATGTGATTCGAAATGATCATAATCAAAGTAGGAGAAGATGAACGGAAGGTTAAATCGGATCACATCTTCTAATAAGATAATGGAATGTTCTCCGGTCCTGGAAGGCAATTCAACAAAACGGCCTATTGCCCGTGCAGGAACTTCAATCAATGAATATTTTTGCCTGTAAGCAGAATTTTTTTTGCTCATCACTACACCGAGATAAATACTTTTATCTCGCAGATAAGGGAGTTGCTGCAGGCTTTCTATCATCAGCGGAATAACATTACTGCGTACATGTTCATCAAAAAAATTGCGTACAAATTTCTGTTGTTCTCTGTTCAGATGTTTTTCATCAACCAATAAAATCTTTTCTTTTCTCAGTTCTTTTAAAATGCCGTCCCAGATGCGGTTGAATTCATTTTGCTGCTGCAGTACAATAGTTTGAATGGCATCAAGAATTTTCTGGGGGTCATCTTCCATATGCATGTTCAATTTCTTTCGCTTTTCAGCAAACTCGATCATGCGTTTTAAAGTGGCCACACGAACACGAAAGAACTCATCGCTGTTATTGGAATAGATACCCAGAAAACGGATGCGTTGTTCTAAGGGAACAGAAGTATCGTTTGCTTCCTGTAAAACCCTGCCATTAAAACTGAGCCAACTGATATCTCTGGGGATGATTTGTTTCTTAGCCATGCTGCAATTTCGTTGGGTTCAAATATATGAAAGGCTGTTTTTAATTGGTGTTAAGTTTCTATCATAAAAAAGAGACATCTTTCGATATCTCTTTTTTATGATAGGTTCTTTTATAGTTTATCCTTTTCCTCTCGGGGCTGGGCGAGCTGATGCCCCTGATGAGGCGGGCCTTGCAGCAGGTGCTGATGATCTGCTGGAAGGAGCAGGCCTTGATTGCGTTTTGTTAGGGACATCACGATTGAAATTATTTTCTCTTGTATTACTTCTGTCTCTCGCTTTTTGTTGATTATTCAGATCCGATAATTTATTGGCATCATTAGCAGCGGGTTTCCAACTGTTCGTCTTATTGTCTCTTGCATTCCAGTTGTTTGTTTTTGCATCTTTCTGAAATACACTGCCATCTTTATCTGCAAATACATTGTTCTTATTGCCGTTGGTATTGTTGCCCACTTTATTGTTGCTGTTGATCTTATTGTTACCGGAAATATTATTGTTTCCAATTTTGCTGTTGCTGATATTATTCTTGCTACGATCAATATTTTTTGTGGTAACACCTTTATGGTTATTATAAATATTGTTGGTGTTATTATTGATGGTAATATTCGTATTACCATAATGATTTACATGGTTACCGCCGCCATAATATCCGCCACCATGGTAAGGTGGTCTGTATGGTGGACGATACATGGGCGGACCAAACCAGCAGCCACCACCATGATATCCGCCACCATAAAATCCTACATGCATGAATCCATAGTTAACACTAAATCCCATGCTCCATCCGGTCCAGGGATTGTAACTGAAGCCAAATCCCCATGTTACGGGACGAGGATAATAAACTGCACCATACCATGGATTATAATAAAATCCCGTGCCATAAACGATGGTTGGTCCGTAAACATATCCACCCATATATCCCGCAGTATAACCTACATATACATAATCAGGTGTGTTATCATAGATGTACACATATTTGCTGTTATATGCAGGACTGCTGGCAGGAATTTTTTCTACATCTTTTGGCCTTTCATTGGCAACTTCCCATGGACCCGTTGCATTTTTACTTACAAACCAGATACCGTTATCCAAAGCAAAATATCTTCCTGCAGGATCTATCATCACCGTTAAATTACTGTTCTCTGCCAACTGTAATGATGTTCCTTCAATCGCTTTGAATTTAGGAGTACCGTCGTATTCCACTTTTACAGTTACAGTCTTTTTATCAACTTTAGCAGTTTGAGGAATTTCCGCATCGATCTTTGCTTCTTCTGCGGCATCAGTACCGGCTACACTTGCCAATACGCCATCTTTATCGGAGCCCTCAGGAATCTTTGCAAAATCTGCAGGCAATTTGTCTGCTGCTATATAAGCCCAGGGACCATTAATATTGGGTGCTGCATACCAACGACCTGCTAACAACACATAGGTCTTTTGACTGTTGATGTCCTTGAATATCTCATTCGAAGTATTTGAAACGTAAAGCAAAGAAGTATTCTGAATTGTTTTATAATCGGCTTCACCTTTTGACTGCAGTAATTCTGTTGGCTCTGTGGCAACAACAATATCTGTTACAATGGGTTTCTCTGTTACTTCTTTACCTCCATTGTTTTCTTTCTCCTGTTTCTTGATCTGATCATTTACGGATTTCAGTTTTGCAGAAAGACTGGTATTTTGTTTCCATCCTTCTTTAACGGAAGAAGATTTATACCAAATCCCGCCAACATACATATTCCATTGACTGCCTTCTTTAAAGATAAGGTTAGGGCTGTTCACTACTTTATCCGCATCGAGATCCTTGTCCTTTTGTATTTTGGGATCACCATCTAATACTACCAATGTGGTTGGTTTGGTACGATAAATGATTTTGGGAGGATCATTCTTGAACTGATCATTTGTTGATGAATTATTATCTTTTTTGATCGAAGTAATTAAAGCATCAAGCGATATTTTCAAATCCCAGCGCGGCGCTTCTTTTTCAATGGCAGTTACCATTTGATCGATCTGAGCCTGATCATCAACACCGGTAAATTTTGCATTGGTAATATCTAAAGAGTCCAATTCGGCCATCCTGTTATTCTTATCTGTAGTGATAATGGCCGTATAAAAGATGGCACCGAAAATGGGTTCTGCTTTTGCAGTTTTACGAAACGAAACTGCAGCCCTTCCCGTTATCTTATTACCGCTGAAACTTTCAGGCTGGGGTTCATAGATGGTTACAGTAACACCACTGGAAAGCTTAACATCCTTTGGCCAGAAGCTTTGTGCATTTACTGTAATAAAAGCTGTTAGCAGCAGTACAGTCGTCAACAAACAAACTTTTGCTTTCATAAAATGTTTTTTTTGATTGGAAGAATTACTTTTTAGTAATTAATTTTTCTTCTTTAAGCTGAGCAATGACTTTTGAGGTATAAGATTTGCTGAACTGTGTTATTGATTGCGGATCCAATATCTTAGATTGAACAGACCACATGATCTGTTCAGAGGCAGCATCGTACAAATTACTTTGTATAAAATAAGTTTTTTCTTTTGAGTAATAACCGGGTGTGCTTACAGTAGAATACGCATAACTGTAATAACCAAAGTAAGTGCCTCCCCATCCGGAATATGGCATGGTTGCATAAGGCAATGTTGTATAAGCTTCAGTGCCTGCATGATAATTAACATCTGCTTCCTTCTTTAAGACCTGTAAATCGTCAGCATAAAGTAGACTAAATATAATTAATTTTAAGATAGTGTTTCCATTCTTCATTAATCACTAAACAAAATGACATGGAACCTAAGAACAAACAAACCACAGAGAACTTTATTAAAGACATCCGTCGTAAAACCAGGCGAGTATTCTCTTCAGAGCAAAAGATCATGATTGTCATGGAAGCTCAAAGAGGTGAAGAGTCTGTAGCTTCTATCTGCAGAAAGCATGCTATATCTCAAGTCTTATTCTACAAATGGAATAAGGAGTTTATGGAAGCTGGTAAAAAGAGATTAGCTGGTGATACTACCAGGGAAGCTACAAGTGACGAAGTCTCAGATCTGCGCAAAGAGAACCTACGATTAAAAGAGATGGTAGCTGATCTGATGCTGCGGTACACGATTGTAAAAAAAAGCTTGGACATGCTGGATTAACTGATAGCTATAAAAAGTATATGAGATTTACAGCATCAGAAAAACAAGAAATCATCAAGCTGGTGGAACAATCAGACATTGGTGTAAACCGAAGTTTAAAGCAATTAGGTATCGCTAAGAGTACTTTTTACAAATGGTATAAATTATACACTGAGAAGGGGCTAATAGGATTAGAGCCGCTTCCTTCGCATAACAGAAGGCAATGGAATACGATACCAGAGAAAGAAAAGAATCTTGTGATATCGGTGGCATTAGAGTTCAGTGAACTATCGCCAAGAGAGTTGTCCTGTAAACTAAGTGATGAAAGAGGGATATTTATCTCCGAGTCTAGTGTTTATCGGATTCTCAAAGCCAAAGGCCTCATTACTTCTCCCGCTCATATCCTGTTAGCTGCAGGCAATGAGTTCAGTAAGAAAACCCTGTTTGTTCATGAGATGTGGCAGACTGATTTTACTTACTTTAAAATACTTGGTTGGGGATGGTATTACTTGAGCACTATCATTGATGATTATAGCCGTTTTATCGTTCATTGGGAGCTTTGTGAAACCATGAAGGCAGCAGATGTTCAATCAACAGTTCACTACGCTTTAAAGAGCGCAGGATTAAAGAATGGACAAAGACCAATTCTGTTGAGTGATAATGGTGCATGTTATATATCAAGTGAACTAAAAAGCTATTTGAAAAGTGTGAACATCAAATCGATTCATGGAAGAGCGATGCATCCACAAACACAGGGTAAAATTGAGCGGTATCACAGATCAATGAAAAATGTGGTTAAACTAGACAATTACTACCATCCGGAGGAATTGATCGAAGCCATTAGAGAATTTGTGGAGTATTACAATCATCAACGATACCATGAATCTCTTCAAAATGTTACGCCAGCTGATGTGTACTATGGAAGACAGGAGGAAATCCTCAAACAAAGGGAATTAATCAAAAAACAAACGCTAAAACGAAGGAGAAGTTTATATCTGCAGTACAAACTTCAAACCTGATTTTAAAATCCAAATCCTATAAAAACTAAAAAAATCATTACATTTAAAAACAGAGAAACACTAACTAACAATTAGTACACTTTCTTTTGACGTTATACAGCCCAACATTAAACCCATAGGTTTTTGCTGCGGTGCTCTTATTAATATTTGTACCTGCAGTATAATCTAAATTATCATTCGATGATGAATAGGTAGTGCTGCCGATACTTGTACCCAAGAATACTGTTCCTTTTGATATTTGTGCATGTGATGTAATTGCAAATGCGATGCTGCATGCAGTTATTGTAAGTATCTTTTTCATTGCTTTATTTTTATGAGTTAATGTTTTTTCAAACAAACGGCCGGTTTGTATTTGCATTCTGTAGAGTGTAATTGTGTATGATAGTTTAATACAACAAAAGAAAACTTATGTTAATTGAACAGATGTGGCAGACTGCAGCTGATTGAAAGAAAAAACTGTTCTTTATTTAACATTTATGATTGAATGCTGATACGGGTTAGTTAAGAAAAAGCAAAGCTTATCATTTGATCTTTTACAAACTAAACCGTTAACAATACTTGCAGTCAATCGAAAAAGCTTTATTCATCAGTAAATCAGAAATCATGGAAAGAAAGTTACAATATGAAGATGCGATCGCACAAACATTATCCATCTTCTTCATAGCGATCATATTGCTTTCAGCTATAACGGCATAAATGTTTATGCTGTCATAAAAAACATTTATTATTTAGTTTCTCATTAAAAAGACGAAACGCCTAAATTTGCATACTTATCATTAAAAAATAACGTATGCCTCAAAAAATTAAAGTAGCCAATCCGGTTGTTGAGCTGGATGGCGATGAGATGACAAGAATCATTTGGAAATTCATCAAAGACAAACTGATCCTTCCATACCTTGATGTGGAAATAAAATATTATGATCTGGGAATTGAATACCGCGATCAAACCAACGATCAGGTAACAGTTGATTCAGCCAATGCTATAAAAAAATATGGTGTGGGAATAAAATGTGCAACCATCACACCCGATGAAGCACGTGTGGAAGAATTCAAATTAAAACAAATGTGGAAAAGCCCGAATGGTACGATCCGTAACATTTTGGACGGTACTGTTTTTCGCGAACCTATCGTTTGTAAGAATGTTCCGAGATTAGTTCCCAATTGGACTGCACCTATTTGTATCGGTCGTCATGCATTTGGTGATCAATACCGTGCAACAGATTTTGTTACCAAAGGCAAAGGCAAGTTGACCATCAAGTTCGAAGGTGAAGATGGAACCAAACAAGAATTTGAGGTATATAATTTTAAAGGTGATGGTGTTGCGTTGGCCATGTATAATACAGATGAAAGTATTGCCGGTTTTGCACGTTCTTGTTTTAATCAGGCATTGATCAAAAAATGGCCTTTGTATTTATCTACAAAAAATACGATTCTTAAAAAATATGACGGTCGCTTTAAAGATATTTTTGAAGAGATCTATCAAAATGAATTCAAAACAAAATATGAAGCTGCCGGGATTACTTACGAACATCGCTTGATCGATGATATGGTGGCGAGTGCTTTAAAATGGCATGGGAATTTTGTTTGGGCATGTAAGAATTATGACGGTGATGTGCAAAGTGATACAGTGGCGCAAGGCTTTGGCAGCCTGGGTTTGATGACTTCTGTTTTAGTTACTCCTGATGGAACTGTGATGGAAGCAGAAGCCGCACACGGAACTGTTACACGTCATTATCGCGAACACCAAAAAGGCAGACCAACTTCAACAAACCCGATCGCATCCATTTTTGCATGGACGAGAGGTTTGGAGTTTCGCGGAAAATTAGATGGTAATGCAGAATTGATTAAATTTTGTCATGCACTCGAAGAAGTTTGCGTTGAAACAGTAGAAAGCGGTAAGATGACAAAAGACCTTGCTGTTTGTATTTACGGTAATAAAGTAAATCATGGTGAGCATTATTTATATACAGAAGAATTTCTGGATGAATTGGATAAGAATTTACAGGCTAAACTGAAATAGAGATTGAAGAAAATGAAATAAAAAAGAGCCGTTGCAGTTGCAGCGGCTCTTTTTTATAAAAAGTACACTTACCAATAAATATGATTGCTCAATTGTTGCTTGGTAGGATCCTTCAAGCTGTAATCAACGATCACTTTATAAATACAGGTTTCACATTTTGGAACCATCACACGCCTTTTATAAGTTCCGCCTATAGCTGAATACATATTTTGTACTTTCCAGTTATTAAAGTTCCCGGTGACTTTAATTCCCGTATGAGATGTTTTACTGTAGATGATCTCTTCCCAGTACATGTCCTTTGGTAATTGAGTTATCAAAGATTGCTTATACCAAAATTCTGCATCTTCTAATTCCTTTCTTTTCGTATAAACATATTCGAAAGCCAAACAACCCAGATATTGGTTCAAAGAATAAACATAACCGGCATATTGCAACGCAACAGAAGTACTGCCGCCAACAAAATTCGGTGCTGCTGCATAGTAGCGCATCAATGCCCAGTTCAAAGCGATATTATGACTGTCGGCTTCCAATTTTTTAAGCAGACTTTTTCTGAGATCATTTTCTTCCTGAAAGCCGAAAATATTTTTAGTTGATGCATACTGATCTGCAGCCGCATCTACTTCAGCAAAAGTGCTGAAATAATTTTCTGTGCGAAAATTTTTATGATCGTTTTCAATATTTGTATGGAATAGATAAGATTCTCTTTCGGATGATGCAGTAAATTTTGCTTCACCAAAAAATAAATTTCCACCCAAGAGTGTACCCATAAATACGCAATGCAGAAATACCTTCATGCTTTCCTGTTAAGTTTAAGTTTTGCTCAATAATCACAGACAAAGGCAATTCAAAGTATTGGACTCAAAAAAAAGCGTAAAATGGATTAAAGACAGGATTTGGATCGGATAGGTTTTCTTAGGAAGGTGGGAAACATCGTAAAGATAATAGAAATGACCTCAACATTGATAAACTTGAATGTCTATTTTTTTTATTGTGTAAAAATCATACAAAAGGGTGATGTAAAAAGCTGCTCATTTTATTGAACAGCTTTTCTTGTTTTCATTTCATCTTACATTTTGCCTTTTTCAGCCATCTTTTTGCATTCAGGCCCGCATTTATGCCCTTTCTCTCCGTGGGCATACACATGCTTGCCATCTTTGCAGGCAGCAGTGCATTTGTGTTCTTTTAAAGGAGCTTCTTTTGTTTTCTTACTGTCCATTTTATCCTGCGACATTTTATCTTGTGCAAGAACAGGCCCGGCAAGAAATACAGCCAATAAAGCTGTGGCAGCAATTGATTTTAAAAGTTTCATGTGATTTATTTTTTTGTAAGACGTGTACCCAAAAATTACCTTACAAAAATCATTTCATCACTTCAGTAATAGTTTTTCCGATGCAACCGCTCGGCATTTGAATATGAAGTAATGATGCAATGGTTGCCGAAATATCGGTCATATACGTTTCTCTGTTTAAACTGCCATGCTTGATTCCCCATCCGTAAAATACCAATGGAATATGTGAATCATAAGGATTCCATACACCATGACTCATGCCCACTTTACCAGCATCCATTACACCCGTTTTCATAATGATCTGCAGATCGCCGCTGCGTTGCGGATTATAACCATTCACCACCATCTCTCTGATCTTTGCCGGAATGGTTGCTTCAGCTGCATGATGTTTATCTACCACATTCAAAACAATATCCTTTTTCAATAAATATTGAACGATGGATTGCTGAATATTTTTTTCATCCAATTTTAATGAATCAATTATCGGATGATTGATATAAACATCATGTTCCATCACTGCATTGATCAGGTTGGATTGTCCAAATTGTTTCTTCAAATAATCATTCAGGTCTTTCGTGATCTCGCCATCATCCCATCTTCCGCCGGGAATATTATGTTTCGCCAAAAATTCAGGAATATGCGCACCTGAATGATCGGCAGTTAAGAAAACAGTGTATTGATCTTTACCAATAGTTTTATCTAAATAATCAAATAGCTGGCCCAATGTTTCATCCAAACGAACATAAGTATCCAACAATTCCCATGAATTGGGACCGAATGAATGACCAACATAATCAGGAGAAGAAAAGCTAACAGCGAGAAAATCAGTTACATCATTCTTGCCCAAATGTTCTGAACTGATATTCGCTTTTGCCAATTCCAACAAAAGATCATTGGCATAAGGCGTTACGGTTATTTTGCTGTAATCCTTTCCCTGAAACTGTTTCAGGTCATAAGGCATCGTTAATGCATTTCTTCCGAAAGGTTTGGCTTCATAAGCATTGTCATCAGTGTCACAATATTTTTCATACACTTCTTTTGGTAAAACGGTGTTCCAATCTTTTGCATAAAAAGAATCCACTAATTTTTTATTGTTGAAAGCTTTCATCCAATCAGGAAGATCTTTTGTATAATAAGTGCTGGTAATGAAATTGCCGCTTTTGCCGTCGTACCAATATGCAGCATTGGCTGAATGACCTGCAGGAATAATGGCTCCGCGGTCTTTCATTGAAATACCGATCACTTTGCTGCGAAAATTAGTTGCCAATCTTAATTCATCAGTGATCGTTGTTACAAAAACATTATTGGGGCTCATCTGTCCTTCTGCAACACTGCTGCTGCCAACTGTTTGCACGGATTTGTCTTCCACACAATAAACAGGTCTTTGTAAATTATTATCAAACCAATTATTTCCGGTGATGCCGTGAATAGCAGGAACACTGCCCGTATAAACACAAGTATGTCCGCAGGCTGTAACTGTTGGCAGATAAGGAACAAAAGTATTATCGCAGGAAAATCCTTCACCCAGCAATTTTTTAAAACCGCCATTGGCTTTGTACAGATCATAAAAACGGTAGAGATAATCCCAGCGCATCTGATCTACCACAATGCCCACTACTAATTTGGGACGTTGTACCGTATTAGCTGCCGTATTTGTTTTTTGCGCAGTAAGCTGTAAAAAGCAAAAGCATGTTACAGCAATAAGAACAATTCTTCTCATGGTAAGTAATATTTCAACAAATGTAACGGTTGCGGCCACTCCTGCGCACAGAAATAGGTGAAGATTCACACATTGATAATTCGCCTTGCTGCTTAACCCGTTTAATTGTACTTTTGCGGCGGTTTATTGCTAACCAATGATAGTAAATGTTCATGTATCGCTGATTGATGAATAAAGAACTGAAAGTACAAGAGTGCGACGCAACGAAGATGCTATAGAAAACAAAAGCTGAGATAAAATCTCAAATTATCAATCTCAAATCATACATTATTATGGCTGACATTTTTGAAAAGTTGATGAAGAATTCCGGTCCGCTCGGACAACACCGCGAAAGGGCACATGGTTATTTTGCATTTCCTAAATTAGAAGGAGAGATCGGTGCCAGAATGAAATTCCGCGGTAAAGAAATGATCGTTTGGAGTTTGAATAATTATTTGGGATTGGCCAATCATCCCGAAGTAAGAAAAGCGGATGCAGAAGGTTCTGCACAATATGGACTCGCTGCACCAATGGGTGCAAGGATGATGAGCGGCAACAGCAATCTGCACGAACAATTGGAAAAAGAATTAGCAGCATTTGTGATGAAAGAAGATGCCATGTTGATGAACTACGGTTATCAGGGTATCATGAGTGCGATTGATGCAATTTGCGGAAGACATGATGTAATTGTGTATGATGCAGAATCTCATGCTTGTATTATTGATGGTTTGCGTTTGCATCCCGGTCATCGTTATGTTTTTAAACACAATGATGTGGATGATTGCGAAAAACAATTAGAACGTGCCACAGCATTAATTGAAAAACAAAAAAGCGGTGGCATATTGGTGATCACAGAAGGTGTGTTTGGTATGGCAGGTGATCAGGGAAAATTAAAAGAGATCGTTGCATTAAAAGATAAATTCCAATTCAGATTATTGGTGGATGATGCGCATGGTTTTGGTTGCTTGGGTGTAACAGGTGCCGGTGCAGGAGAATTGCAGGGTTGCCAGGATGGGATTGATTTATACTTCTCCACCTTTGCAAAATCAATGGCAAGTATTGGTGCATTCATGGCGGGCGAAAAAGTGATCATTGATTTTATTCGTTACAATATCCGTTCACAAATATTTGCAAAGAGTGTTCCCATGCCTTTTGTGGTGGGCAATTTAAAACGCCTGGAATTGTTGCGCAATCTTCCTGAAATGCGTGCCAAGCTTTGGCATAATGCATTGCGTTTACAAAATGGATTAAAAGAAAAAGGTTTTGATATCGGCAATACCAACACGATGGTCACTCCGGTTTATATGAAAGGCGGTGTGGAAGAAGCAACAGCAATGGTGATGGACTTGCGTGAGAATTACAAAATATTCTGTTCGATCGTGGTATATCCTGTTATTCCGAAAGGGCATATTATTTATCGCCTCATTCCAACGGCGGCGCACAGCGATGAAGATATCGATCTCACCTTAAAAGCATTTACCGAAACAAAAGCCAAATTAGATGCAGGTGCTTATAAAGCAGAAATGATTCCTGATATGGCGGAAGTGAAGTAACCCCCTCCGAAGGAGTCCTTTGGACAACCCTTAAAGGGGAGTTGAAATAATTCTAAAAGTCTTCTCGTTATGAGAAGACTTTTTATTTTTGGTGATTCTTTATGAAACAATTTTACCACAGCGTTAAAGAGAAACGGAGTTAACGCAGAGAACTCAGCGCAACTCTTTTAACTCCATTTCTCTGCGGTGAATATTACGCTTCGATAAAAGCTCAATAAAACCTATCACGCTGAAGAGTGAGACGCTCCAAAGGAGTCCTTCGGACAAAAGTTGATGCCATGAAACACCAAGTTGGCTACATAAAAACCCACCCAATTAATCTTTCGTAGATTCGCTGCAATGCAAGAGACAAAATATTCCACAGAACAGGTTTTGAAGAGCTTAAAAATTAAGGCACTCAACGAAATGCAATTGGCTTCATTGGAAGCGAATGAACAACATAAGGATGTTATTTTATTATCGGCCACAGGTTCGGGTAAAACATTGGCTTTCTTATTGCCCGTATTGCAATTATTGAACGAAGACAATAAACAAACACAGGCCATGATCATTGTGCCTTCACGCGAACTGGCACAACAAATTGAACATGTTTTTAAAGACATGCAAACAGGTTTTAAGATCACCTGCTGCTATGGAGGTCATAAAAGAGAGACCGAAGAAAATAATTTAGTGCAGCCACCTGCTTTGCTGGTGGGTACACCGGGAAGAATTGCCGATCATATTCGTAGAGGAAATATCACATTGAACAGCATTGAGACATTGGTGATGGATGAATTTGATAAATCTTTGGAATTGGGTTTCAAAGAAGAAATATCTTTTATCATTTCTTCTTTGCCATCCATCAAAAAAAGAATACTAACATCAGCAACAGAATCTTTGGAAGTCCCTTCATTCGCCGGGTTAAAAGATGCAAAAAAAATTAATTTCTTAAGTGATGAAATGGTGAGTGAAGAAAAGCTCGCCATCAAAACTGTTTTCTCTGATGAAAAAGATAAGATAGAAACATTATTTCGATTGATCTGTAAGTTGGGTGGCCGTTCGATGATCGTGTTTTGTAATCATCGAGAATCGGTTGAACGGGTGAGTCAGTTATTGACTGATAAAGGAATTTACAATGAGTTTTATCACGGTGCGATGGAACAGCAGGAGCGTGACAGCGCTTTGTGTAAATTCAGGAACGGAACGACCCATGTGTTGGTAACAACTGATCTGGCATCAAGAGGTTTGGATATTCCGAATATCCGTTACATCATTCATTATCATTTGCCGCATACAGAAGAGATTTTCACACACCGCAACGGAAGAACAGCAAGGGTTGAAGCAAGTGGAACGGTGATTTTAATTTTATCGGAAGAAGAAAAATTACCTGAATATATTAGCGGTCCGGTAGAAGAATTACAGTTGCCGGATGAATTGGTTTTACCGGATAAACCGATCTGGACAACACTTTTCATCGCAGCAGGCAAGAAAGACAAAGTAAATAAAATAGATATTGTTGGGTTCTTATCCAACAAAGGTCAACTCAAAAAGGAAGACATCGGTTTGATTGAAGTGAAAGATTTTTTCTCTTTTGTTGCCATCAAGAAAATAAAAGTAGGCGGCGTTTTGCAACTCATTAAAAACGAAAAGATCAAGAACAAGAAAGTAAAGATCGATGTGGCTAAATAGGAGGGATATTTTAACACATAGGTAAATAGAAGAAGAAAAGAGAGAACATAGAATTAAAAACTATATGCTCTCTTTTTTTCTATGTTCCTATATGTTAGAAAAACAAGTTTTACAATTTCGCGATCAGTTCTTTTGCCATGCGAACATAATCTTCATTCTTTGCTTCAGTAGCTAATACAATACATTTATTTGCATCAGCTTTGGCACTTACTTTATCGCCTAGATCTTTTTCAATCCTTGCTTTTAAAATAAATAAAAAATAAGCTTTAGGATTTGCTTCTGTTGCTTTAGATGCATTGGTCAAAGCTTTGTTGAGGTCTTTATCCCATTCATAATAAAAATTAGCAGCAGTTTGATATACACCGCCATCAACTTTATCAGCACCCAATGCTTTTTCAACCTGTGCTCTTATTCTTTCTTTCACATTGGTAGTGATAGGAATACGCACTGCTGTATTGCCCCACATCAAATGCAATTCACAACTTTCGGGTTTGATATCAGAGAACTGCATGGTGAAAGTTTCAATGCTTTCTTTCATTTTATCAGGCGTAACAGTAAAGCGAACCACATCATCGCTTTCTTTATAACCTGTCGAACCCGAATTATTAAATCCTTTATTGATGATGATGGTCCATTGTTCTTTTCCGGGTATAGTGTACAATGCATAATAACCGGTATCGATCAGCTTTCCGCCGATGGTCACATTATCTGTGAATTTTAATTTGGTGGCCGCATTGGCACCTGTACGCCATAATTGTCCGAGCGGGGCTAACTCACTCTTCTCTTTAAATACAACTCTTCCTTTAATGGACGGTCTTGAATAGGTCAACTCAATTTTACCCAATCCGAAATTCTGTACAATCATTTGAACAGGACTTGGGGCAGGCATTGTGATCTGTGCATTCGCCGCAAATAGGCATAGCGTTGAAGCCAACAATAATAATCGTTTCATACTTGTTTTTGTTTTTTGGTAATGCAAACCTATGATAACAAATCCTGAGTGCAAATGTTTTGTGATGAATTGTTGATCTATTCTTATACCTGTGTTAACAAATAAATAAGAACGATCACTACAGGAGAACTTACCAAGCCGAAGAGGATTAAAAAGTCAGCCTGCCTTTCTCCCTTATTGATGAATACCATGAATAAGAGTATCAGCCAGTAAATGAACATCAGTGCAAAAGAAATGATCAGCAGATCAGGATTCTTTTGAAAATGATCAGGCGAGGAATCATTTTGCAGAAAAAAAGAATAAGCAAAATAGAGCCACCAGACAATATAAGGGATCAAAAACAGTGTTGATTTTTTATGATCTTTTACAAAGCTCATATTCAAATGTTACTGAAAGTTACATTCTAAATAGCGGAGGCAGTAAAATTATTTTTGAAACGCAGGATGAAACTGTTGTAAAGTGTTACGCAAGAAATCTCTGTCTAAATGAGTGTATATCTCAGTTGTGGTAATGCTTTCATGACCCAACATTTCCTGCACGGCACGAAGATCGGCGCCGCCTTCCACCAAATGTGTGGCAAATGAATGACGAAATGTATGTGGCGAAATATTCTTTTTTATTTCTGCTTTTCTTGCCAAACTTTTAATGATGTAAAATATCATCACCCTCGATAAATTCTTACCGCGATTATTTAAAAATAAAATATCCTCGAATCCTGTTTGAATGGATTGATGCACACGAATATTGTCTTTATAGATCTTAATGAACTTAATGGCATCCGTTCCAATGGGTACTAATCTTTCTTTATCGCCTTTGCCGATCACACGGATAAAACCAACATCGAGATACAAACAACTGATTCGTAAATTCACCAATTCACTCACACGCAAACCGCAACTGTACATGGTTATTTTGCATTTCCTAAATTAGAAGGAGAGATCGGTGCCAGAATGAAATTCCGCGGTAAAGAAATGATCATTTCGGGCATCCGCGGGTTTTATCATTATTGTTTATTGGAAAAAATAAGCGACACCAATCCTTCTGTTTTATTGGAAGCGCCGAAAACAAAAAGAGCATTACCCGATTTTTTAAGCTTTGAAGAAATTGAAAAGATCATTGCACAAATTGATCTGAGCACAGATGATGGCGGCATGCCCAGTTCTGCGATCCATTGAATAAAATGCTGCAGATCTTTCAGTTGAATTTCTCCGGGTGTTTTTTTCATATCATTTGCCAACAGATATTCCGTTAATTTCTCCACATCACGCAGGTAAGCTTCAACAGAGTTATCGCTCAGCGACCGCTCTAATTGCAAGTAAGCTTTGTAACCTTTTTTATATCCTTCCCACATGATGATTTCTGATTTGAAATTTTTGATTTATGGTTTCCAACTGTTCACCTTTGTTCAGCTTGTGTTGCGTCGCACTCTTGTACTGCAACAATTCTGTTAATCAAATGTACGTTTTGCATTTATCACTTATATTCGCAACTTGCAACAGTAATATTACATCATACTTATTCAATCGTAAATAATAAATGCAGCCGATTAATCTTCGTTCCTTCAAACAAAAAGTACGTTATCATAAAAAAGCATTCAAACGTTTCTTATCAAAGCTCGAGAAAAATCCAACGAAGGGTTTGCATAAAAGGGTGGAAGAGATCGATGCAGAAGTTTGGAAAGAAACCGATTGTTTAAGTTGTGCCAATTGCTGCAAAACCATGAGCCCTACTTTTACACCGAAAGATATCAAACGCATTGCCGCACATTTTGAAATGACAGCTCAGGCTTTTAAAGATAAATGGTTGGAATACGACAAAAAAGACGGCGACTGGATGAATAAAAGTCAGCCATGCCAGTTTCTGAATTTGAAAAATAATAAATGTTCCATCTACGAAATAAGGCCCGCAGACTGTGCAGGGTTCCCTCATTTGACCAAAAAGAAAATGGTGGATTATATTCATGTGCACCAACAAAATATTGAATATTGCCCTGCTACTTATAATATGGTGGAGAGGATGATGGAGAAGTTGTAGAATTAATAAGTGTACAATATTTTCTTTAAGAACCTTAGTGCAAGAATGAATATTATACTATCTTTTTGGATTGCTTAGATGCTATAGAATCATGTGTATATAGAGGAAGAATTATGCATGAACTTTCTTTGCCAATTGTTCGGGCAGCCCAACTTTAAGAAGTAAATCTTTGGCAGCAGCAGCTTTTTTTATAAAGAATGGATGTTTTTCATAATTGCCAACATTATCACTTACGGCAACACTCTTTTTTTGTGCTTTTGATGATGTCTTACTATTTTTCTCTTTTAAATTCATGTTCCAAAGTTAAATAAATTTACATTTTCCTGATATTAAATATACCACAAAACCTGATTAAAACAAAAAGGACGCCTTGCGGCGTCCTAAAAAAGCTTCATAATTTTCTCCCTTTTTAAAAGGTTCCCATTTTTCGTTTTTTAAACCAAAAACTTCAAATATTGGACTTATTTGCTCCCAATACTTATTAATTCCCATTTGATAACGTCGAGTCCTGGCTGCAGTAGTACCCTTAATAAACACTACTGCACCAATGAAAACATTTGTAAAATCATAAATTATATTTGCTACCGTTGCTAAAACCTTATCTCCATCCTGATTGTTGCTTAATACTGTGTCACTAATTTCTCCGGTTTTTTCGTCTACATCTCCAAAACCAAAATTGTAAATATTAGTACCAATTTCTGTAAAACGTGCAACTTTTTTAATCGCCCCCTTTGGGCCTATACTATCAAATTCATAGTCCAAAAATGAATTATTAGTTATATATGAATATTTATCTAAATTCAACATGGAATAAAAGTTTATGAATTATCTCCTGAAAGATTCGTATATAGATTTGTACTTTGAAATAAAGAACTATAAGAAGTTTCTTTTTATCTTATGAACCATCAACTATCAATTTTTCAAAAATAAACATCTTCGATCAAAAAGATTTCTTTCACTTCATCGCCCCGCAATGTAATCGCTAACACATCAAACTGAATATATTTCCATTCGGGATGTTGATAGAGATATTCTTCGGCAGCATTTTTTAAGTTCTTCATCTTATCGCGACGGATACTTTCTTCAGGCTTGCCGAATCTTTCGTTGGTCCGTGTTTTCACTTCGAAAAAGTGAAGCTTGTTTTTTTTCGAAGCAATAATGTCAACCTCCCAATATTTATAACGCCAGTTACGTTCTATAACGGTATAGCCATGCTCTGCCACATATTGTGCAGCGATGTTTTCGCCTTTATTGCCTGTATCTTTGCGGTAGTCCATGTTTAATTCCAATATCAAATATAAAAAATAGAATATGCAATTGAAGGAAAAAATTTTCAGACTCAAAGGAAAAGTGCAGCATTATGCCTGGGGTGGATATGATTTTATTCCTTCATTGATCGGTTTCTCAAATACAGAACATAAACCCTGTGCCGAATACTGGATGGGTGCACATCCATCGGCTTCCTCCGATATTTTGGTGAATAATCAGCCTGTTTCTTTATATCAGGTCATTAATGAGGATATAGCTGAAACGATTACCGATAAAGTGTTTCAGCAGTTTGGGGAATTGCCTTATCTATTGAAAATATTGGATGTAAAAGATATGCTGAGCATTCAGGTGCATCCCACAAAAGCGGAAGCTATCAAAGGTTTTGAAGCAGAAGAAGCCGCGGGGATTCCCATCAATGCTCCCAACCGAAATTATAAAGACCGGAATCATAAACCGGAAGTGATGGTGGCATTAAGCGAGTTCTGGTTATTGCATGGCTTTAAACAGGAAGCTGCATTGGAAAGAACGCTGGAAGATGTTCAGGAATTCAATATTTTTTTGCCGTTGTTCAAACGCGCCGGATATAAAGGTTTGTATCAGTTTGTAATGGAAATGAGTCAGGAAGATATTGACCGTTTATTGTTCAATCTTGTTAAACGCGAATTGCGTAAAAAAGAATATAATGAATTAACAAAAGATCAACCGGGATGGTGGGTCGCTAAATTATTTGAAGGCAAGGAAGAAATTAAAAATATTGATCGCGGCATTTTTTCCATTTACTTTTTCAATATTGTAAAAGCTGAAAAAGGCGATGCTGTTTTTCAGGGAGCAGGAATTCCTCATGCTTATCTCGAAGGGCAAAATGTAGAACTGATGGCTAATAGTGATAATGTTTTGCGCGGCGGATTAACACCCAAACATATTGATGTTCCTGAATTAATGAAACATACTTCTTTTGTTGGCATTACGCCGAATGTGATGAAAGGCAATAGCATTGACTTAATTGAAAAAAATTATCCATGTCCCGTTCCTGATTTCGGCATCAATAAAATTGAACTGAATGGCGATGATAAATACGGCAGCATCGCACATTCATTAGAAATACTGATCGTTATTGAAGGTGCCGGTGTGGTGAACAGTAAAGAATTGAATATGGTGATCAGAAAAGGAGAGTCTGTTGCCATATTGCCCGGACAGGAATACAGTATTGCTTCATCCGGTCATTGCCTGCTCTTCAAGGCTTTTGTACCTATAACGGATAAATAATCGTTCTTTTCCACAGATTGAGGAAAATAGAAGTTTGCAAAATCCATTTTCAGCCTATTTTTGTTGCAAATAATTCATTGATGAAATCTCAAAGCAGAATATTAGTTTTTACTTTATTGATCGTTGTATTGGCAACAGTTTCCAAACTGTTGTTCGCACCGAAAATTGAATGGTCAGGCTTTTCTCCCATCATGGTCATTGCTTTATTTTCAGGCATGATCGTGAAAGATAAAAGCAAATCATTTTTATATCCTTTGATCGCTTTGTTTGTAAGTGATGTCTTGATACATGTATTGTATGTGGTGGGATTGTTTCCTTTTGCAGGTTTATATTCTTATCAATGGTTGAATTATGCCATGATATTGTTAACTACGTTGATAGGTTGGCTATTGCAAGGAAAGAATTACAGCAGGATCATTACGGGCGTTGTTGCCGGACCTACTTTATTTTATTTGATCTCAAACATCAGTGTTTGGGCAGGACATGGTGGATGGGGCCGCCCGATGACTTTCAGCGGATTCCTTTTATGTATGCAGGACGGGTTGCCATTCTATAAAAATTCATTGATCGCTACCATCGTTTATTTACCGGTGTTGCTGGTTTCTTATAATGCTTTGGTGAAGAAAAATTACAGTTTAAAATTATCGTAGACTTAAAATAATTTGAATAAAAAGCGCTGCAATTTGCGGCGCTTTTTTGTTGTCATGCTGCCCGCAGGACTCCTTTGGAGAGGCACTCGAAGCATGACTGACGAAAATCATCTTATGAATTCACCTTTCGAGAGCCTCAAGGTGACAGTTCGGTATCCTCCAAATCATTTCTCCGCCTCATAACCTTCATCCACCAATAAATGATGGCCATCGGCTGCAGCAGTTGCTAATTCATCACAGCGATTATTCATGGCGTTGGTAGCATGACCTTTTACCCATTTCATTTTAATGGAGAAATGTTTGCTCAGTTCAAAATATTGTAGCCAGAGGTCCTTATTTTTTTTGCCGCCTTTAAAATCTGTTTTGATCCAATTGTCAACCCATTTTTTTTCAATGCTGTTCACCACATATTGGCTGTCGGTATGAATGGTTACAGGAATATTTTTTTTCGTTAATGATTTTAATGCAACAATAACGGCTAATAATTCCATTCGGTTATTGGTGGTTAAACGATAGCCAGCGGAAAGTTCTTTTCTTTTTTCACCCCACAACAAAACAATGCCATAACCACCCGGGCCGGGGTTTCCGCGTGATGAGCCGTCTGTATAAATATGTAGCGGGTGAGAGTTCAATGAAAAATTTTTAGGAAGTGAGACATTAATTTTAAAGGCAGTATTATTTATTCTTTTAATGCTTTTTCTAGAGAGCGTTTGAAGGAATCAATAGAGAGATTTATATCATTTTCTGTAGTTGCCCATGAACAAATACTGATTCTGATCACTTTAACACCTTTCCATATCGAACCACCCACCCAACAAACTCTGTCAGTCTGTATATTTTTTAATACAGTATTGGTTAATTCATCAGAGGCACATTTTACTAATACTTGATTAAATACGATATCATTCATCACTTCAAACCCATCGATATTTGATAATGCATCACTAAATTGCTTAGCTCTTATGTGCATTTCTTCGATCATTTCATCTAAGCCTTCACGCCCTAAATATTTCAATATTGCCCATAATTCTATACCTCTTGATCTTCTGGACATTTCAGGTGTATAAAACATACTGTCTCTGTCTTCACTTAAAACAATATATCCGGCAGACATGTGTAATGCACTTGTAAGTGCTTCTTTATCACTACACATCACTATACCTGAATCGTAAGGTGTATTTAAAGTTTTATGTCCATCAACTGCCCATGAATTTGCAAATTCTATATCAGTAGTTAGATGGTTTAACTTTTTTGAAGCTGCAGCCCATAAGCCAAATGCTCCATCAATATGTATCCATGCACCCGTTCCTTTTGCTTTTTTGCAGATCGAAGAGAAATCATCAAAAGATCCACTGTTTACATTTCCTGCCTGAAGAATCAGTAAAGTTTTATTATCTAAATTGTTGATCAATTCTGTTCTAATTCTTCCTTGTTCATCAGCATCAATATATTCAATAGTATCTTGTCCGAAACCCAATATACTTGTCATTTTTAAAATGGTAGAGTGTGCTTCCTTGCTGGCAATGACTCTTATTTTCGGGGCATTTGTAAAACCGCTCTTATTTATATCCCATCCTTGATTTTTTAATAATCGGTAACGTGCTGCAGCTAATCCGCAAAAATTAGCCATGGATGTGCCGCTTACAAAACCGGCAACTGTTTCTGCAGGTAAATTGAATATTGACTTTAACCACTGTTCGGCTATAGTTTCTAACTTGGCAGTAATGGGAGAACTCACAAACATGCCGCAATTTTGATCCCAGAAAGTGGCTAGTATTTTGGCAGCCATGCCAACAGGAATAACACTTCCTATAACGAATCCGAAGTATCTGCCTCCAATGGTGGTGAGGGTTGCAGGAGACCCATACTGGTTCAATGTGTTTAAAATTTCTTTACCATCAGATGTTTTATCGGGCATTGGTTCGTCGAAGAAATTAAGATCTTTCAATGCTTCTTCTGTAGGATATACATTTCTTTCAAAAGCTTTTTGTTTGTATTCGTTACCAAAAATTGTTGCCTGATTAAATAAATTTTCATCAAGCATTTCCGCAAATAATTTTTTTTGTAAAGCTGTCATAAAATAGATTCGGTTATGGTAATTGTTTTAAAAATAATAGGCCATCCAAATATAGTACTGCTTGCCTGAAATGACACCTTACTGAACAATGGTTCGAAAATAATGATCACACAACAGGAAAATTGATTGCGTAATACATCAGTCATAAGAGTAATGAATAAGTGCTGTTGTTTAAATGAAAAAAATAATCATTTAGTATGCATCCACTTTTTTAATGGTGCTGTCAATTTGTTGTAATAATCCTTCTGTTCTGTCAACAGCCCAGGCATGATAAATATCTCTGATCAAAATTAATGTAGTGCCCACCTGCTTTGGATCTCTGGAAGCCCTGTCGAAGATCACTTTCGCAACTTCATTTTCCAATTTCATCATTATCTCTTCCTGATCATTGTACACTTTTGTTAGCAATGCTACTGTTTCCATATCTATCTTAGTGATCACGTTATTGCTTTTTGCAATCGTCCATGCATTATTATCCAGATAACGATACAAGACACCATACGGTGCTATCACTTTCAAATGCAATTCATTATTGGAAACAAAATCATTTTGCAGTTTTTTGTCTGCTATGACACTGTCAATTTTGCTCAGTACTTGTAAATTATACTGATGCATTTCCTGAATGGAAATTTTATTGTGTTTCAATTCAGCAACAATGCTTTTTAATATAGTTCTGGTGTTTTCTTTTTCATGCAGACTTGTGAAATATTCCGTGAGGCCTAATGCAAGGATAACGCTGAAAATGATCAATAAAGATTCACCCAGATATTCTTTCCAATCCCTTATGGTATAAACAAACTGTTTATCTTTTTTAGGTTCTGTTTTCTTTTCAATCTGTTCCTGTTGTTCTGCTGTATCGGGTTCCATTTGTATACTGATATTTAGATGTTACTTTAAAAGTACAGTACCGTTGGGCTGTTTACAAATTAATTTTCAAAAGTATTGCATGAAACCCGAAAAGATAGGGCGATGATGCGATTGTTGGGTTTTATTTCAGTCATTATTTATTCTACTTGGCGCTAAGATACAAACTGGGAGAGTGATGGATAAAATAATATTGGATGAACTATGAATTTACATAACCCAGCTTCTCTATTTCTTCCATATTTTTTACGAAATGAGTTTTCCCATTTGCCAGAAGATAAATAGTATCGCAGATTTCTGTTACGTGATCAAACATATGATCGGTTAACAAGATCCCTTTATTAGATTTTTCTTCTTTCAATAACTCAATTACTTTTTCTATTTGTAGAGGATTCAAATGTGTAAATGGTTCGTCAAGCAATACAAACTGCGACTTTGACTTCAAAAGAATATATAATTCTACAAGCCGATATTCGCCACCGGATAGATTGTTTATTGGTGAATTATATTTTGCTGCAAATTCAGGAAATCTTTTTTCAAACACTGAATACTCAAGTTCGAAATCATTGAATATTCTTTTTAATGAAAGTCTTTTAGGAATAAAATTAAATTGAGGCAGATACTTTATTAATTCAGGAATTTGAAACGCAGTGGGCTGATTAATTTTATCAATACGAATTGATTTTTCGCAATTTAAACTGCCATAAATAATTTGCATTAAGCATGTTTTTCCTTGCCCGTTGCGGCCAACCAATCCTGTGATTTTCCCTGTTTCAAATTTTAAATAAATGTCTGAAAGTATTTTTCTGTTATCAAATTCCAGTTGTATACTATCAGCTTCCAGTATATGTTTCATTTGATTGAATTAATCATAATGATTAAAAATAAGAATAGGGTAAAATCAAAAATGAGGGTTGTTATCCAAAGAACTTTTTTGGAAACTCCTAAATTCTGATAATAATAAAACTCTTTGCTTTTGTAACTGTTGATAAAATAATAGGTTATTGCTAATGTTATTATTTTAAGCCAGAATATTCCCGCAAAACTTCTGAAACCATTTTTCCAAAATAAAGTTAAACCCCAGAAAGTAATAATAGCTGATGATAAAATGAAACTGCAATAAAACATCCAAATAAGTTTTATTTTTTGTAGCAGTTGCATGTGTAAATTGAAATGATTGTTCATTGAAATTATTTAGTACAAGTGTGCGACGCTCCAAAGGAGTCCTTCGGACAACCCAAGCCCCACAAAGCTTTGCAGCCGGTCAACAAAATTAGCTACACAAAATATTCTCCCTTCAAATACAATACTGCTTTGCCCGCAATGGTAACTCTGTTGTCTTGTGCTTCGCAAAATAATAATCCGCCGCGACGGGAAACTTGTCTGGCGATCATCGTTGTTTTATTCAGCACTTTACTCCAGTAAGGAATTAATGTAGCATGCGCAGAACCGGTAACGGGATCTTCACCGATCACAGAATTAGGTACAAAGAAACGCGAAACAAAATCGCAGTCATTTCCCGGTGCAGTGATGATGATGCCGAGTGTTTCTACTTTATTCAGCCATTCAAAATCGGGAACAAATTTCCTTACTTCTGCTTCATCTTTATACACGAGCATATAATCTCTCGATTTATAAATATGTTGTGGTTGATGACTGAGTCCTTCCAATAAAGCAGTAGGAGGATGACAGGTTTCTGGCATTCGTGAAGGGAAATTCATTTCGAGTAAACCACTATTATTGGTTACATACAATGCACCGCTTTTACTTTCGAAATGAATGATATTTTTATCGTAACCCAATTCATGGAAAATAACATACGCTGTTGCCAAGGTTGGATGACCCGCCAGATCGATCTCCACTTCGGGTGTAAACCAACGGATATGAAATGTATCGCCCTGCTGTACAAAGAATGCCGTCTCCGATAAATTATTTTCCATGGCTAATAACTGCATGATCTCAGTGGGCAACCATTCTTTCAAAGGACAAACAGCAGCGGGATTACCACCGAATAAATGTTCCGTAAAGGCATCGACTTGATAGAAAGGGTAAGAAGTCATATTTATAAATGTTGAACGATAAATTTATACTTTAAAAACTAAAAATGCTGTGACATGTTTTTCATTTAAGATTTAGCATCTAACATTCAGCATCAAACCTGAAATACGCCTGTTTTAAAATCATCGATATCGGGATTATGATTAGCTGCTTTAATTCCTTCGCTGATCACCTGTCTTGTTGCAAACGGATCAATGATATCATCCACCCATAATCTTGCAGCAGCATAATATGCAGAAGTTTCTTTTTCGTATTTGGCTTTAAGATCGTCCAATAATTTTTTTTCTTCATCAGCATTCAACATTTTGCCTTGCGCTTTAAGCGTAGCTACTTGTATCTGCAACATGGTCTTTGCAGCCTGATCACCACCCATCACCGCAATTCTTGCAGAATGCCATGCATAAATGAAACGTGGATCATAAGCTTTGCCGCACATGGCGTAATTGCCCGCGCCATAAGAGTTTCCGACGATGATGGTTATTTTGGGAACAACTGAATTGGCAACAGCATTCACTAATTTGGCACCATCTTTTATAATGCCGCCATGTTCGCTTCTGCTGCCTACCATGAATCCTGTTACATCTTGTAAAAACACCAATGGAATTTTTTTCTGATTGCAATTCATGATAAAGCGTGCAGCTTTATCGGCACTGTCATTATAAATAACACCGCCTAATTGCATCTCGCCTTTTTTATTTTTGATAATGAGACGCTGATTGGCAACAATACCCACCGCCCAACCATCCACTCTGGCATAACCGCAGATGATGGTTTTTCCGTAATCTTTTTTAAACTCATCAAATGAATTATTGTCAACAATACATTCAATTAATTCCAACATATCATAAGGCTTTGCATTGCCTGCTGCAATGATCTTATAAATTTCTTCTGCTTTTCTTTTTGGGTGTGTTGATACAATTCTGTCGAAACCGGCTTTCGGTTTTTCGCCCAGTTTGCTCATGATCTTTTTGATATGATCGAGGCAATCTCTTTCTGTCTTAAATTTATAATCGGCAATGCCGCTGATCTCTGTATGCGTAACAGCACCACCGAGTGTTTCGTTATCAATGTCTTCACCAATGGCTGCTTTTACTAAATAAGATCCTGCTAAAAAAATAGAACCATTGCCTTCCACCATCAATGTTTCATCGCTCATGATGGGTAAGTAAGCACCGCCTGCAACACAGGCACCCATCACTGCTGCGATTTGTGTAATGCCCATAGCACTCATTTTTGCATTGTTGCGGAATACCCTGCCGAAATGTTCTTTATCGGGAAAG
>Ga0364859_10317_pt1 | contig 29971 bp, 30 predicted proteins | sample ExccelAu500001D3_FD_206911 | JGI IMG/M metagenome (GOLD analysis project Ga0364859, IMG submission 206911) | Enriched cells from Trout Bog Lake Hypolimnion, Wisconsin, USA - BchlTB.Aug20.5000.01 .D3 | ecosystem: Environmental > Aquatic > Freshwater > Lake > Hypolimnion/Profundal zone | place: USA... | reverse complement strand
CCGAGGCTGTAAGTAAGCGCTCAGCTGCATCAGCCTTATTTCATCCGGCAAGATCCGGATCAATTTTAAAAGTGACTAACGTTTATCAATTAGTCAGCCCCCAATGCCTTAAAGTAAATGTTGATCTAAATCTATAAAGCAATGACAGGAAAATGAGTAATCCTACCTATGTCTTTACTTATTTTTTACATGTAAACTGCACTGTAAAACATTAAAAACTTATACAAAATGAAAAAAACTCATTTATTTCTTGTAAATATTTTACTGCTACTCGTATCTGTTCCATCAGTTGCCCAAACCGTCAATAAAGCAATACTGATCAAAAATGCTAATATTTTTAATGGTCGCGACAATAAGATCGTAAAAGGGAATGTGCTAATTGAGAATAACCTAATTGTCAAAATAGACAGTGCCCCTATAATTTTCAATGCAAAAGACAGCGTTCTGGTTATTGACGCAAATGGAAAATATTTGATTCCGGGGCTGATCGATGCGCATGTGCATTTGATGCTTGAATCTACACCATTACCGCAATTATTGACCTCAGATATCGGTTTTTTGAATCTATCTGCTTCCAAATCTGCCGAAAGGCAGTTACTTCGAGGCTTTACCTCAGTGCGTGATATGGGAGGTAATACATTTTCTCTGGCACATGCGATAGATGAAGGATTGATAATAGGGCCAAGGGTTTTTCCCAGCGGAGCTGCAATTTCTCAAACAGGCGGACACGGTGATTTTGATATGCCAAATGATGTGCCCAGATATGGCAACACTTCCTACCTGTCAAAAACCGGTATGTCAGCGATCGCTGACGGACCGGATCAGGTGCTTTTGAGAACCAGAGAACAATTACGCATGGGCGCAACACAGATCAAACTATGCGCCGGCGGCGGTATAATATCAATGTATGATCCTATAGATGTATCTCAATATACGGATTCGGAATTAAAAGCTGCCGTTGATGCTGCCAATAATTGGGGTACTTACGTTACTGTTCATGCCTATCTGAGTTCAAGTGTCAGAAAGGCTGTCTCAGCGGGAGTAATGTGCATTGAGCATGGTCAGTTGATTGATGAATCTACGGCTAAAATGATGGCAGACAAAGGGGTATGGTGGAGTCTTCAGCCATTTTTAGATGATCAGGATGCCACCCCCTATCCTAAAGGGAGCTCCAACTGGCAAAAGCAAATGGATGTGATCAAGGGGACCGATAATGCCTATAAACTTGCTAAAAAATATCATATAAAAGTGGCGTTTGGCACTGACTGCCTGTTTGATCCGGTAGCAGCAAAAAGACAAAATGTAGTGTTATGCAAACTAATCAATTGGTATACTCCCTTTGAAGTTTTAAAAATGGTAACATCTCAAAATGCCGATCTTTTATCAATGTGCAATAAGCGCAATCCATATCAGGAAGGCAGGTTAGGTGAAATTTCAGTTGGAGCCTATGCCGATATGATTCTGGTGGATGGTAATCCCCTTGAAAACATAAAACTGATAGAAAACCCTGAACAGAATTTTAAGATCATAATGAAGAACGGAGTTATCTACAAAAACACATTGAATAAATAAGTTCCTCCCCATTCGGATGAACTTAATGATAGTAATGATTGAGTGCTTTTAATAAATTAAGTCAAATACAATTGCAGAGCTTCATCAAACTAGGTTAAGTTAATAAACATGAGTTTCACTCTTACAAAATTAGATATCACAGGAGTGCGCCTCCTTTTACAATGGGCAGAAAATGAAGGTTGGAATCCTGGGATGAACGACGCAGATATATTCTACGAAACTGACCCTGATGCCTTTTACGGATACTATGATAAAGGGCAGCTAATAGGTGGTGGATCAATTGTATCATATCAAGGCAAATATGGTTTTATGGGTCTTTTTATTATGGATAAGGATCATAGATACTCAGGCATTGGAGCAAAGTTGTGGAATGATCGCAAGGAAAAATTATTATCAAGATTAGAGCCCGGAGCATGTATAGGCATGGACGGCGTAGTGGCCATGCAGCCTTTTTACCATAAAGGGGGATTTGATCTGGCGTTCAGAGATATACGTTTTGAGTTACATTCCGTCGATAGAAAATTCAATGAACATGTGCATCCGGCAAGACCTGAGGATGTTTCTGCCATTACCGAATACGACACGATGTGCTTCGGTTACGAAAGAGCTAATTTCGTAAAACTATGGTTAGAGCAAAATCGATCGATCACCTACAAGTATTGCCATGATAAAACGATTTTGGGTTATGCAACTGTCAGAAAAACGGTTATTGGTTATAAGATCGGTCCTCTTTTTGCAGAATCAGCTGTCGTAGCAGAACACTTACTTAATTTTTGTTTAAGCAGTTTTGATAATGAAGTATACTTCATAGATGTACCTGACCTAAACTTTTGATACCAGTTCGATTCTGGTCGGGGCCACCAAGCGTCAGTTGGCTTTCCATGGCCCCCCTCTTTGACGATATAAATTGTAGTTATTACATTATCTCCTTTCAAAAGTTTAGGCCCTTTATATTCGGGGGTATATTTGTCTTTACCAGCATCCTTATGTTCTGAATAGTCTACTCTGTGTAGAACCTTCATGGTAACATACAAATCTAAATATGTAACATCATCGTAACCCTCCCCCCCTGCCTTCTCACGCTTTTTACTTTGGTTCAATATCTCGGCAACCTTATTGTCAGGCTTCGTCCTTTCCAATTCCAAAATCCTGTCGACCATATAATTCCAAGCGGCTTCCCGCGCTAAAAGAAGATTCGCTTTTTTAATTACTGCTGTGTGAGCTAATGTTTCCTCGGTATTTGTTTCAGGATTTTTCCTGATAATATTTTCCACTACCTTGTAATAGGGCTTGAATTGAGCTGGTTTCTTTTTGGGTTTCATAATGTTTGTTTTTAATTGTGTCCCACAAAGGTCGGGAGAGTGCCCAAAATGGAAAAATCTTTACGAAAGATTTTTCCATTAGAGAAAATTTATTATACTATATTTTCAGAGTGGAAAGATATTTTAACCAGGTATTTGAGCTGAAAATGTTAAGGCTTTTAACAAAGGTTTTTCATCTCATTATTACATGCACCACTGTTAGAACGCCGCCTTGCTTTGATTTTTTGGTTCAACCTTCTACATTTATTGTAGGTATTACCACCACAAAAATAGAACTATGAAAGAAATAACATTAGGAAACGGGATGGTTACGCAAGTTGATGATGCTGATTTCGAATGGCTGAATCAATGGCACTGGACTGCCACGCACGGAGGAGACTATTATTATGCGTCAAGATGGAATCCGAAGGTGAAAGGGCAGAAAGGTAATGGGCCAATAATATGGATGAGCCAAGAAATATTTGGCCCTGTTCCTCCTGATATGAAAATTGATTACATAGACAGAAATCCGCTGAACAATCAGCGTTCTAATATGCGCCTTGCTGACAAATATCAAGATAGTTGGAATAAAGGAAAGCAAAGGGGTAGAAATGGAAAGGTGCCAACGTCAATATACAAGGGCGTATCATCTGCCGGTAAAAATTCATCAAGATGGGTAACGAAAATTACAGTTAAGGGAAAGAAGTACGCAAGACGGTTTGATACAGAAATAGAGGCGGCAAAAGAATACGACCGTCTTGCCAAAGAACTATTTGGTGAGTTCGCCTTTTTAAACTTCCCGGATAGTATTGTTTAAATCTTTTTGATTGAAGTAACGCCACTTACTTTTGCAAGTTGCATCGGACTAATGCTATTGCCTTGACGGAAAACATGAGTAAATGTAAGCGGGTAGTGAAGCTCAAGCAGTTTGAATTTAACCTCATCGTTTAGCAGCAGCCTTTTTTCGTTAGATAAAATGACCTGAAAAACAGGTCCGGTTTTCTTGACTTCGATAATCTTACCGGGCTCATAAGATACTTGAATAGTTTGCCCCGCCTTAATCTGCTCAGGCTTTAACCGTTCCAATATTTTCGTCGGGGCTTCTTCGTTTCTATTAAAAGAAGTCAGCAGTTGGTCCCATTCCTTAAAGCCAAGATACTCGGCAATAATATCCAAAGTTGCCAGGCGAGGCTCACGAATGCCTTTGACAAATCCATATAACCGGCGCAATGTGCTGCCGCTAACCCGGGTTTTACAGGCCTGTGAGATATGCACGGCAAGGGGCTCACAATCCTTCGGGTACCGGATTTCGTGCCCGAATCTTTGATGTATTTTATCCTTGACAATTTTTGAAAGCATACGCCGAAAGTAGCGTCTGGAACGAAGCACAAAGCCAATTGAACTAAATGGATTAAATGAATTGAATGGACGATAAGAACGAAGTGAAATGGGGAATAAGCGCCAGCTTGCTTCCCTGTTGAAATAATCTTATACACTCGGATTCTAAAACAAAAAACATGAAAAAGTTAATCCCCTTAGTTTTTACTATCGCCATAATCCATTTGGCGATTATTGGAGTAGGCCAAATCCCACAAGCGATGAATTACCAGGCAGTGGCCCGAAGTTCAACCGGCGCTGTATTACAAAATCAGCACGTTAATATTCGGTTTTCCCTACATGATGGCTCGCCCACTGCTAACATTGCTTACCAGGAAACAGATACTGCCACAACCAACCAGTTCGGATTGTTTACCGCTTTCATCGGTAGCGGCTCAGTAACTATGGGTACATTTTCGGGGATTACCTGGGCAACGGGCAACAAATATCTTGAAGTTGCGCTTGACGCTACCGGTGGCAATAATTTTATCGGCATGGGCACAACACAATTATTGAGTGTTCCTTATGCTTTGTATGCTCAAACTTCGGGTAATGGTGGAACAGGTGCAACTGGCCCGGCTGGAGTTAATGGAACAAATGGTGTGACCGGCGCGACCGGTGCAACGGGGAATAATGGCGCACCGGGCAATAACGGGACCAATGGGATTACAGGGGCTACAGGAACGTTTCAACCCGGTAGTGTCCCAGGCGAAATGCTATATTGGAATGGCAGCAACTGGGTTGAAGTTACCCCTGGCATTACGGGACAAAATCTTACTTATTGTAATGGGGTACCTACCTGGGGCCCGTGTCCTGTATTGCCAACAATCACTACCACCACGGCATCATTGATTACCGCAAGCACAGCTTCAAGCGGAGGTAATATAACAAGTGATGGCGGGGCACCAGTAACAGTGCGCGGCGTTTGTTGGAGTACATCAACTAATCCTATAAACACAAATAGCCATACCACGGACGGAACAGGGACAGGTAATTTTACCAGTAGCATAACTGGTCTTGTTCCTTTAACTCACTATTATGTAAGAGCGTATGCTACCAATAGTGTTGGTACGGGATATGGTAATCTGGATAGCTTCACCACAACACAATTAACGACATTGGTGATTGGCCAAAGTTACCAGGGAGGGATAGTTGCATATATTTTACAACCGGGCGATTCGGGTTATAATGCCAGTATACAACACGGTCTGATAGCCGCACCAAGTAATCAAAGTACCAGCTTTTGGGATAACGGAAGTTACATAACCACCGGGGCTACCGATACAGCTATTGGCTCTGGGGCAAACAATACGGCTCTTATTATAGCGGCACAAGGCACCGGCAGTTATGCTGCAAGTATATGTACCGCACTTACTTTGGGAGGCTATACCGACTGGTATTTACCGAGCCTGGCCGAATTACACAAGCTTGATATAAACCAGGTGGCAATCGGTGGTTTTGTCGGTAGTACCACCTTTTGGAGTTCCAGTGAACTCAATCTCAGCGGCGCGTGGGTCGAGGATTTCAGCGGCGGCGGTGGCGGTGGCGTCCAAGCCGCGTGGACTAAGAACACTTACGGAATCGTTCGTGCAGTTCGGAGCTTTTAAATATTCCTCGATTTACGCCAGCTTACTTTCCTGTTGAAATAATCTTATACACTCACGTCAAAATATAAAACCATGAGAAAAATAACCTTCCTATTACTACTCGTTTTACTCTGTAAATTCAGTATTGCCCAAAAACACGTTGGAACCTGGTATGACTGGAACAACATTCATCCTCATGAAGATTATTACGTCAACACCGCTGGCCAAAAAAATGGCCCGTATAAAGAATACGACCAAGGCGGGGTTGTAATAAAAGAGTATAATTATCTGAACGGCGGGGAAAACGGGTTGTGCATTGACTATTCAGTTGGAGATCATAACAAGCGATTCATCAAATCTAAAGTGAATTATACAAAGGGAGTTCTAAACGGCTTAGCTACTTATTATGATGAACAAGGTTTACCAAGGCAAGGAGGCAATTATGTTAATGACAAAAAATCAGGTAAATGGTGGACCATAGCTCCTATTGAAGTTGACGATATGCCCAATTTAACTGAAGGATTTAAGTTTTACAAGTTTGAAATTGAGATGAAGGATGGCATTTTGCAGGATGGGCCGGTGAAATCCTATTACTATCCGTCGGGAAAAATATACACCGAGGGGTCCTTGAAAGACGGACAACGCACACAGGAATTGACTGCATATTATCCGAATGGGAAAGTAAAGACGATGAACAAGACAAATTCTACTGGTGACTTGTTCATTTATAAAGCGTCTTATTATCCATCAGGTAAAATTAAATACTATCAAACTTTTCATAACGATTATCGAGCCAACGTATGGATTACGGATGATACACTTTGGGACTATAAAGAAGATGGTGCGCCGACAGATTACATGAAACAACAGGAGGAAGCCTACCAAGACTGGAAAAACAAGGCTCTTGCTAACAAGAAATATGCCGCCAAAGCGGAGGAAGAGGCAAAGAAGTATCCCAGTGTAATAGCTGACGCTGATAAATTATTTGCGGATAAGGATTATTCTGGTGCTCGAAAAACTTATATGGAAGCCTCACAGATGAAAGTGAATGACAAAAGTTATCCATTAAATAAAATAAAGGAAATAGACGGAATCGTTTCCGCTGAAAATGCAAAAAAGAATGATGAAATGAACAAGCAGTCCAGGGCTATTGATACGATGTATCTGAAATTTTGGAACATTTTTTATGTCAGAAAGCAAGTGGGATTTTTCCTTGACCAGCAAGGCCAACCCCTGATGAAAGACAGCTATCCCAAAGGGGAAAATATCTTCAAAAGAAGTGATGCCCTATTACAATCAATGTTTACAGATTGCAAGGGTATTTCGGATTATAATCCCAGACTGGAAAAGATGAAATATATTGCAAGTGTCCTTAGCAAGCTCATCTCTCTTAAGGATATAGAAACAAAAGAAATGGAAAAGGAAATGAAGAAGGCTGTAACGAATGATGATGTAAAAAAAGTATTGGGCTTATGAATTCGCTAAAATTCGCAAGCGTTTCTCACTTAACCTACTGAAAGATTCCTCGTTTCCACGGTTACCTGCATACTCGTGTTGTAATTATTTTTTAATTAAAACACGTTTATGAAAATAGAAACGGCAGTAAAAAAGGTGGTTGAGTTCCTGCAAAGCAACCCCGGTACCGGTAAGGTAGAAATTGGAACAGCAACGAAAGTTAAGGGCCTGGACCTAACAAATGTACTAAAGCGCCTTCGTAAAGACGGCACGCTGGTAGAAGAAGGATTGGGTGCCGAACTAAAACTTTCTTACAAGGAAGTTGCAGCCGAAAGCACTACACCTGCGGAAGAAGTAACACCGGCACCTGAAACCGAAGACAAACCGAAAGCTAAGAAGGGCCGGAACAATGACAAGTATTCTTTCAACGGAAACACTTACGGTAAAGGATCACTGGTTCGTGAGGTGGTAAGAGAATATGTGGCCGGCCATCCAAAGGTTACCCTTAAGCAACTAACCGAAATATTTGAACCGTCATTGCTTAAGCGCTTTGGCATCTTTGCCGAAGAAAGTGCAGCCCGTGAATTGTCAGGCGCCCGCGACCGCTATTTCTTTAAGGAAGAACACCAAATCAAACTTGGTGATAAAAAAGTGATTGTAGTATGTAACCAGTTTACCGCTGCAAACATTGTTCCGTTCCTTGCAGCCGCTAAGAAGCTGGGCTTCAAAATCAAATAGCGGATTTACTTTTTGTTGTCATGGTTAATGTGATGCGGCTCCAAATTTTGGGGCCGTAATCATTTCGCCCGGTTTATAGGGCGGACCAGCAAAAAATGCTGGCCGCATTAGGCGACTCCTGGCGCGCAAAAGCGCACCGGTAAGTAGTTTGGCTTAATTTTTTAAAAGGGGCTGCCAGGAATTGCCTAATGCGCAAAAAGAAGCGAGTATGGCTGAACCCAACATCAGCCGAGCGAAATTTGGTAGCCCCGGTAGCATTTTCGGAAGCGTAACGGACCTATCAGTCCTCTAACAAACCGCAATAGTTGTTAGTCTTCATCCGCAACCACCAGTTCATCCTTCATCTTTCTGGCCAGCTCTACCCCTGAGATTCCTAAAGTGTTGGCTAAACTCACCAGGCATCTAAAAACTTGCTTTCGTACATCGCCATTGATGGTTGCATCTTTTTTCACAAAATAACACTTGACAAAATGTATAGCAGTCAGTAGTGCATCATCTCCCGGTATCGGAAATGTTATTCTGTGCCCGGTCCAAAATTCAGGGTCTTTAACCTCCTCTTCAAACTCCTCAAGTGTAGCGCCCACAGTTATGAGCAGAGCATAGGCGATAGCGATTAGCTGGTAGGTTTCCGCGACGCCAAGCGGTGCGGGATTACGCCAGTTGGCTACTGCGAACTTAAAGGTGTCGGAAGGCAGCACGTCACCGGCATCTAATTCGTCCAGTTGCGCGAACAAGTCCATTTGCTGCTGTGAATTCATGTAAGCTGGGTATTGTCTTTCCATTTTGATATTATTTATTTGAAGGTATCGGGAGATAGTAGTAGTGAGCAAAACGCGAACATAATCCCGGTCTGGTCAAGATAGATTTCCGGTTTAATATTCGAAACCTGGTAAGAAGAGATACCCTGTATACCACCAGAAATAACCGGTTGATTGAATTCCTTACCGAGGGCAATTATTTCGCCAAGGTTGATAAGCGGTATAAAGAAAAACTTCTGTTCTACCTTGGATGTTTGTTGGCCATCAGGATAGGTATACCCGGTGCTGAATGGAATGTAACCGTACTTCAATTTCAGAATGGCCGCCTCCAGAGCATCCTGTTTTCGCAAGTTCGTGAAGGCGCTATCTAACGGGCTGAAAGCGGGGATGATACCAAACTGGTCCCCGTTGTTGATAAGCTTAAATATCCTGTTGGCCTGGGCTAATTTATCTTCTGCGTCGGCTTCTGCCTGGGTTCCTTCTGTGATGGTCCCATCTGTAATGAAGTCGTCAAATCCGCCGATGTATTTTGTCATTATGCTCTTACCTGCTTTCATGCCTTTATATACCCCTAAAATCCACCAACATTACCTACCGGAATTAGGGAAAGGCTCAGGCGGAATGGTTAGGGGCGCAACCCTCACAACGTGCGGTTCCATCCAATAGTGCCGATTCATATTCCTTCACAACAGCAGCCTGCCAAAGTTCGCACCGGTGAATAGCGAATCGGTTTAAATCAGCGAATTCCCTGAATCCTGAAAACTCCCGGTTGTAGTATCGCCCGCCTGACCGCAGCCGCCGCATGAAATTATCCACCTCGAAAGAAGGTATCGCGCTGATTAGCCATTGAAGGAAAGTCCGGTTGTTCTCGAAAGGAAAATTTAAGGTATACCCATCTGTAAATATTTTCTCAATGGTGAACTTGTCATTGCCCAACTTCACCTCATACGGCTCACCAAACCCGGCCTGTTCCAGTTTAAGTAATAGCGCGTCAATCGAAAGGACATCTTTACAGAAAGCCAGCCGCTTATGAGTTTCAGGTTTATCGGGGCATGTTATAATGTCGTGAAAAACCGGATCGTCCTCCATGTAGACTATGCGTTCTACTTTGATTTGCTCCTTGCCGAATAAAGCTGTGAGCGATTGCCAGGGCTGGCCTTCGATAAAAACGGTTAACAGGTTGTTACTGAGTTCTGCGGCTATGTTTTTCATCCTAAATTATTTATTCAAGGCAAGGTAGCGCCAGGAATGAGAGGTAAAAGCCGGGTTCGCTTAAAGTGGGGTGGGATTGTATGCCGTTTTTCCCTTGGCCCTGTAACTGTTAATTTTGGTCACATGTTATTAGGACGTGAGCACCCTGCAATTCGGCTCTTCTTGTATTATTTGCTTAGCGAGCCTTTGAAGTCTGGTTATAGCGATGACCAGTTAGAGGAGGTGCTTATGCGGGAAGAAAACAAAAGGAGGCACGCAATTAAGAAAGGACTTATGCTTGATGCCTTCATTGCCTGTATTCAGAGAGATTGGCAATCGTTTTTCGAGCCTTGCGGCAACCCTGGCGGCCTGGACGGAGAAGCATTACTATTAATTGCTATGCAATACTTCAAGGCCATTGAAGATTACGAGAACTGCGCGCTGCTCAAAAGGGTGCTCCAGTATTACCGGAAAAAATACAGACGGTTTCTGCCTCCTCTTTCCAGAAATAGGGAAAAGCTTCTGCGCATTAAGAAAGAATACAGGCTAAGATACCTGAATTAAATCTGCTACCGGCACTTGCAAAACATCGGCAATTTTCTTTAGCGTTATGATTGTTGAATTTGTTTTGCCTGATTCTATTCGGGAGAGATTAGCTTTTTCAGAATCACATAGGGCAGCAATATTTTGCTGCGTCAGGCCTTTGGCCTTTCTGGTTGTTCGGATTGTGTGGCCGAGTTTTATGAGATATTGGTTTTCTGCTTCTGTATATTTTTCCATAACCTGAAATTCTATTAATTTAAAGATATAAATTTTTCATTTCGATTTCCTCCCTCGAAAATAATCTTCTACATTATCCTCTACAGTGCTCCACGTTATCCCGTACCCAGCGTCAAAACCCTGCTCAATATTCGCCAGTATGATAAGGGCGTCCTTCTTGCTGCACCGCTTCTTCAACTCTTTTGCCTTATCTATAATATCGTCAATGCTCCACAGACCCTGGCTTTGAATACCATTGGCGGTTAACAGTTCTTTCGCAGTCGTTATATCCTGTTCAAGCCTTAGCTGCTTTTCCTGTTTGGTAAGTTTTACCGGCGTGGGGGTCGCCAGTCGAAGGAACATCCGGTATACGACCCCAACTGCCTCGGCTTCGCTATTGAAATAATGCTCGGGCTTTACTATGTCATGCGGGTCACGTTCCCTTAGCTTTCGAATGGCTGGCAGATATTCAGGTTTTACCGCCGCTTCAAGCTGGGCGAGGTAATCAGGGTAACGGGTTACGAATTCTATTGCGTCCATTGTGTTGTGGTTTATGCGCGCAAGGTATCGTTTGAAACGAGTTAGCCTAATGTATGCAGCACAAATTCGTGCACAGACTTTTATACGTAGGACTACGAAATATTACTTAGCATTTTTATCTTTGAGCAGTTAGCTGTTTTCGGGAAGGCTGCTTGTCAGTATGTTGTAGCAAAGGGATTCTAAGGGCTGCGAAGTGCTACTACGTATATAAGCAGCTTGCTCGGGGCTACTCGCGGAGAATTTTCATCGTTTTGTTGAGAATTCTCCGTTTCATTTTCCTCTGAAACCCTTGCCAGGCTTGCAATCTGGGCGATCAAACTATTAGCCCGCCCGGTTCGATAAATGCTATTTCGACGGTCATAGGTTAAACCATCGGGAAACATCATCTTTTGGAACTTCTGCTTTTGCGCGAGGTCGCCTGAAACCCATATCTGGCTTAGATCCTGGCATAATTTTAAAGCAAAATCCACGAGCTTTTTCTGGTTCGATAATGGAAAAGCGAGTTGCTCCTTATTTGTGATTATTTCGGCCAATTGCTGTTGTATTTTTTCCTTGTAGCGCTGAAAAGATTCCCGCTCAATATCCCCTTCAATAAAGCGATCTTCTGCTTTTGCCAATTTATCCTTCAATTCATTTCGCCGGTTTTCAATTTCAACGTTGCGAGCGAACAAATCCTGATTCATTTGTTCAAAGGTCAGCAGCAATTGATCTTTTAATGGTGCAATCATTTCAGGGCTGATTTCAAACCTTTGCAGCAGCTGTTTAAATTGCTCGTGCATCTTGCTTGCACTCAGGTTACACCGGCACCCCTTCTGATTACACTTATAATAATATAGCCCCTTTTTCTTAACGATATACCCCGTCCACATGGTCCCGCATTTTTCGCAGGCTACAAACCTCCTGAGAGGAACATGCGCATCTTCCTTGTGATGATCGTGTGGTACATGGTATTCCTTTAAAACTGAATTGGCTTTCAGGAACGTCTCTCGGCTAACCAGTGGCTCCCAGTTCTTCCCTTCCACTATTCTTCCCTCCAGCATTTTATTAGAGAGCAACCCACAATAAAATACGTTCCGGAAAATTGCACTAAGTAGCTTTTCAGAGATATTGAAGCCAAGTTTACTAAGCCGGCCCACTATTTCAATGGTACGTAAACCCTGATTTGCTTTCCAGGCAAAAGCCTTTTTAATGGCTACCCCGTCCCGGTTAATTACAATCTGTTTAGCCCCATTAACCAATTGCCGTTCATAACCGGTAGGTAGAGCCCCGATGTAATAGCCTTTCTCAAACTTCTGCTTCATGCCCCGGATGGTTTTCTCCCGGCGCAGTTGGTTATCGAAGTGTGAAAATAATAGCTGAATATTTTGCTGGAAGGCACCAATGCTGGTACTGGTATCTAAAGGACTCGAAGCTGAGACAACCTGAATCCCTTTTTCCCTGAGCTTCTCTGCCAAATAAATGGCATTGGGGCCGGTACGCGAAAAACGGTCGGTATCAGCAACAAAAATATAGCGGATGTTTTCTTTGGACCTGGATATGAACTCCAGCATTCGCTGAAACTCCTTTCTTTCTTCACTTTTTGCAGATTCGTACGTTCCACCAAACCGGTCCAAAACCGGTATCGACATCTGTTCTGAAAGACGGTTAACTACTTTCTCCTGGCTCTCCAGGCTGCCGTTGGTCTTGAACTGCTCGCGTGAACTGACCCTCGTATAGGAAACGGCACAGGCGGCGCCTGCTTTTTTCTTTGAGGCTTTCACCTTTGGCAAAAAGGACTGAAAGGCGCTCAGGTCATCGGAATTAATTTTATCCATATGAATACGCTTATTGTTTTGAAATCGGATAGCTACTTTATTCTCATTTAATCTCGTCTATACCCATGTCATAACCCCTGCTATTTAACTTCCTTCCTTGCTGATGTTGGAAGACGTCGTATAGCAACCCGGATAGTTCCTTTATACCGGAGCATATCTCTTTGGCCTTTTCCTCTGTTACAAGTTCAAAGCCGGGATACTTTTTGAGCTGTGCGTATGTCAGTTCATAATTCTTGTTTTTATTGGACATCTGACCGCTCTATATGCTTCTGCCTCCGGTTTTTCTGGTAAGCGGAAAGGGTCATAATCGGTCCGGGTTTTCCGGTACCTTATTTTAATCCAGTTCTTTAATTTTCCTATGGCTTAATCTTGATTGTTTTCTTAAAAGATACGATTTTCCCATCTGCCACTTTGTAGACTATATCCGCATATTCCCTATTAGTAAAAGTTTCAACCAATCTGGCCTCTGCATCTTTTTTCAGGTTGCTCGTTACCTCTATTCTATTGATAGAGCCACTGGAGTTTTCAGAAGCAGGATTCATCCGAACGGTAATTTCTGTCACATGATTTTTCCTCAATTCCCGTAAAAGTACCAACTCATCATGGTTCAGAATCAACGAGTTTTCCAGGTGCCTTTCGTTTTTTATTTCTCCAATAAACTCTTTAATATATACCCGCAAAGGTATTCGGATGTGAGGGGTATGCCTGACGATCTCCAGTGAATCATGATCAACCTGCATAACATTAAATTCCTCCGAGTCAATAAAAAACTCAATAAGGCTTTGCCTTTTGGTTTTTTTCCGCTTACCTGGTACCGATATGGCATCTGACCTAATTTCGGGTTCAGGTACTCCTGGCAAATGGTTGGTCAGTATAATTACTAACGCAGCTTCCTTTTCCATAACAACCATATGAAATATGGCCATTTCAAAAATATTTGATGGGCCGGTAGCAATTCCGTTCATCATTTCTTTAACGAATTGCTTGTCCTTGAATTTTTGTTTGAACAATTCACGCTCTTCATCCGGTATATCAGGGAAGGCATTTGTAATGTTGACAAGCAACTCTTCGATCTTTTCATCGGGCATAACTTCAACCATAGCATCATAAAAGCTGACAGTAAATCTTTCTTTTATGCGCTTGATGTCTTCGAGGGGAAGACCGAACATCCGCAAATCCTCAATGATCTTTAGCCAAAGGTATTCTCCAAAGTTGAGGGTTACCCATTTACGTTCTCCGGTTTTAATTTCACCTAACAGACCAAATTTTTTCCATTGATTATATAGTCGGGGATCAATGCCTGTGTCCCTCAAATAGAACTGCCTGTTTTTGAGAAAAGCAACGAATTCTTTGACTCTGGTAAAATCTTTATTACCTAATGGATTGAAGTTTTGTTTATATAAGGGTAGTTGGAAGTTAGGGGCCATGCAAAATAATTTTAGTGCAAAGTTAAAAATTAATCTTATCTTAGCGATATTCTCTTTAAAAAGATTAAAATGAAATCAGCACCTCAATTCCAAATATGCCCCAATCCTGAATGCCCGGAATCGTTATTTATTCCAACAAGGAGCAATCAGATCCATTGCTGCAACCGTTGCAAAAACAGGGCGAATTATATTAAGCGGAAGGAGTTGCTTGCTAACCGGTACGCTGATGTGAACCAATTTGTCCTTTACGATAGAGTTTTGGAAGATCTATTTAAAGGAAATACTGATGAAAGTTTAATTTGTAGTGTTCAGGAACTTAATCTGAGGGGAATTCCAACGGACATAGCAATAAAGATATCCAGGAATGAATCAACGGGTGCCAGGGTTCATTTTTTTTCAAATTTCGGGATTGAATCAGCCGATGGCAGAACTTTTCGAATTTTTAAAAGACTTAGAAATGAGCGATAAATTTGTTGATTATACATCTGGCGAATTATTTGCGCCGGTACCAATTGCAGAAACCGCTAACAGCAATGATATGACTACATTAATATTAGTCGCCGGTATTATAGTTTTCGGAGCAACAACGTTTTATCTGATAAAGAAATGCCAGGAAAACAGCAATCGCATCTGGCGATTGGAAACCCAGCAAGGATGCATGAAAAAAGACATTGCGAATAACCTCGATCAATTAAACCATGCCAGCAACCAGTTAAAAGTAACTAATGCCAAACTAATAGCGCTGGCAGGGGAATTTGAAAATAGTAAGGATGTGTACCTCAATTGGTATCCCAAATAAACTATCTCTGCAAAAAATACAAGTCCTAGGATATTCTTTCCAAACCCACTTAAAAAGGGGGGGCTGATTTTTCAAAAAAAGACTGAAAAGGAATTTGAAATTTTTTAATTCCTTGATTCCACTCGGTAGTCGCAAAAGCCATCGTCAAAGATTAGAAATAGTCTGAAAGGGGGATATGATTTCAGCATAAATTGACCTTATGCATAGATAAAAAAAGGCTAAATCCGCTGAAAAACGTTTTTCAGCGGATTTAGCTTACCCGTGGTCTGACTTAAATTGCTGGAGTTCCCGTATCACTATTTAATTCCCTGATAAAAATAACTGGCCATAATAAATCCGGGAATGATTTGTAAAATTTCAAAATAAAAGTAATAGAAAGGCGAGCATTTCCTCTTTTCTATTGCACGTGAAAATAGACCCCGGTGCAGAAAACTTTTAGTGTGTATATGTTACCGTTAATTGCCATGAAACTCCGCCTCCAGTAGCCGTTATAGCAGTTGGAAATCCGATTGATTGTCCCGCTGTAAATGGTGTCCAAACAGTTGTTCCCATCGTAGGGTCTGAACCTACACAAGTTGCACAGCCAGCTTGCGAATTATAAAGAACGAGGCTATAGGATGCTGCTGGATTACTTAATGCAATTGGTGCGCTTGGTGTAAAAGTATAACTGGATTGGAAAGTTGCGTTTGTTACTGTATTCTGGCTACCACTATAAAGGACGCTTCCTGAACCATCTATTATAACAGGATAAATATTCGCATACCCGCTCGCATTCGATTGTCCCGTACCACCGGAGTTCCAGTCATTGCCACTTGGGTTTAAGGAAGGGAATCCAGTTACAGTTATTTGCGTAACTGCCATTGAAGTAGGGGTGTTTATCGTTTGACATGAGGAGCCCGAATAACCTGCTGGGCAATTACAACTACCACTTTGACAAGTGCCTCCATTCTGACAGGTTACTCCTTTGCAGGGATCATTTGAGCAGGAGCCTATAAAAAGAAGGAGTACAGTTACAAACGCGGACCCAATGAGACTTTTTTTCATGGAAATAAGGTTTTAAGTTAGTTAAGTTAAGTGCTAATATATAGCAATAATATAAAATTGGGCGTTTATGACAAAATGATTTTCACATAAGTTTTACAATATTCACTGTGAAACGAGCCCGTCATAATGAGTACCAAAAAGCCTTCGGTTTAAAAATCAGGGAGAAAAGGAAACTTAAGGGGCTTACACAGGAGACGCTTTCCTATATGGCAGATCTCGAACTTTCTACACTCAACAGAATAGAATTGGGGAAAGCGGGCACAAGTCTGAGTAATATCTTTGCAATTTCAGACGCACTTGAAATACATCCTATGGAACTTTTTGATTTTGAATTTAAGAAAGCCCCAAAAGAGCAGTAGCTTTTTAAACCAATTTTTAGCGGCACGGAAAATAAAATTATCTGAAAAGATTGCTTGAGAAAGCTTCATTCTTTAAAGCTGATATTTCAGAAAATTATAAGCCTCGTTAATCTTATGCTCACGCTCTGATAGTGAAGGGTTTCTAGGAGATTTGTATTTTACCCTATGGGTCTTATCATCCCAATCAGACAGGTTATCTATAGCCTGCTTTGAAGAAAAGTCAAACTTTCTCTATCAAGGATTACCCTGGTTTAAATAGGTTGGGCAAGCAGGTATTTACAGAATATTATTTGCTATTTCAATAAGTCTGCTAGGGTTTCTTCCGGCAATAGAACCACAGTGTAATTATCGTATTGAGGATCTTTGTTTTTTCGAAGCGCTGAAAAGTTATCTGCCAATTGCATGATCTCCTTTCTATCATTCGGGTCTTTTAGATTCCATTGGTTCAGCTTTCGCACCGCGGTACAAAAATATTTATGATAATCGTCTGAATAACCTTGCTCGATAATAGTCTTGTAAAGGTTGATCGCTTTGTTTTCACTTAAATCAATTTGATTAAGCCGGTAAAAGGAAAGGGCTTCATAGAAGCGAACTCCTAAGATCAGGGGCTTGCGTAAACCCGCCTCCTGAAGAGTGTAGAAATGTTGAACCCACTCCAGTGTTTTATGATATGCACCTGATGTGTAGAAACAAGAAATAAGTGAGGCTACATTAATTGCATTTACAATGTCCTGCTTCCTCGGTTCTAAGGACAGTTCGTGTCTTACTCGGGTTTCAAGTTGAGGTAAGGTGAACCATACGTAATTGCAACGGCAATAATCTAATTTTAACGACGTTAGCTTTTTTTGAAGTCTTGGCAGAGTTTCTGGTCTTCGGCTTAATGTAATATAGTGCAGTTGCTGTGTGGATTCTATTCTTTGTAACAAGTTGGCAGCCAGGTTTTGGTATTCCTTTTTCCAAACAACTTTGCGGCAGTACGTTTTTAAAAACCGGTCATATTCAAACGGGTCCTGCGTAATGAGGTCGGCATTTTCCTCATAAAGTTTCATGATCTCAGCACAATATACCTCCCAATCGTCGTCACCTTCATCGCAAAAAACATGCATGGTCATTAAAAAAATGCGCAACTGGTTGGTCTTTACTAATGGCAGCAAATCCTTTATCCGCTGTTTTAAATTATTGACATGTTTTTGTATCTCTTCCGTTGTTGCAAAATTTGAACTGGTCAGTATGAGTTAAAGTCGGTATTATCATCGAATGGATTTTCGAACGCCTATCTGGCTGCCGATAAAAATTACTTATACAAGCTATTGTTGCGTACGCTTAATGATTTTCATTACGAAAAAACTCTGAATATATCAATTAAGGAAAAACTCATTTCCATTGAGATACTTTTTAACAAGGGCTTATATAAACAATGCTATAAAGCCATAACCCAAACTGAAAAACTGGCTACAGATTGCCAGAATTTTCAATTGCTGATTGATTTACTAAACTGGAAAAAGAGATGCGTCGGCTACTCATCAGGTCTTAATGAAGCGTTTGAAATAAATACGCAGATAAATAAATATCTAAATTTGCTTACCAACCTTAAACTTTTTACTGACCTGTACTATCAAAGTAATCTGCTACAGGCAAATAATGATAAAAATATTAAAGCCAAAATCGAAATCCAGTTTAAGAATATCCTTAGTAATGCGGCCATGAAATCCGAAGAAAAAGCTCTTTCAACAAGTGCCCAAATATTTTATCATCTTATATATTCAAATTACTACCATGTGTTTGATGATAAAAGAAAGGAAATATATCATCTTAAAAAGTTAACCGGCCTTATTAAAAAATCAAAAGGCTATACTCAGGAGAACCCAATCGATTACGTTTCAATCTATAACCGTCTTTTGTCGGTAAAAAAGCACTTTGCCGGCACCTCTTTTTTTGATGATTTAAAAACTTTGCAGGATTTTGGCAGTGCCTACGTTTTTAGAAATGAAGTTATTTCACAAAGGGCTTTTATACATTGTATTACTAACGAACTGGAATACTATCTTTTGAATGGCGATTTAAAAAAAGCGGTGAATCTGATTCATGAAAACGAATCTAAAACCGCCTCCATAATTAACAAGGTAGAACCATACCATATAATACACTTGTTTTACCTTTTTATTATCACATCACTTTATAGCAGTAATCTTGTACAGGCTCTAAAATACACAAACGTTATTTTAAATGATTTCAACCGAAATGACCGACCGGCGACATTTGATAAAATAGAAATCATGAATGTGCTGATTCACTATGAAATGGGCAGTTTTACTTTAGTTCTTTCCGTATCGAGGCAAATACTGAAAAAGAACCGCCAGATTAATCATCTGGATGGATTTGAGGAAGAATTTTTAAAAGCCCTAACAAAAATTTCAAGGTCGCGCCATCCTGAAAGCCCAATAGTGGTAGCTATTCTTAGTAATCTTTTAGAAGTGCTCGAACAACTAAAGCGTGGTAAAAAGGATAAGGGATTTGATCTGTACGGCTATTATCGAGAATGGCTAACTATAAGAACTATTTCAAATATTAATAGTTAATCGGAATCTGATTTAGCTTTTAATATCAGCCTTTATGTTTTAAGCAAAACGCCCTAAAAGGACAGTTGCAACTATTGCGTTTAAGGTTACTTTGTTTTCTATAATTTATTGTCCCGGAAACCCCAAAGCATTATCTTTAGTAAAAGACAAGCGATCTTAACCACAATTGAATCTTTAAAAATATCGCCTGTCGGACCTAAACCTTACCAGGCTCGTTTTCTTTGATTTTCAGGAAAGAACCATTGCTAGGAATCGAAAATTAGATAATCAATTCTTCACGGCTGATATTAAAAAATATTAAACCAAATTCTGGTTTAATAAAAGGACTGAACTCTTATTTTCTAAATTTAAAACCTCGAGTTTGACAATAATGAATCCGATTCCGAGGCATGAAGTTGTTCAAGGCCGAGTGCATGAAGACAAGTTTCCAGTTGTTGCAGTATTAAGCTTAAATTTTCTTTCTCGCTTTCAATTTGATGCGAACTGATGTCGTATACAAAACGAAGTACTACGAATCCGGCATGTGTAATATTTATTATCCTTGCACGGCGGTCGGCTAAATCGATGCTTACTTTTACAAAGCCTTGCGTTTCTAGAGCGGCCACTAGCCTAGATAAGTCGCAACCTTTGTAGGCTATCTTCTCTTTCAGCTCATTAAAGCTCATACTGTCGTTATCTGCCAATACCTGTAAAACATTCAGCTTGTTAATGCTTAAACCATGTTTTTCGAGTTTTTGATTAAGGTATAAAAACAGGTTATTGGCCGCAGTTTGTATATTTAGAAGTTTTGCGAGATTGCGTCCGGGGCGGATATAGGAATTTAGTTTTACTGTTTTTAAAGTTTCCATAACGCTGATTTTATTTTGCTGATACTTGCTGGATTAAAGTATAATTCGGCACCAAAAGCAATGTGAATTTAGCCCTTACTAGCCAGTCTCTAAATAGGCAGGTATATTCATTTTTTGCATATGGGTCTCCTGTGCTTGGAGGTTACCGGAAGTGCAACAAGCCCAGGTCGAGTTAGTCCCTGCACCAAGCTATAACCAAAGCCTCATTTTCTAAAAATACCAGTTCCTTTGTGTGCAAGGTTTGAATATAATGCTCGTTCAGGTAGCGTATACTTCGCAGATGGGCTGATTCCGAAACGGCATGGTCTTGTATTACGATGGCAGGCATGCTTATAGTTTTATCGGCTGCAAGTCTTATAAAACTACCCACCGTAAACTGCTTGACGCTATCCGGCATCTTTGCATAGCATATGCGTTCAAACTGCTCTTTATTTACTGAAAAAAGTAATTTAAAATCGGCCGTTGCCTTTGGCTGGATTATTTTGGATATAGTATTAAGAGGAGTATCCATAAGCCATATTTTTTAGAATAAATGTGATAAATAAAATAATTTTTACCGTTGTTTTATTTCTCTTACTTTGATATTACACGGATAATCCATGGCCGCTTTATATAAAATAAAAGGTATTATTTGTATGTATTGATTTTGATTAATAATGCCTAATGAGTAGTGGATAGAAAAGTAAGTAATAATTATATAAGGCCCTGAAATTGAACAACCATACCTATTTGAAGAGCGTTTCAAATACCTTTACTTTAAACTGTAAATTTGAAGTTTCGCTAATTTCAAACATTACGTGTCAGCAAAACAGTTTTAGAAATCCGCCGGGTGTGGAAAGGCCCGGCGGAAACCTTTTCCGAAACTTCAATAGTTACAAAAATATGGAAATCACCCAATCTGAAACTGCTGGAGTTGGCAATGAAGATTTATTCTTAAATTTGCTTGAAGTAAGCAGCCGAATAAATAAAGGAAAATTTTGAGGCAATGCTGAGGGAACAAAACCTGAATTGCGATGGTTATAGGGGTTTATCAGCGCTAAGCAATATAATAGGCATAAAAGCTGGAATAAAATGTTTCAGGTATGCTAACTGATAAGATAATTGTTGCAACTAAAAAGCTGATAAGAACCGGCTATGTGCAGCATCACAGTAGCAGGATAACATTGAAAAGTAAAGAGCAAGTAAGTGCCCGCGGTATTGAACCGATGAAAACCTTTAACGAATATCAGATATACCCGCAACTAACATTTGGCAACTTGAATGAAATTGAAAAAGTAACTCTTTTTAATCTGCTTTATAAAGTAGAAGCACCATGGATATTGAAAGTAGTTAGTTGATATTTAGAATTCGTTACCTGCTTGTATAATTACAGCAAACCTAGAACCCTGCACTCAATTGCAAATGAAAGCAAAGTGTTCTGTCCCTCCATAACTAATTTTTTTACCATATTAGCTTTGTGATTTTGTACCGTTTTAATACTTAGAAAAAGGTGCTTGGATATCTCGGCTGAACTTAAATTAGCGGCAAGCAGCTGGAGCACTCTTAATTCGGATTTGCTTATTTTTTGCAACTGTAGTTCTAATTCTTTTTTCCGTGTGGCCTTTGATGGTTCAAAGTCATTGAACACTGGTGCTTCAAATTTAACACGTTTATTAAGCCTTACATTAATAGCGGTAAGTAGCTGATGATGATCAAAAGGTTTGGTTATGTAATCATCGGCACCCAGGTTCATCCCATATCTTATCTGGTTTAAGTCGGCGCGGGCGCTTATAAACATAAAGGGTATGTTTTTAAGCTTCTCCGTTTGTTGAATTTGTTGCAGCAGATCATAACCGCTGCACGTGGGCATCATAATATCGCACAAAATAATATCGGGTATGGCTTTATTTAAATGCTCCATAGCATCGGTGCAACCAGCTACAGCCATTACTTCAAAATTGCTGAGTGTAAGCAGTTCATCAAGTCCTTCCCTTATATTTTTCTCATCCTCAACAACTAAAATTTTGTATTTCATCTTCCTTTTTCAAAAACTTTTAACAGGTATATAATTATATGCATATTGTAACGTTAGGAGTAATAGACACAATTTTTGCATGCAATAGTTCACTATCCTATTATTTTAACTATTACTTCAGTGCCTTGGCCTTCGCTGCTATGTAGTTTAACTTCGCCTTGGTGCATTTCAACCAAATTTTTTACCACTACCAGGCCTAGGCCTGTGCCAGAAATGGACCTGGAATTGGATGCCCTAAAAAACGCGTTGAATAGCTTGTTTTGCTCATTACCGGATATGCCAATGCCAAAATCTTTCACTATAAATGTGAAATAGCCCGGGTTGTAATTTATTCTAATAACTGGCGGCCGTTTTTCCGGGGAGTATTTAAGGGCGTTTGAAATAATATTTTCCATAATAAATGACAGCAGCAGGGGGTCAGCGTGTATGTTGCGCAGCCGACCTTTGGTAATTATTTCGGGATAGCGGTTATCTTTCAGAATATCCTTTACACGCTCAATTACCTCAGCCAGCAGGCCAGGCAGCAGTATATTGCGCTTGTTAGCCTGTAAGGTGCCTGCTTCAATTTTGCCCAGCATTAAAATATTATCCAGTGAATCTTTCAACCGTTTTAGTTCAGTATCAATGTTGGTTATATGCCTCAATAATTGCTTGGCCTCAGTCAAAGGTTTGTTGGCCAGCAGTGTTTTTAATATATCAGAGCTTATCTGTATACTACCGATAGGATTTCTGAACTCGTGCGATACCAGCGAAATTATTTTCGATTTCTGTTCATTCAAATGCCTGTGATTTTCAAGGGCCTCCATCATAAAGTTTTCAGCCCGTTTGCGTTCTTCAATAACACGAGCCGAACTGATGTAACCAGTGATCTTCCATGCATCATCGGTTATAGGACTAAACACTGCTTCAATCCAGATATAATAATTTTTTTTGTTTTTTATGCGATAATTTAAAAACAGGGGGTAATGCGGGTGTGTGGCAAAATAATGGCGCACCGAGACAAAATGTTCAGTAAATTTCGCATTATCTTCCGGATGAAAAAGTTCGCGCGGCCTGGTGCCTATCAACTCTTCGGGTAAGTATCCTAAAACGGCAGTAACGGAGGGCGAAACAAATTGATACCTTCCTTCATCATCATAAAGCGATACAATTTCCTGTATGTTTTCGGTTATCAGTTTATAATTTTTTTCCTGTTCAAGCTGCAAGGTTATATCACGCAAAGTACCGGTGGTACCAATAGTATTGTTGTTGACGTCAATAATAAGTGTGGCGTAAACCTGTATAAACTTTACCTTGCCTGATTTGCTGATATATCTAATCTGGTGCGAGCAATACGTTTTTTCGCGGTTTATAAGAGGTAAAAACAATACTTCGTTTTTTTTTACATCATCAGGATGCAGATAGTTGTAAAAAGGGTTATGTAAACTTTCAGCAACGCTAAATTCCAATATTCGGGTCCATGAGGAGTTTAAAAAGGTCCAGTTGCCGTAAGCATCAGTTTCAAAAACAACATCATTTACATATTCAACCATTCGTTTATATTGGTTCTCGGCCGATTCGAGTTGGGCTTGACGCTTAGTCAATTGAGCATGCAATTCTGTTGCGTCCTGCAGCGATAGTCGGTTGCTATTCAGGGCAATGGTTTGTTCAACCAATTCTTCGTACTGCATAAACTGTTTAAAGCCTGGTGGCAGCGATGCCAGTTTTATGGCCTGCCCTGCTACAATGTTTGCCACCCAAAAAATACCATCGGCAAAAGTTGCATTTTTATAAAGCTTTACGCGCAGCCCGTATACGTTGCAAGTAAAAACAAATGGCCCGTTACAGGTAAAGTCATTTTCGGGCGAAGTAAAATTCATGGCATTATCTTTTAATGCCTCGTACATTACCTGGCCCTTTACAAGGCGTGTTTGCAACTGGTTAAATATTGCGCTTATAGCATTTACAGTGCCATTGTTATCGGTTACAACCCAAAGTGGGAAAAGCTTTTCAAAAAGCTCAATATTGGCTAACAGCGAATCCATTACCAGCTTATTTTATATTTCTGAAAAGTGTATGTAGACGGCTGATTTTCAACCATTTCGATGTTACATTGTAAGCCATAGCGCAGGCCCAGCCCTTTAATAAGGCCAATAACCATGGGTTGCAAACCCTGGCGTTGGCTGTGGTAATTTAATATAATACTGCGGGGTGTTTCATCGCTTACAATAAAAACGGGTATCACCATATCGGGCATGGTGGCCGCCACGCCTCGGTGCATGGTGTTTAGGTTTCTTAAAAACTCAACCATGTTGTTGCCAGCCATATCTAATATTGGACCGTAGCCCTGGCTAGCAGTATGTAAGATCCAGTATTCCCCTATTTTTTCAAGCAGGGTAGAGGCCTGTATTTCGAGCAATCGAGAAAGATGGCCTACCAACTGATATGTAAGTGCATCCGGGTATGTTTGCATGCTTATAAACTCACCGGTTTCAAGGCCCGCCAGTTTTTCAACTTGTTTCCAGGTATCCTGTCCATAACTTTCTATTACCATTTCGCGTATTGCGATATTGATCATTCCGTACATAGCCTTAGTTTATTTCAATACTTGCGAAGAGTAACATAAATTAAATGAATTTTTACTAAAGCTACCCATTTTTAAAGCCAGCTTAATAAACTCTGGGACAAAAATGAGTACGATTACCTATTTTTGCTGCGGGCAAAATGATCTGTTAAAAAGGATTGAGTTTTTATTTTAAACCAGCTTTATGAGCTGGCTGGCTATGTCCTAATGTAAAGAAAAACCGGGCACCCTGATTAATGCTGCTTGTGACCCATATTTTGCCGTTGTGTTTTTTAATGATTGAATAAACCAGAGATAAGCCTATGCCGGTACCCTCAAAATCTTCGTACCGGTGTGCGCGTTGAAAGGGTTTAAATATTTTCTGGGTGAATGAAATATCAAACCCCGCACCGTTATCAGCTACATAATATACGTTACCCTCCACTGCATCTTTATACATGCCTATTTCAATCTTAGGATGTTCAACTTTAGATGAGTATTTAATAGCATTAGATATAAGATTAGTCCATACCTGTTGAATCATACCTGGATCGGCAACTACATTTTCCATCGGTAAGACGGTAATTTCTTCTCTTCCCTGATTTTCGGTATTGTGCTGTTCGTTTAATACTACCTGCACCTGCGCCTGCATATCCACAACCTTCATTTTTAAATCCAGCGCGTTTAAACGCGATAAGTTTAAAAGATCGGTAATGATGTTATTTCCTCTTATGGCAGATTCCATGATCCACTTTAATATCTCGTTAACGCGGGCAGGGTCTTCTTGTATAGTCTTGCGGTTTAAAATTAAACCTGCGTAACTATTAATAAGCCGTATAGGTGCCCGCAGATCATGCGATACAGATGATACAAAGGTTTCCAGTTCTTCATTTTTCAAGCTAAGCTCAGCAGTTCGTTGGGCTACTTTCAGGTCTAGCTCGGCATTCATTTCTTCGGTTTTTCTTTGAGCTTCTTTTATTTCAGTTATGTCAATATATAAAGAAAGGTACTCATTTGCCTTGCCATTGCGCCCCGCAATAGGAATTATAGATCCTTTGACCCAGAAAAAGCTTCCATCTTTGGCTTTATTCTTCAATTCGCCGGTCCAGATATTGCCATTTGAAATTATGCGCCATAGATCTTTAAAATAATCACTACTGTGATGGCCCGAGCTGATAATATTGTGCTGCTTACCAATAAGCTCGTGATAACCATATTTCGATGCCGCGCAAAAGGCAGGATTTACATAGGTTATATTGCCATTACTATCTTTGCATGAAACCATAGCAATACTATCTATAGCAGCCTGGTAACGTTCAAGTTCGTAAATGGTGCCTTTAAGCTCAATATCGGCGTTTACTTTATCGGTAATATCGGTTACTATGCCGTACAGGCCGTTTGGTTTACCGCTGTTATCTAAACTATAGGCTGTATCCTGCGATACGTATCTTACAGCTCCGTCATTTTTGCGTATAATACGTGCAACAAATGATATAGCAATGTGTAAAGTCTCTGCTTCCTTAATTTTCTGCAGCACTTTTTCTCTGTCATCGGGATGTATTGAAGCTATCCATTCGTCATAGGTTTTATTATTATCATCCTCCTCAAACCCGTATATCCTGCAGGTTTCGGGCGAGTATACTGCAATACCGTTTTCAAACAGCTGATACCACGTACCCATATTGGCTATTGTCAATGCCTTTTTTAAAAAGTTGGCAGTTTCTAATAAAGATTCTTTTGTTGCCTTTTTCTCATTTATATCAATAAAATTTGTCACAATACCTCTTATTTCATCTAAATCCAGGTAGTTTGAATAAGTAAGCTTAAACCAGCGGTATGTACCGTTCTGGTGCTTAATTCTGGCTTCAACAGTTTCACTGGCACCAGTGCCCTTTTCAATAATTTTATTTACAGCATTATTTACAGTTGCTAAATCGTCGGGGTGATAAAAGCCCAAAGTAGAGTTGCCCAGGTTTTCATCCAAATCGTAGCCCAACACTTTTTTAAGATTTCCGCTAACATAAATAAGTTTGCGATTTAACGAAGTTATACTGATAACCTCTGGTCCATTCTCAATCAGTGCCCTGTACCTTCTCTCCCTTTTGTATAAACTATCTTCTGCCTCTTTTATTTCAGTAATATCAGCAAAATTTGTAACTATTCCTTTAACACCGGGATTATTTAGCTGATTGGTGATGTTTAACCTTACCCAGCGCAATCTTCCGCTGCGATGTACCATTCTTACTTCGCAATTAAAACTGCGGCCTGGTGCATTTTTGGCCTTAAGCAAGGCTTGGCCTACTGTTTCCTTATCATCGGGGTGGTATAAATTGAATGTTTTTGCCCCAACAAGATCTTGTGGCAAATAGCCTAAAACATCAGTTACGGCATTAGTTATATAAATAATCCTTCGGCTTTCATCGGTAATGGCGATCCCTTCTTTGTTGCCATTAATCAATGTATTAAAGCGCATTTTATCCAATTCAGAATTACTTAGTGCTGTTTCTATATCGGTAATATCCTTTACTATGCCATACATGGCTATAGGTTTGCCGTAACTGTTACTATAGTAATTAATATTTTGTTCGGTACATTTTATTTTGCCATTGGGTTGTTTTATTCGTGCAGTAAATTTTACAGGGCTGTAGTTAAGCTCACTTTCACGCATTGCTTCCATTACCGGTCCCACTTCATCGGTTACAAAGGCATCCAGCCATTGCTTAAAATGGCGTCGGTTATCATCTGTATTGAGTCCGTAAATTCTGCAACAGCCTGGTGAATAGACGGCTGTACTTTCCTGGAAGTCCCATTTCCAGAATCCAATGCTTGTAGACTCTGTTACTTTATTCAGCAGCCATTCTGTTTCTGTTAAGTTCTGTTTAAATATAAGGTCATTTTCTAAAAAGCTCATTTACCAGATAGTTTATCTTTTTTATGATTTAATAAAATATAGTATATTTTGTAAAACACACCCTTTTATATTTGTTTATACATTCAATAATAGCGTATAAGGCATTTGCAAAAATAGGCATGCTTACCTATTTTACCTATGGCAGGTTATTTTAAGAAGCTGCCGTGTAAATAGTATATGTATGCCTTTAGCAGTTAGTTAACAGGTACGTTTTATCTGTTTTATATATACTCAAGTATAGCGGCCGGCAAGTTCAAAAGCACTGAAATTGAGTATCTATACCTATTTTAAGGACGTCTCAAATTCCTTTTATTTGATTTATAAATTTGAAGTTTTTTCAAATTCTAGATTTTATGTGTTAGGAAAACAGTTTTTAGTAATCCGCTGGGTGTGAAAAGGTCCGGCGGAAACTTTTTTGAGGCTTCAATAGTTACACAAATATGGAAATGACCCCATCAAAAACCGCTGGAGTGAGCAATCAAAATCTATTCTTCAATTTGCTTGAAGTAAGTAGCCGTATAAAGGAAAATTTTGAGGAAATGCTGAGCGAGCAAAACCTGAATTGCGATGGTTACAGGGTATTAACGGCGCTAAGCAATGTAATGGGCACAAAAGGCGGAATAAGTAAACTGAGTGATGCAACAGGTATGCAACCTAGTAAGATAATTGGTGCAATTAAAAAGTTGATAAGAACCGGCTATGTGCAGCATTACGGCAGCAGGATAACCTTAAAAAGTGAAGTACAGCTAAATACCCGCGGTATTGAATTGATGAAAACTTTAAACGAATATCAGATATACCCGCAACTAACATTCGGCAATCTGAACAGCATTGAAAAAGTAACACTGTTTAACCTGCTAGATAAGGTACAAGCACCATGGATATTGAAAGCGGTTGGTTAATACTTATGATTTGGTAAAGCGGAAATATTGCTTCAATAAAAGCCGATATCAAAACTATGCGACCGCCTGAAAATAACTAAGTCCAAACAGCTTGCTGGTTTAAAGGGAATGACAAATAACGATAATTATAGCCGATAAACGAATCTGCAGCTACCTCTTCCGGGGAATAACCTGTAAGGAATAAGTTATAATTATATGATATTTGCAAAAGGTTGGCGAGGCCCCAATCCCTTTGAATTAATAAATAGTTTTCAGTTGATGCTTCCTTCCGGTATTAATATTGTGACTTCAGTACCTTTTCCTTCTTCGCTTTTAATATCTATTGAACCTTTTAAAAGTGTAATTAGCTTTTTAGCAATTACAAGACCTAACCCAGATCCCGGCAACTCTTTGACATTTGAACCCCTATAGAAAAAGCTAAACATTTTATCTTTTTCTTTCTCAGGTATACCTATGCCGAAATCAACAACTCTTATAATAAATACTTTGGGCTTATATGTGAATTCAATTTCGGGGGATGCGGCGCCAATTGAATATTTTAATGCGTTAGAAATTATATTCTCCAAAATAGAAGACATATAAAATGCATCTGACATAACAAGCCTTACAGTTCCAATGTTTTTCACGGAAATCTTCCTATAGTCCCTCAATGACTTTTGTGCCCGATCAATAGCACGTTCTGCAAGCTCATTTAGTGAAAGCTTCTGTATTTTAATTCGCATTGTGCCTGCTTCAATCTTTGCCGTCATGGTAAGATTATCAAGTAATTCGGTTAATCTTTCCGCTTCGCTATTTAAGGTTTCGACATTTTTAAGCATCCTTTCATTCAGCTCATTATGATTATTTTCCAGGCATAAACGTAGAACATCCAATTGGATTTTAATACTGGCTACAGGGTTTCTGAATTCATGTGACATACAAGATGCCATCATCGCTCCCTCCTCATTTAATAGTTTCTGTTCTTCCAGCGTTTTAAGAATAAATTCTTCAAAGCGTTTTGACTCTGTAATATCTGTAAAATATACAAAGTAACCTTGAACTTCGCCATTTACGGAATCCGGATATAGTGTAGTTCGTAAAAAAACTATATTTCCATAAGCATCTTTTAATTTTCGAACAAAAACCTGTTTTTCACCTCTCAGAGCCCCGTTAATATATATTACATTTTCATAATATGAATTTCCAAGAAAGTCTTTCAAACTAACCTTCCCTATCAACTCCTCGGGGGGCTTTCCAAACCATTTTGAATAAGCCTTATTCGCATATCGGCAAATTTGATTCTTGTCCCAGTATCCCAAAACTGCTTCAACAGTTTCAAGAATTGAATGCTCTATATCCGGTATTTGATAAGACTTGTCTATCATTTGCTATTTCTTTCGAATTATTATTTGGGCCAATTTATTTACAAGTTAAGAATTTAAGTATGAGCAGGATTACTCAATTTATTTACGGACA
>Ga0364859_10310_pt1 | contig 30501 bp, 34 predicted proteins | sample ExccelAu500001D3_FD_206911 | JGI IMG/M metagenome (GOLD analysis project Ga0364859, IMG submission 206911) | Enriched cells from Trout Bog Lake Hypolimnion, Wisconsin, USA - BchlTB.Aug20.5000.01 .D3 | ecosystem: Environmental > Aquatic > Freshwater > Lake > Hypolimnion/Profundal zone | place: USA... | reverse complement strand
CGAGACCGACAATCATCCCATTTTGTATGTAATCCACTGCTTTTTTCGCGGCTGCCTGTTTCGCAAGATCAAGATCCATAAAACCTATGATAAGAAAAGGTGGACGTTTAAATCAAATTTTTGTAGGATAATCAACGGGAACGGAGGTTTGAAGCATGATGTCCCAACAACGCAGAAGCCGGAAAAGTATCGCTCCTGAGAGTATCAAGACAAAAAGGGCGAGAGAGAAACTCAAGAAGCATTGGGAAGAGCAAGATCGGCTGATCACTCCCCAGGCTCTAGAAGATACCATCGATAAAATTCACAAATGGATCGCCGTCCACGCTCCGAATCGAGTTCCACTCAAAGAAAAAGGATTGCGCCTCTTCGATCAAAACCAAAATGCTGTCAACTGCAGCAAAAAGGTTCAAGAGATCGCTCTCCGTTTGAAGACAGGTCAACTCGTGACTTAAATCGCTTCTGCCTCTATAATTAGAGTCTATGAAAAATGTCATAGAGGCGCTCCAGGCGAGGGGATTTATCGATCAAATCACAAGCGATGAACTCAAATCGCGCTGTGAAAAACCGATCAGGGTCTACATTGGTTTTGATCCTTCCGCAGATAGTCTCCATCTTGGCAATTTGTTGGGGATCGTGGCCCTTGCTTGGTTCCAGAAATTCGGCCATACACCATATGCCATTCTGGGCGGCGCGACAGGGCGCATCGGCGATCCTTCCGGGAAAAGCGTCGAGCGGATTTTTTTGGATGATGGCACTTTGGCTCGCAATGTCGCGAGTCTCGATCGGTTTCTCCATAAAATCCTCCAGTTTGATGGCGGGCCAAAACCGGTCATCCTCAACAATAACGAATGGCTTGGCGAATTCTCTCTGATCCGATTCTTGCGCGATGTGGGGGTCCACTTCCGCGTTGGACAAATGCTCGGCAAAGAGATGGTGCGCAACCGCATTCAGTCTGAGGAAGGTCTGAGCTTCACCGAATTCAGCTACCAGTTGCTGCAGGGATACGACTTTTATTATCTCCATCAGAGACATGGCGTATCGCTTCAAATGGGCGGCAGCGATCAATGGGGCAATATCACCGCTGGAATCGAATTCAATCGAAAAATGGGCGCCGATTCCATTTATGGGATGACATTTCCCCTTTTGACACGTAGCGACGGCAAAAAATTTGGAAAAAGCGAAGAGGGGGCGATCTGGCTTTCGGATGAAAAACTTTCGCCCTACCAATTCTATCAATACCTGGTGCGCATTCCCGATGCCGATGTGATCCGGATGTTGAAAATGCTCACCTTTCTCGATCTGGATGAGATCCGTGAGATCGAAGCGGGGATGCATGTGCCGAATTCGGCGCAGAAGAGATTGGCTCAAGAAGTGACCCGATTTGTCCACGGCGAGGCAGGACTTGTGGCCGCAGAGCAGGTGACGGAGGGGATTGGCCCTGGCACAGAATCCAATTTGAGCGGCGATGTATTGAGAAAAGTGGCGGCTGATATGCCGAATGCTGCGCTGTCCATGCAGGAAGTAGTTGGGCAGAAATTTGTCGACGTCTCTACGCGCGTGGGGTTGACTCCCAGTAAGTCTGAAGCGGTGCGACTGATCAAGAATGGAGGCGCTTATGTCAATAATGAGAGAGTCTCCGATCCTGCATTTGCGTTTACTTCGGCGAATCTGATTGATGGAGAGTATCTTTTGCTCAGCGCTGGAAAGAAGAAACGAATTTTGGTCCGCATTGAAAAATAGATTTGAAAAATATTCGCCACTGGTTATTTTGAACTCGTGAACCTCTTCATTCGTAACCCTCTACGGCGCGATTGAGGAAAAAAATACGGGTCGGTTCGCCGTTGCAAGAGGGTATGCTGCTCTCTAAGACCCGCATGAAGGAGACAAACTGCTTGTCAGACAATTTCACAGATAATACGCAACGTGAGCGGAGGAATTCGGACATGTCTACGATCACTAAGAAGAAGCTTATACAAACGATCTCTCAATCCAAAGGGCTCCATCCGAACGATGTCCGCAATGTGATCCAGGCTTTCCTCGATGCGATGACTGATTCGCTTTCACAGGGAGATCGGTTGGAATTCCGCGATTTTGGAGTTTTTGAAGTAGTCGAGCGGAAGCAAAAAATCGGACGCAATCCGAAAAACGCTTCGGTTCCCATTGTGATTCCGGCCAGAAAGGCTGTGAAATTCACACCCGGAAAGAAAATGAGAAAACTGATTGAGTGATATCATCTCATCACCCCTGACACTCACAGGGGATGGGACTTCATTGGGATCCCTGCGGGGGGGCGATGTGGAGATACGAGCCTTTGGTCCCCAATCCCCGCCTCTCAGCGACCTCAAAGGTTTTGGGGTCTATCGACTCGGCGATGAGGGCGATCCGTGGACTGCGGTTGCCGCCTGTCCCGAGACGTGGGTTGAAGTCAAGACTGAGATTCAAGAAATTTCTTACCGTCTTGACCTGAGATTTCTGGGTGTAAAAAGTCCCCTTTATTTTTCCTTTTATCTGCATGCTCAGCAGGCGGCGATCGGCGCTGAGCTCTTTCAGCCCAAGAGCCTCAAGAAGTACGAAGGCGAGGCGAAGCCGGCAGCCTTCGATGGCCAAATCCTGATCCAGACCGATGCTTCTACTGGCATGGAGCTCATCCCTCTAGCAGGGGAAGCGGGCTGTTTTTGGAGTTCTACCTTTCTTTTGGCTTTCAAAGTACCTATTAATGAATCTAAGATTTCGTTTCAGATTATCTCTGTGGGTTAATTTATATAACTTGCTTTAATTGATTAAATTTGTTATTTTGATTCGACAAATATCCAATGGAAAAATATGATCAGAGAACCGATAATGAAACTTTTTAGGAGTAGTCGTGTCTACTTATAAGTATTTTTTGATCGGCGCCGTTTGTATTTTCGCAATCCTGGGCGGAATCGGTCTCTTTAAGAAGAGGCCCGAACCTAAGGTTGAAATTCCATTGGTCGAAGAGGTCGTATTGAATACGACGCCTGTGAAGGTAGCGCCAATCGCCAGTGAAGATCTCCCCGATGCAAATAGAATCGACCAGCTCTTCGCCCTCGATTCCTCCCGACTCCCGTTTGTAGAAACCGTTGTCTATAAGAGCCGAGTTCCTTGGCTCGAGGGTCGCCCCGCCTGGATCGCCGATTACGCCACCCATTACGATACTTCCCGCCACTTCATTGCTCGCAGCTTAAATAAGAAAAAAGATTACATGACTCAAAAAGTCTCCCCAGGAGATCGATTCAATGTCTTCAAACGGGATAAAAATATCGCGTTCCACCTCTTGATCGATCTTTCCCGATGCCGGATGTGGTTTTATTGTGTCGATCAAGATACGAAAGACCGTCTTCTCTTGAAGACCTATCGTGTCGGATTGGGACGAGCGGACAGCCATAAATCATCCGGTTTCTTGACTCCCGTGGGAAAGTATTCGCTGGGTGAGAAAATTGCGATCTATAAGCCCGGCGTTCAGGGCATATTTCAGGAGAAAAAAACGGAGATGATCCGAGTCTTCGGAACGCGCTGGATCCCTTTTGAAAAAGAATTGGAGGGGTGCACGGAGCCTGCAAAGGCGCTGGGAATTCATGGAGCGCCGTGGGTAGCTGATTCCACGGGAAACAATCTGGTGGAAGATCGGAGCAAAATCGGCAAGTATGACAGCGACGGCTGCATCCGGCTCGCTCAAGATGACATGGAGGAGCTCTTTTCAATCATCATCACAAAACCGACGACGGTCGAGCTTGTGAAAGATTATCATGATACCGAAAAGGGACACCCATGACAGCAGTTCTCCCCCACGAAAAACAGATCCTCGAAGTGCAGGAAACGCTTCAAAAACTCAAAGATCAAAATCAGAACAATCCTCTTTGGTCGCACAAAGAACTAGTGGCGATGGAGCAAAAACTCGTCGAGCTAAAGAGAAATGTCTACGCGCAGCTGAAGCCGTGGGATCGCGTTTCGATCTGCCGCCACCCCCAACGTCCTCACGCCCTCGATTACATTGAGCACATCGCAGATGAGTATGTGGAGATTTTTGGAGATCGGACTTTCCAAGATGATCATGCGATTGTAGCCGTATTGGCGAGAGTCAATGGGGAGAAATTCATCATCATTGGTCAGGAGAAGGGAAAGGATACGGAAAGCCGCCTCTATCGCAATTTTGGAATGCCCCATCCGGAAGGATACCGAAAGGCGATGCGGTGTATGCGTCTGGCAGCAAAGTTCAATATCCCGGTCATCTCACTCATCGACACGACAGGAGCCTACGCAGGGTTGACAGCGGAAGAGCGGGGACAGGGTTGGGCGATTGCGAACAATCTCTGGGAAATGGCCCGTCTCAAGACGCCGATCATCGTCGTCTTGATTGGCGAAGGATGTTCGGGCGGCGCATTGGGCATTGGCGTCGGCGATGTCGTCGGTATGATGGAGCACGCCTACTATTCGGTGATTACGCCAGAGGGATGCGCTTCCATCCTCTGGAAAGACGCAAGCATGAATGTCCAGGCCGCTGCAGCGCTCAAGATGCAGGTGGAACACCTTCTTCCGCTCGGTGTGATCGATCACTGCATTGCTGAACCATTAGGCGGAGCGCACCTCGATCCAGAGACCGCTTATCGGAACGTCAAGGCTTATATTTTAGAGCAGTGGGAAAACCTCAAATCGGTACCTATTGACCAACTCTTGGAAAATCGCTACCAGAAATTCAGGAAAATGGGCAAAGTAGTAGTCGAATCCAATGAGACTTCTACTTCAAGCAGCGTTTCGAAATAGCCGTCATCTCACCCTAGCTTTCCTTACGTTTGTTTCTCTCTTGTTGCTGACCGTCGCGACTCATTGTGAAATGTTTTCTCTCGGACTGATCACCAACACGGGCGCTGATTTCTTCGCCATGTTCAGCCCAGCGGGGAAGAAGGTTAAAGACAAAATCTCCTTCAACGATGTGACCCGGCAGTGGATCTTGATCGACCACAATGGCGATGGGGTGATCAGCAAGCAGGAAGCTGCCACCTATATTGCACACAAAAAGGGGAGCAACCCGTTGAACTGGGTGATGCACAAAGTGGCCTCTCGCTTTGACATCGAAGAAAACTTTTCGATGCTCATCTCGATTTTGGTCGCGGTTGCTCTCTACAAGGGCGTCACTCTCTTTGCGGCCCGTTACACGACTCAGTTGCTTTCGATTCGAGTTACGCGGGATTTGAGGCAGCAATACTTTGAGCATATTCAATCTCTGCCTATGAGCTTTTACCAGGAACAAAACCTGGGAAGTCTTTCATCGAGAGCGGTGGGTGATGCAGGGCAGATTGCCTCGTCGCTCAATTCGTGCCTGACCAACTATTTGCAGACGCCGTTTACGATCCTCTCTTCATTGACCGCCTGTTTTTATCTCTCTTGGAAGCTCTCCATGATCATCTTTCTTGGCTTGCCCCTGATCGCCCTCCCCGTTATTTTCTTGACGCGCCAGGTGAAGAGGATTACTCGCCAGCTGCAGAAAAATCAGGAGACATTTACCTCCGTTCTGCTCGATTTCCTGGCTGGGATCCAGACGGTGAAGATCTTTGCCATGGAGGCCTTTTCCCTGAGGAAATACAAAGAGCAAAATGATCGGATGGCGGTTCTCGAGACGAAAAGCGCCAAATATGGGCTTCTCACTCGACCCGTGCTCCACTTCATTGCGACGGGGTGTCTTGCAGTCGTGATGCTTTTCGGACTCCACGCCCTCCACATGACGGTGGGCCAGCTCCTGATGTTTTGCGGCATACTCCATATCTTTTATGAGCCGGTGAAGAAGTTTGCGGAAGAAAATGCCAACATCCAAAAAGGCGTTGTGGCAGCCGAGAGGATGTTCGAGGTGCTCAATCTCAAACCGCTGATTCAAGATACGGTAGGCGCGATTGATCTGCAGGGCTTCAAGAACCTGATCGAATTCGATCACGTCTGGTTCAAGTTTAGAGACGAGTGGGTCATCAAGGATTTGAGTTTTACTGTCAAAAGGGGAGAAGTGGTGGCTCTGGTGGGTGCAACCGGCGCCGGCAAGTCGACGATCGTCCAGCTTCTTCCTCGCCTCTATGAAGTGCAGCGCGGCGAGATCCGGATCGACGGCATCCCGATCAATACGATCACGCAGCGCTCATTGCGCGACCAGATCGCCTTTGTTCCGCAAAAGCCGTTTCTCTTTTTTGACACCGTCGCGGAGAACATCGCCTTTGGCCGGAGTTTTTCTAGAGAGGAGATTGAGAAGGCGGCCGACCAAGCCTATGCGCACGAATTCATTGAAGAGATGCCGCATAAATACAATACGATTCTTGCCGAAATGGGGAAAACCCTTTCGGGCGGCCAGCAGCAGCGGTTGGCGATCGCGCGAGCGCTGGTCAAGAAGGCGCCGATTCTGATCATGGATGAGGCGACCTCGTCGCTCGATGCGATTTCAGAGAGCCGGATCAAGAGCGCGATCCGCGATTTGCAGGGGAAAGCGACGCAGATTTTGATCGCGCATCGTCTCTCTACGATCGAACATGCAGATCGGATCATTTTCTTGGACAAGGGGAGGAAGATTGGCGAGGGGAGTGTACAGGAGCTTTTGGAGTCGTGTATTCCTTTTAGGATGCTGTGGGAGGCGTATCATCATTCCGAGATTGCGGTGCATTGAGGGAGGAGAGCGGGAGTGTGTGTAGTCACAGTCTCGGTTTTTTTATCAGCGCAGAGGCGCGAAACGCGCAAGCACTGAGATAGGCAGGGAGGACGAGAGAAGAAGAAAAATAGACCGCGAGGCGCGGAAGAAGAGAGAGAAGAGGAGATGTTTAATTTTATTTTTTGCTGAAGGCTGGGTTCACAGCTAGAAGCCCCGCAAGAATAAAAAACGCCCCAAGATAGAGATTCCACGTAATCCGCTCATCAAGAAAGATCGCCCCACAAAGCATGGCAACGATTGCGGTAACAAATACTGCAAGAGTGGCGTAGGTGCCTCCAGCTAACTGGATCGCTTTGTAATAGAAAATAAAACTGATGCCAGTTCCTATCGTACCGAGCAAAATGAGCGCATAAAGGACGTCGGCAGAGGGAACGTGGAAGGGGCGGTCGATGAGGAGAGATAGAGGGAGTAAGATCAGGGTCGAGGCAATCATCTGGCATGTAATGGCCGCCATGCTTGGGATTTTTAGGAGATGGATCCGGACGTAGGTAATGCCCACTCCGTAACAAAGACTTGAGGCGATGAGCAGTAGCCCGCCTAGTGTATTTCCAAGCGGTTCATGCAAGAGCATGGGCAGATAGATGATCACTAGACCTAGAATTCCCGATAAAATACCTGCTATACGGCCTTTTGTCAGCGGGTCGTGCGGACCGAAATAGTGGGCGATGATGGCCGTAAAGATGATGGACAGGCTATTGAGAATCCCCGCAAGGGCGCTCGAAATGTAGACTTCTCCCAGGGAAATGAATGTAAGAGTTGCATCTTATCCATGTATACTAAATGACCCATATGGTCACAACAAGGGACTATGTTGCACGGATCGAGCTACAAAAAAGCCCACAATTTTGACTTTCGGAAATCGACGCCTCAATAAATTATGAATCGCCCTAAAATGTGTCCCATGCCTCAATATATCGTCAAAGAGCCAGATCTCAGTGAACTCCTTGCAGAGGTCAGTTTCGTTTAGGAAATAATATTCCTCGAGTTTTTGAGGATCCCTCCGATTGGATTCATGAAGGGGTTGTCTGGATGTTTTTTGCACAATGAGTTCGTGAATGTTGCCAGTTGGAGCTAAGTTTTGCAGCATTTGTACATTTCGATCGTCGTGTTCCGGATGGTCTTTTGCTTTGCTTGGCGGCACCGGAACCAGGAGAGCGTGCTTGATGCGATCTGGAAATCCAGAGGTTTGCAGGATTGATTTTCGAAAAGAATCTGCGACTTCTTTAATCGCTGAGGCTTTGTACCCCCAGTGGGGAGATCCTTTCCATTTCGTTTCTTTTTTGTAATTGAAAATCAGCCGGTTCATGGGGCTGAATTCAGCCCGCTTTCCATTCGTATATTCCCCGATAAAATAGACTTCATCTTCGATTTTCAAAAAGGGGTGGTGCGGAATCAAAAGTTCATCGATCCGTTGGAGAAGGGTAGCTGAGGTGCGCTCTGATTTGTTCATAATCTTTTGCTCTAATGGCTCCCAATTCTTCGAACTTGCGCGGCCAAGTAAGCGATGGGTTCATGAAGTTGTTTTCTAAAATGATTAACTTTCGCCCCTGATCCAACGCAGCTTTTGCTTGAACGAGCGTTCCCGAGGTTTCGCCTGCTTCAATGATGATCGTCGCATCTGAAAGCGCGGACATGGTTATGTTTCTTTCAGGGAAAAAGAATCGGTTTTTGCGATAGTCCTGTTTTGCATGCTTTGCAAATGGCACTTGGCTGATCAAGAGGAAATCTTTGGCAATGATGTCCTGCAGATTGTGATTTTCAGGAGGGTAATGTTGATTCAGGGGAGTTCCAATCACTCCGATTGTGTTCCCATTTGTTTCGATAGCGGTTCGGTGCGCAGTCGTATCAATTCCTTTAGCGAGACCCGAAACAATGGCGAACCCATCTTTAACGAGTCTTTTGACTAGGTATCGGGTCCGTTCAATTCCCTCCGAAGTGGGATTGCGAGTGCCCACAATTGCAACGCTGGGCAGATAGGTCAACTCCCAGTTTCCTTGATAGTAGAAAATTTTCAGAGGATAGCGGGCGTCTTTCAACCGTTCCGGAAACATTCCGTCGCCATCGATTCTAACACCGAAGAGGGGAAGTGTGTTCAGAATGGGAAGCAGAAATTTTTTATATTCATCGATTTGCTTCTGATCGAGAAGAGAAGAGGCCAGGCGATGGGGGAAATTGGAAAGTTGAGCTGCTACAGTGCGAAATGAAGCATTTGGCTGATCCCACAAAGCTTCATAAGCCGACGCCTCCTCGAAAGGAGATAGAATTGGATAGCCCATACACCTAAAGTATTCTACTCAACCCTATTGGTGTCAACAACCCATCTTTTCTAGATCAAAATTGAGAAGATTCTGGACAGTTTCCTCAAGTTTTGATGTTGAGAAATTCTGTTTGAAAAGAGAGTGATTCAAGACCTCGGCTTGCGTAGGATTTTTACCCCCATATTTCACAATCAACGCAACGAGCTGCGATAGATCTCCCTGATCTGCAGTTTTTAGCGATTGAATGTACTCGGTTCGCAAATTGCTCGTCGAAGTGAGTATTATTTCTGGCCAAAGAGGTCTTTGACCCAATAGCGAATGAAGATATAAATCGGCTATCAAACGCGCATGTCTGCCATTCCCATTGTGAAACGGATGGATCTTAGCCAGTCGAAAGTGTATGTGCGCGCTTTGCTCCAAAAATGTCAGTTCTGTTTTGTTCGTCAGCCAAAAATGAACGTCGTCACAAAGCTGTTTTACCTGTATTGGAATGTGGGTTGATTTAATTCCAATATTTCTCAGAGGCCCCTGATAATAGATTCCCGCCCACTCCCACACTTCTTTGAACATCTGAGTGTGCAGATTCCTTACAAAATATTCTGTAAACCACCTGGTTGGAGCACTTCGTCGGGAAAAATGTTTGGTTTCCGCTTTGAATATGTTGCGCATTTCAGCATTGTTGAGTTGATCGCGCGTCTTGATCCAAGCCTGTTTCAAACCACTGCTATCATCAATTGGAATTGCACCCCATTGCACATCTAATCCCATATTTTTGTGGTGTGGGAATCCAATAATCGAGCCGTCTCTTCCTCGATCATTTCTTTAAGAGCGTTTTCTTTCGGCAATTGCTCCTCTAACGCCATTGTTCCTGCAATGTGCTTGACCCGTTTCTGAGCTGTGAGATGCGCCCTCTTCTGAATCACATCATCGAGATCAACTTCTGGGATCAATATGATCGCATAAGAACAGTAAAGTCCGCGCAAAACTTTTTCCATAGTTTCCAGAGTCGGTTTTTTGGCCCCAGATTCAATCTTAGCGATATAGGATTGAGGAACTCCTACTCTCTTGGCCAGCTGACGCTGGTTCATCCGCAGTCTTTTGCGCAGCGCCCGCACCAATACACTCGGCCGATGGCCAACCACCTCTACAGACAGACCCCTCCCAGATTCCAGCACTTTATCTATAAATTTTTTTTCCGAGTGAAGCATATCCATTCCCCTTTCCTTATCTATACCCTTTTGGATATTTTTCTGTCAAAATAAAATACCCCAAAGGGAATAAAACTCCTCCTCTCCTCATCCGGGCGGGGCCCCGACCGCGTTTCCCCACCCCAAACATCGAGGCGATGTTCGAGGACCCCGGGGCGCGGCTATTCCTTCTTCTTCTCTCGTCCTCCCTGTCTATCTCAGTGCTTGCGCGCTTCGCGCCTCTGTGCTGATACGAATAATCGAGACCGTGGCCACGCACACTCTTGCAAAACGACCTCGGGTCTCCTTCCTCTAAAAATCAGTTGACACGGATGTATTAATAGATTATTTATTTTTCTCTTCTTGGGAGGGACATGTCTGCTCTTTCTTTTCACTCGGAGCTCGAAGACTTTTTGAAGCAAAAACGTCTCGGGTTGCACGATCTTGTCTATGGAATCGCGACACCCGCCGTTCTAGAGAAAAAATGGCTGGAAGCCTTCTCCGAAAAAGAATTCGCCGAATTGGGACTGACCCGCTTTTTCCCGCGCATGGTGAGGGGATTGCCCAGAGTCTATTTGCGCGATGACCCGAGCGCCTGCCGCGTCAAGAAAGAGTTCACCGACCTCGCCGCATTGAAACGATTGGGCGCCGTCCGAGCCTTGTATAGCCTCTACCGAAAATGGGAATTAGCAAAAGGAGCTAAGTTAGCTCTTTTCACCCCGGATCTCGCCTTGGGTTCTGAGGTGATTCGCATTTTCCGCGATAGATTTCCTCATCTTGAAATTCGCTCGGTCGCTCTCTCGTCTGAAAATCCCGTTTTGAAGGGAGATGCATTAGCTTCCCTCCGCACCTCCGATTGCATTTTGCAGATGTCTCGTTGCAAAACCCACGACTCCCAAGAAAGATTGAAGAAAATGGAGATCAGTGCTCCTCTGCCCAGATGGATCGGGGTCGGTGAATATGGTTCTGTCGAGTCGCATGAGTTTCACCCCAAGAGCGGCCGCTACGCATTAGGTCTCCATTGCCTCGAACAGGGTGTTTTGATCCGTAAATCAAAAATGGGCAACCTCGATGAACTGAGCGATGAAAATCTCAAGAGGGCGCTCTTTGCCAATGAGGTCTGTTTCTATTTGGCCTGTTTGGCGACTGAATCGGGCGGGATGGTCTATCTCCAAGCCCTTTTGAGGGGGACAGAACACGATCCGAAGCCGCTCCTCGTTGTATCTCCCGATATCCATTGGTTAATCCGTTTGACCGAGGAAAGAAAACTGAAAGAGCTGGAGGGGCTCTGCGAGCTCGAAATTCACTTCAAAGGTCTCAAATATACTTCGCAGACCGGAAAACGGGGAAAGAAACTGATCCTCTTCTGCCCAGAGAAGCTCACTGAAGAGGATTTCCAGATCTTGATGCACCTGAGCGGAGAGTTTGTCGGCGTGGATAACGATCAGTCGCTCTCTGAGGCCATATCCGCCAATAAGGCCTTCTTTTACGATTGCCGCGAGCAGGCTCAACATTTCATCCGCGATCTGGCAGCCCTGGCCGAAAATCGAATCGGAGCCCACCGAAATGCCCTGATGGTATTTCGTGCGATGAGAAAGGCTTTTTTGCATCGGTTGCCTCTGGAGGAGACCGAATGGGTCGAAGAATCCCATTTTCAAGAAAGAGAGCCCCTCCCCGATTTAGGACTTCAAATCGGCTTGGCTCTGCAAGATCCAGATACAGTAGCCGGATTTAAAAAACTGAATCGCGTCATCGCGGATGATTATTGCGCGAATGATTTTCTTGTTTCTTTGGTTCAGCGGGAATTTTGCCATGCGAGTCGGCCCGATATCGCGAGGGCTGAAGAGGTTGCAATCCAGAAATTTGCAGCGGGGGAGAGTGATTTCAAAGAGTGTTTTTCTCAAATTGCAGCGGAACTGCAGCTTGAAAATAAGTTTCAAATCTGGAAGATGAGGCCCATGGACATGAATGAAAGCCGCGATTTACATCAGCGCCTGGGAAAATCTCTTCGCAACCTGATCGATGCGATCGCAAAAGAGGAAGAGGAGATCAAAAAGCTAAGCCGAGCCATTGGCGGCTCCATAGAAAAAGAGGCTGATTCGCTCGTGCATCACCTCAAAGCGACTGCGAAAAGCGCACTACATTTGGAACAGGAGATGCGAGAGTTATGACAAAGATCGGCGAGGGGAATACGCCTCCAAAACAAGCGACAGCAGCAGACTACAATAAACAGATCGACGCAGGTTGTACGAAATTCATGAACGCGGCTGCGTTATATGAAACGGAGAGTAGCGCCGAAGAGAGAACCCATCTGAAGCAGATCATGGATCAGCAACTCGCCCTCATTCAATCCGCTGTCAAAGAAATGCAGCAAAAACCGGGCCTCCATGAAGTAGAAGGGAAAGTAGTGAGTGACTACCAGAGTTACTTAAGCGGAAAAGGGGGGGAAGAGTCGTTCGCCGCTCTACAGCACGACCTTCAAACACTGAAAGATTACACTCACCTCAGTCAAGGAGGCGGTGTGGGAAGTGAAAAGAAAAACCCTCGCTCTTGATTTTGTGATTAGAGATTCTTTTGTTGTCGGTTCTCATCCCAGTGAGGGTAGGATCCCATTTCACCTGCGGCAAGTTGTGTTTTTTTGACACTAAGTCATAGAGCTCTTTCCGCTTGGGATGATCATCGTCTGCGAGATTATAAATGCCTTCGCTTTCGTGGCGCAGAACGTAGTCTATTGCGCTCGCCACATCATCTCGATGGATCATGTTGGTGTAGGACTCTCCGGAGCCTGGCATCGGGCGTCCTTGCAATTTTTTAACCCGCTTTGAAATTTCTCTCCCTGGGCCATAGATTTCTCCCAGCCGGAGAATGGCCACGGTCCAACCCAGCTCTTCGAGGGATAAATAGCTCTTTTCCGTATCGATCAGCACTTGTGCCTGCTCGGTTTTTCCCAGCGGTGGATTTGTTTCATCGACCCAAAGGCCATGATGATCCCCGTAGACTTGCGTGCTGCTGGTGTAGATGAGATGGCGGGGTTGATTCATCTCCAGAGCAAGACGGCGGATTCGGACTGCGTTTTCGAGATACGCAGTGGCATATTGATCGGGACTATCAGGGGCGATTGTGACGAGGAGAACCTCATTATTTGTGATCAGGGGGGCGAGATCCTCTTCATTGTTTCCTCTAAAAATGAGACATTTTTGAGCGACTTCGGAGAGACTCTCGAGCCTCTCCGGATGTCTTGTGGTCGCCGTTATGTGATGCCCTTTTTTCCGCCATCGTTTGGCGATCTCTTTCCCGATGTATCCACAGCCGATGATGCAGAGATTGCTCATTTCTGTTTCACCTTTTCCAGCGCTTCCCGCAGATTGGCGTTCTCTTTTTTATCGAGGGCGCCGCTCTTTTTGAGCCAGTCAACGTAATCGGGGGGCACTTCCGAAAGAGGTTTGCCCGCAAATTTGCCAAATGGCATCCGGAAAATCGAGGTCTGTTGATGGATTAGCTCGAGGATCGTCTCCCACTCTAGATCGTCGGTCATTTTACTGAAAACCTGATGGAGAACGTAGACGTCGTCGAGCGCGCGGTGAGCCTGATTCGCCGCGATCCCGTATGCCTCGCGGAGGAACTGGAGGCTGTGGCGGGGCAGGTCGCTCCGGTATTTGCGGGACCACTTCAACGTATCGAAGTAGCGCCATTGCGGCATTTCGAGCCCCGCTCTCTGAAATTCAGATTCAAGAAAGAGTTTGTCGAAAGCGTCATTGTTGTGGGCAATGAGGACCGCCTCTTTGGAACAGTACTCAACAAATCGGGCCAGGGCGTCCTTGATCGGGGGGGCGTCTTTGACCATCTCATTGGTGATTCCGTTGATTGCAGTAACCTCTTGAGGAATAAGGCACTGTGGATTAATCAACGTGCAAAATGGTTCGGAACGAGAAGGGTCATAGGCCGCGATCTCGATGATCAGGTCTTTGCCCGGCCTCGTGCCGGTTGTCTCTGTGTCGTAGTAAATGGGTCTCATAAAAAATGTACATCTAATCTCATTTCCTCTTTTTGTTCAAATTTTCTTCTGATTTTGGTATGATACCCTCAAACTAGAGGATCCGATGCGCTACGCACTTTTGATCGTGTTGACTGTTCTAACTGGCTGTTTCCAGGCCTACAATAGCGAAGATGAGCTTCGCACCGTCCCTGTGACGAATAATCCCCATGTCGTCCCCAACCACGGCGGCGGAATTCCTGGCCTATCGGCTCAGGGACAATCACCCCATTGACAGAGGCCGAAATGTCAGCTACTCTAGAGCTAGGGCGCCCCAAGATGAAAAAAGAGACAAAGTACAATTTTTTTCCGAGCGATCGGAAAAAAGTGGCCGAGCAAATTCAAAAACCTATTCTGGTTCAAGCGCTTAAGCAAATGCTCCTCATTCGAAATTTCGAATTGAGAGGCGAGGCCGCTTATCAACAGGGCAAAGTCGGCGGCTTTTATCACTCCTACATGGGCCAAGAAGCAATCCAAGTTGGGTGCGTGCTCGCCTGTGGAAGAAAACACTGGTATACAACGACCTATCGCTGCCACGCCCTCGCCGCTCTGATGGGAGCGACTCCCAATGAAATGATGGCTGAACTCTATGGCCGGACGACGGGGAATGCGCAGGGACGGGGTGGTTCCATGCACCTCTACGCAGAACACATGCTCGGCGGCTATGGCATTGTCGGCGGCCACGTGCCGGTCGCGACGGGTGCCGCGTTCAGCGTTAAATATCAAAACCAAAAGGATTTGATCTCCATTTGCTTCATGGGCGAAGGGGCTGTGGTGCAGGGAGCAGTTCATGAATCTCTCAACCTGGCCGCTCTCTGGAGCCTTCCCTGTATGTATGTGATTGAGAATAACTTGTGGGGCATGGGAACCGCAGTAAGCCGAGCTGTCGCAGTGGAACCGATCGCCGAATCGATGGCCAAGGCTTATGGGATCCAATCTTATACGCTCAATGGGATGGATTTTTTCAACTGCTACGCGGGATTCCAACATGCCTACAGAGAGATGTTGCAAACAGGCCGCCCTGTGTTGATTGAAGCAGTGGCAGAGCGATTCCGGGGGCATAGCATTTCCGATCCGGCTGTCTATCGAACGAAGGAAGAGCTCCAGAAGGCGATGGAGCATGATCCGATTTTGATCCTCAAAACGACGCTCATCGAGATGGGGATGCTGACGGAGGAAGAGTTCAAAGAATTGGACAAACAGCAGAAAGAATTAGTTCTCGCTGCGATGAAGTTTGCAGAAGAGAGTCCTTGGCCCGATCCGATTATTTTGGAGCAGGGCGTTTTTGCGCCAGAAGAGGGGGGACCCAATGCAAACCGTTGAAATCAGAGAAGCCCTCCGTCAGGCGATCGATGAAGAGATGACGCGCGATTCACGCGTATTTGTTTTGGGAGAGGAAGTCGCAGAATACAATGGCGCCTACAAAGTCACGAAGGGGATGCTTGCGAAATGGGGTCCAGGGAGGATCATCGATACGCCGATCTCTGAAAACGGATTCGCGGGTCTGGCGATCGGGGCAGCGCAGACGGGACTCCGCCCGATCGTCGAATTCATGAGCTGGAACTTTTCTTTTGTTGCGGCAGATCAGCTCATTTCAAATGCCTGCAAAGCTCACTTCATGTCTGGCGGCAGATACAACGTCCCTGTGGTCTTTCGCGGTCCCAATGGAGCAGCGGCCCAGGTCTCTTGCCAACACTCTCACTGTGTTGAAGCCATTTATGGCAATTTACCCGGCTTCATCATCATTGCCCCCAGCAACGCTTACGACGCCAAAGGGCTTTTGAAATCGGCGATCCGGTCGAACAATCCGGTCATTTTTCTCGAAAATGAGCTCGATTATGGCGATAAGATGGAAATCCCATCGGAGGAATATCTCGTTCCGATCGGAAAAGCGAAAGTGATCCGGGAAGGAAAACATGTCACAATCGTCTCTTACTCCCGCATGTTGAAATTCTGCAAACAGGCGGCAGATGAGCTGGCCAAGCAGGGGATCTCTGTTGAAATCATCGATTTAAGGACGATCAAGCCGCTCGATATACCAACGATTGCGGCCTCTGTGAGAAAGACACATCGCTGCGTCCTCGTTGAGGAGGGGCACATTTTTGCCGGCATTTCAGCAGAGCTCGGGTTCCAGATCCAGGAGCACTGCTTTGACGATCTCGATGCGCCGCTCGTGCGCGTTTGCCAAAGAGAAACACCGATGCCTTATTCCAAAGTTTTGGAACGGGAGACGCTCCCAAATCCGGAGAGGATTCAGGCTGCCATCCTAGAAGTATTGCGCTAGAAATTCAAAAAACGGATACTGAGCCCATGCCATTTAGTGTGAACATGCCGAAACTCTCTCCAACAATGGAAGAAGGGACCGTCGTGAAATGGCACAAAAAAGTGGGCGACAAGGTAGAGGCAAACGAGCTCCTCGTCGAAGTGGCGACCGATAAGGCGACCATCGAGTACAACGCGCTCGATGAAGGATATCTCCGGAAGATTTTGGTTCCGGAAGGCAAATCGGCCGTCATCAATCAGCCCATCGCAATTTTCACCGAAAAAGCCAACGAGTCCATTGAAGGATACGCTCCACAAGGACCTGCTGCGCCCAAAACGGAAGCAAAACCCGAAGCTCCAAAGGAACCGTCGATGAAGCCATCAGCCCCCACAACCTCAGCGATGCAGCAACCCTCTTTTGCTCCCGAACCCCCTCTGGAGAGCTACGAATTCGAATTCCCCACCTCCGGGCAAAGGACTGCTGCCTCTCCGCTTGCGAAGAAATTGGCAAAAGAAAAGGGGCTCGATCTCACCTCTGTGAAAGGGACAGGGCCGAAGGGGCGCGTAACGAGCCGCGATCTAGACCTCGCGCAGCCCGACCAAGCGGTGACCTTTTCCCGCAGAGAAATGCCAAAAATCGCTCCCGGTACCTACGAAGAAGTGGCTCTATCGCCGATGCGCAAAGTGATTGCGCAGCGGCTGCAGCAAGCGAAAACTTACATTCCTCACATTTATGTGCGACAGGAAATTGATGCAGCGGCCCTTTGGGAAGCGAGAGAGCAGCTTAAAAAGGGGAATGTCAAGGCGAGCGTCAACGATTTTGTGATCCGCGCCGTTGCACTGGCTCTGCGCGAGTACCCCAACATCAACAGCGGATTCAATTCGGTGAATCAGTCGATGATTCTCTTCAAAACCATTGATATTTCGGTCGCAGTCAGTGTTGAGGGCGGTTTGATTACGCCGATCATCCGGCATGCCGACTACAAGAACATCGGTGAAATCTCTGTGGAGATCAAAGAGCTGGCAGCGCGCGCGAAAGCGGGCAAATTGCAGCCAGAGGAGTACAAAGGCGGCTCATTCACCATCTCCAATATGGGGATGTTTGGGGTGACAGACTTTGCTGCGATCATCAACCCTCCCCAATCGTGCATTCTTGCGGTGGGTGGCATCGAAGAGTGCCCTGTTGTCAGAAACGGCGCCGTTGTCGTCGGCAAAAAAATGGGGTTAATTCTTTCAGCGGATCATCGCGTCGTCGACGGCGCCGAAGCCGCAAAGTTCATCAAGACCGTCCAAAAATATTTGGAAAGCCCCGCGTTGTTATTGGTTTAGAGACGATATTCCTGTGAATTTTCAAATTGTAACAGGTCAACAGCTTCAACAACATATCGATGCTATTGCAGCCTTACGAATATCTATCTTTAAGGAATATCCCTACTTATATGACGGGGACATGCAATCAGAAATGGATTACCTGAAAAGCTATTCTAAAAGCAAAAATAGCATTTTGATCATAGTCAAAGATCAGGGGAACATTGTTGGAGCCCTCACCGGAATACCCTTAGCGGAAGCAGATGAAATGTTTTTAACGCCCTTTGCCAAAAATCAATTACCAATTCATCACATTTTCTATTTAGGGGAGATTCTTCTTTCAAAAGAATATAGAGGCAAAGGAATTGGATACCAGATGTATAGAATGTTTGAGGATTTGGTTAGACAAAAAAAACAGTACCAAAAGATTGCGATTGCTGAAGTGATCCGAAATCAACACGATCCTAGAAAACCTAAAAATTACATTTCAGTACATAAACTATGGGAAAGATTGGGTTATATAGAGCACCCCGAAATGGTAATGCAATTTTCTTATAAAGAAGTCGATAGTTCTGGAAAAATTCCACATTCATTCGTTTTTTCATTCAAAGATTTAGAGGGTGTTTAAAAATTAGTTTTCCATGGGTACGGGAATCTCTTCGGGATCTTTCAAATTGCGCTCCTCGCCCGTATCAAAGAGGCGATACGGACTTCGTCGCGCACTTTGAAATCTCCTCGAAGATATCCTCGTTCCCATAGGGAAAATAATTTCTAAACACCCTCTTAGAGTCTATCGTTGATTGAGGTTTCACTGATCCAACATAAATTGCGGTAATGCAAAAGCTGCTTTGTGGATTTCAGGGGTATAGTACTTCATGCCTCCTTTGATCTTCGCTGCGCGCTTGCGGATCTTGGTGAGGGGCATACGATACTTCTTGTCGCTCGCCCATCCAAGGGCCATGAGTCCCCCCGCATAGGTGGGCACCGACGCAATGTAATAGGTCGTGTGGGCAAAGTGAGGCGAGCGGTTTTGCCTGGTGAGGGGAATTTCATCGGGCTGCAAAAAGGGGACGCCGTTCTGATTGACAAAGATTCCGTCAGGATTGAGCCTTTTCTTGCAATCACCATAGAATTCTTCGGTGAAGAGGGCTTTACCCGCTCCAATCGGATCCGTGGCGTCGCAGAGAATGACATCAAAAGTCTCCTCCGTTTCCTTGAGATAGAGGCTCGAGTCTTGGACGATGATGGTAGCTCTCGGATCCTCAAAGGCTCCATTGGAGATGAAGGGGAGATATTTTTTCGAGAGTTCAATGACGCGGGGATCGATTTCCACTAGGACCGCTTTTTCAACATTGGGATGTCTCAATACTTCACGCAGTAGGCCGCCATCCCCGCCGCCAATGATGAGGACTGATTTGGGATGGTCGTGAGAAAGGAGGGGGACGTGAGCCATCATCTCATGGTAGACAGCTTCGTCCGCTTGCGTTGCTTGGATCGTTCCGTCGATCACGAGAACCCGGCCAAAAATAGGGTTTTCAAAGATGAGGAGATCCCACCAGTCGCTTTTTTCTTGATGGACGATGGAACTGATTTCAAAGGACTGTCCGTAAGGCGTGTAGAGTGTCTCGAGATATCTCTCGCCGCTAAACAAACTCGCTGCCAAAAACAAAAAGGAAAAGCGCATGAACCCCCGCAAAACAAGAGAGAATATTATAACCAACGATTTTTTCGAAACCACAAAGTGGCAAAGAGGCACGCGAGGATGGTCCAGGCGATCACAATCCAAAATGCATAGGCATTGTTCTGAAAGGGAAGACCGACGTTCATCCCGTAAAAGGAGGTGATGACGCTCGGGATTGAGATGATGATCGTCAATGCGGTCAACAATTTGATCGTCCGGTTCACGTCGTTCGTAAAGATGATGTGGTAGGAATCTCTGAGTGAGCGGATGCTCTTGATGTTGACGCGGCAGACATCTTCCGACTGACGCACCCCAATCATGAGATCTTGGAGGAGGTCTATCTCTTTTTCATAGAGATGGAGATAACGGCTGCTCGCCATCGTTTCGAGGAGGTTGCGCAACGGCACCAGCGCCATGAGATATTGGTTGAGGATCTCCTCGTTTTTGGTCAGGACGATGATCGCATTGCTGTCGACAATCCGGGTGGCCTGCTCATAGCCTAAAATCGAGTGGCGCAATCGTTTGATGCTGCTGGTGTAGTCCTGGGCCACTTTCAAAAAAATATGGAGGAGAAGCTTCGATTTTTGAGTCGTTCCCAGTGTCGTATTGCTGAGTAGGAGCTGTTCGATGATTTCGCTGCGGGAAGGGGAGACGGCGATGACAAAGGTCGGCGTGAGGATGATCGTCAAAGTTTCTGTATAGAGCCCAAATTCCCGATCGCCCGGGTGGCGCAAGAAAAAAATCAAGTTGTCACCGATCTGCTCGACGCGGGGGAGCTCATATTTATCCAAGCTATCGCGGATGTCGTTGATGTCGATCCCGGCGATCTCGCTGATTTTGGATAGATCTTCCAGAGTCGCTTCCTTGGTATAGATCCAACTTCCAGGGCGGAAATCTTCAATTTTTTTGAATGTAGCGTCACGGATGGTCTTGAAGTAGATCTCGAACATACTTTTTAAATACTCTGCCGGCGCATTTTTTCTTATCAAAAAAGGTGGAATTTGCCACACTTGAGGACACACAAAGCATCATGCAGGCGGAAAACATCGGCGAATTTGGAAGATGGCGTGCCTTCTTCTGGCCCATTCACCGGAGAGAGCTGGCCAAATTTCTGCCCATGTTCTTCATGTTTTTCCTCATTTCCTTCAACTACAATGTCCTTCGCTCTTATAAAGATACGATCGTTGTGACGGCTCCCCAGGCGGGCGCCGAGGCGATTCCCTTCATCAAAGTCTGGGCTGTTTTGCCCGCTGCGATCCTCTTGACCCTCCTCTTCACTCGGCTGTCGAGCCGATTCAATCGGGAAAAAGTCTTTTACATCATGATTTCGATTTTTCTTTTGTTTTTTATCCTTTTTGCCGCAGTGCTCTATCCAGCGCAAGATTATCTCCATCCCAATGCATTGGCGGATGAGTTTCAGAAAATTCTCCCCGCTGGCTGCAGGGGATTCATTGCCATTTTTCGCAATTGGACCTTCACCCTCTTCTACGTGATGTCGGAGCTCTGGTCGACTGCGATCTTCTCGGTCCTTTTTTGGGGATTTACCAATGAGGTGACGAAGGTCGATGAAGCCAAGCGCTACTACGGATTGCTTGCGACGAGCGGCAATATAGCAGGGATTTTTTCAGGACAAGCGGCCTATTACTTTTCAGGCAATATTTTCTGTTCCTGGATCCCCTATGGACGGACTCCCTGGGACCAATCGATCCTCTTTCTGGTTTGCGCTCTGACGGTCTCGGGCTTTCTGACGATGTACCTTTTCCGCTGGTTGAATCTCAATGTGATCCGAAAGGAAGAGGCCCTGCTTGCCCCCCATGAGCGGAAAGAGAAAATCAAAATGTCGATGAGGGCCAATTTTTACTACCTCATCCGCTCCAAATATTTGATTTGCATCGCCCTGATCGTTTTGTCCTACAATGTGGCGATGAATCTGGTTGAAGTGGTCTGGAAAAACCAGATGAAAGATCTCTATCCAAATCCGAGCGAGTACAACGTCTACATGAGCCAGGTCATGACGGCGATGGGAATCATCGCGACCCTCGCGGGCATTTTGACGACGACCAATGTGATCCGCAGGTTTTCCTGGGCGAGTTGTGCGATGATCCCTCTCATGGTCGTTGCGACGACTGGGATTCTCTTTTTCATGTGCATCTATTCACAAGACTGGGCGATGCACTGGATGGGAGGGCTATTCAACATGACCCCTCTCATGCTCAGCGTCACCCTCGGTTCGATTCAAAATTGCATGAGCCGCGCCTCGAAATATACCTTTTTCGATGCGACCAAAGAGATCGCTTTCATCCCATTGAGTTCTCAGTCGAAGCTCAAGGGGAAGGCAGCGATCGATGGGGTTGCATCGCGCCTTGGCAAGTCAGGCGGCTCGATCATCCATCAGGGACTTTTGATCATTTTTGCAACCGTTGCATCGAGCACCCCCTACGTCGCGGCCATTTTTATGGGAGTGCTTCTTGTTTGGGCGCTTGCCATTCTCTCCCTTGGCAAGCAGTTCGACGCCCTCGTCGCAAAGAACAAGCAGCTTGAGGCAGCTTCATCGTAAATTCCTTTTTCTTAGTTAGTTGCGTCCGACTAAAATACGATATGTCGGAAAATAGTCGCGACTAAAATACGATATATCGTAAAATGGTCGTATGAGAAGGATTTACCAAGAACTCATTTCCCAGCACCTTTCCCAGCTGCGTCAAATGATTTTTTTAATGGGCCCTAGGCAAGTTGGCAAAACAACAGTAAGCCATGAATCGGCGGATGAATGGCCTAAACATTTTTACTTCAATTGGGATAATCCCAATGAAAGGCTCCTGTTCATAGAAGGCCCAAGCGCTATCGCCCGGCAAGCAGGGTTAGATGAGTTCGTGGAAGAGACACCTGTTTTGATTTTTGATGAAATTCACAAATATGGGAAATGGAAAAACTTTCTGAAAGGCTTTTTTGACCTTTACGAAAAGAAAACAAAGATCATTGTCACGGGAAGCGCGCGGTTGAATATCTATAAAAAGGGGGGGGATAGCTTGATGGGTCGCTATTTCTATTACCGGATCCACCCTCTCTCTGTGGCCGAAATTACGACTCCTACCTTGATTCAAGAAGAGATTCGTCCTCCTGCGCCAATTACTGATAATGATTGGGAAGCACTTCTAGAACACGGTGGATTTCCCGAACCATTTATCCAGCGCTCCAAGGCCTTTTCCCGTCGTCTTCGCGCCATTCGCCGAGATCAGTTATTTCGGGAAGATATCCGCGATGGAACAAGAATCCAGGAGTTGGCCCAGCTGGAACTCTTGGCTGAACTTCTCCGAAAACAGGCGGCTCAATCGATGGACTATCTTTCTCTCTCGAAAAAGGTGGGAGTATCGATCGATACGATCAGACGATGGTTTGAGGTACTGAAATCCTTTTATTATTGCTTCTCGATTCAACCATGGTCGAAGAATATCGCCCGATCGCTCATTAAAGAGCCGAAGCTCTATCTCTGGGATTGGTCCTTAGTGGACGAAGAGGGACATCGAAATGAAAATCTGGTCGCAAGCCATCTTCTGAAGGCCGTTCATTTTTGGACCGATCGGGGTCTTGGAGACTATGGGCTCTATTATCTCCGAACAAAAGACAAAATCGAAGCCGATTTTTTAGTTACCAAAGATAAGAAGCCCTGGTTTCTCGTGGAGGTGAAGACAAAGGCGAAAGGAATCTCTTCAGCGCTTTATCATTTTCAAGAAGAGACTCAGGCGCCGCATGCTTTTCAGGTGGCCTTTGATCTCCCTTTTGTGAACAAAAATTGCTTCGAAGAAAAAGGACCTATTTTAGTCCCAGCCCGGACATTTCTCTCTCAGCTTATTTAGAGTCTGGGCGCTCTCACTGGGCGAGCAGTTCGACGCCCTCGTCGCAAAGAACAAGCAGCTTGAAACCGCGCCTTCATAAGGGTTTGAGTGGATCAGTGAACATTCTCATTGGAGATTGAGACCACTCTTGAAGGAGTTTGATTTCGTCTCTCAGTTGAGCGAATTCCTTGTCGTAGGTCTTGACCGTTTGCGATGCAGAAGCCGCGACAAGCGGTGATCCTCTTTGGCTCATCTGTACAATATGCGCATAGGAAGCGGCCTGATTATCCAATTTAAACTGTCGAGCGTCAATCAGCTGCTTGGCGGCTTCTTGGATGGCTTTGCAAATGACCCGATCAAATACTGCTTTGATTTGCGGATCTGTGGGAAGCGGTACTGCCTTGCAGATCGTCTTCTTTGAAATGCAGTTTGCAGCCAACTCCAATATGGAATCATCTTCGGGCGTCACACCCAAAACGTCAGAGGTTTGAGATAAAAGACCCCGATGCAGAAGAGCTTGCCATGAGTAATCTAAGAGAGAATCAGATTTTACTGCTTGCGCCATTGTTACCTCCACGGTTGGAAAAACGACGCTAAAATTTTTAAACGAAAAGAGAAAACAAATCAAGAGGGTTTGAGTGGATCAGTGAACATTCTCATTGGAGATTGAGACCACTCTTGAAGGAGTTTGATTTCGTCTCTGGCTTGAGCGTTCCATGTATTCAGAGTCTTCACCGCTTCCAAAGCAGGGGTAGTTACAAGAGCCGCTTTGCTTTGACTCAATTCTACTATACATTCATGGGAATCGGCCATTTTTTCCAATAAGGATTGCCGATTCGCAATCAGTACCATCGCCGCATCTTGGATGGCTTTGCCTATGATTCGATCGAACACTTGTCTGATTTTTGATTCATTGGGAAGAGTCACTTCTTTGTTGGCTATTTTGTTTGTAATACATGTTGATCCCAATTTGAGAACAGCCTTCTCATCTGCATTTTCACCGGGTATCTCTTCCAAAATATCGCTGGTTTGAAACAACAGTTCCTTATGCAAACGAGCTTGCAACGTACAATCAGAGTCAGACCTTACTGCCTGCGCCATGGATACCCTCACATTAAAAAGCGGCAATTCTATATGGAAAGAGGAAAAAAATCAACCTTGCTCATTTTAGAGTTCGCTTAAAATGCGGGCGGCTACTTGTTGGACCAAAATGGGTTCGTCGTTCTCGGGAAATTCTACAGTCAGCCCCCGGGATTTCGATATCTCTAAAGCAGTATAGGCCCTTTGTAAGGTCTCTATGGCCGATTTGGAGTCTTTCTTGAATTCTTCCTGTGTCATGCCGGTGTCGTCGTTTGATTGAGAGAGCCGTTGAAGCATGAGTAACTTTCCTTTCGCCCCAACGAGCTCCTGCATGGCAGCGATGGCTCCTGCTACACTTGGGAGAGTGGATAGGTATCCAGTGAAGGTGAGGCACCTGTTGAAATCAAACAGCAGATTGGAAATTGGAGTGGTCTGTTTTTTGAACCAGCGATTGTAGTCTCGGTGAGATAATTGCTGCCTTTCAGATTCAACTTCTGAATCGGCGCCTGGAGAATAAAACGTAATCGTAAATCGGGCAATTGATGTCATAAAATGCTCATTGTATGGTGTGAACGGGTATGAGACTCTCCATGAATCCTTTTCGATCAATCTTGGCGACCCAGATCTCATGATCTTGTCGCCCATAAAATAGATAAATGTTCGTCTCGTCGAAGATGTAGCCCGCAGGGAAAATAACCCGAACCGGATGCCAATAAGGGGTATACATTGTGCCGCTATAGAACCCTTTGGCGTATATGGGGCGGGGACTGATCCGAGTGACATGGAAAGGTGGCTCTGCAGAACACGTATAGGCTCCAAAAAAATAATGGAGTATGTTTTTGCCATCTGATTGGAGCGATTGCATCCGGATGCTAGAGTGGAAAAAGGAGAGGTATTCATCCCTGTCTGCGACTCCCTGCAAGGCTGGGGTGCTCCCTCGGATTTTTCCCCAAGACCAGAGCATATCGCCCTGAGTTTCCGCAACTGTCTTGCAAATGCCTGTTCCAAAAAGAGGAGCGAAAACACGATGGGGCGAAATGCTATAGGCAAGAAGAAGGGCCCCATCGGAGACGAAAGGAGTCCAGCTTTTTTCACGGAGCTTGGGATCTGCCCCTTCATATTGAGTCAGTTTTTCTGGCTCCATTAAGGTAAAGATCTCTCCATCGCAGCGCACTTCAGCGAGAAAAAGGCGGAATCCGCCTCCCGAAAGAATGGGATCGTCATTGTCCGAATAGATCATGTAGAGACGTTGGCCTACGAAGATCAGCCGCGCATCTTCGGCGCGTGAAGGAACGGTGGATCGAGGAGATCGGGTTCTGAGGATCTGTGGAGCTCCAATCACATTGAAGTCCTGATCCAGTAGGACGAGTCCAATGAAGGAAACGTAAGAGTTTTTGCGGTCTGGGATGAGTCGAAAGCTCATCAAGAACTTGTCGTCGAAGCGGACAACTGAGGGATTGAATGCGTGAGGAAAGCCGGGGATTTCAATCCGTTTCAAATCGAGGACAAATGGATCTGGATCAGCCTCCAAATCAATGTTGGCAAAAAGCGGCCATGCAATGAAAAAAATCCATTTCATTCTACTGGAACCAAACTATCCATCAGTTTCTTTTTATCGAGTTTTGCAACCCAGATTTCATGATCTTGCCTTCCATAGAAAACCCAGATGAATTCTTCGCCGACCACGATTCCTCCAGGGAAGACGACTCTGAGCGGCTTCCAAGTCTTGTGTGCTGGTCCTCGATAGAATTTATCTCCAACAATCGGGGCAGGACTGATTTTCGTGATTTTAAAAGGAGGCGTCGACGAAAACGTATAGGCTCCCATGAAATAGTGGTGCATGATCTCCTTGTCGGAGTTGATGGTCGCCATTTTTTGAATCGAAGAGTGGAAAAAAGAGATGTAATGGTCTCCGTCTAAAATGGCCTGGGTTCCCCCTCTCAAACTCCCCCAAGGCCAGATGATAGAAGATTCAGTTGTCACGAACTCGATACATTCTCTCGTTCTCCGCATGGGCCATAAGATTCGATGCGGCGTCAAACTATAGGCGAGAAGAAGCTGATCTTGGTAAATAAAAGGGACCCAATTTTTTTCCCAACGGTCGTTTGCGTTATTGAAATGATAAAGACACTCAGGATACTCAATCCGGAAGGATCTGCCGTCAAACTCAACCTCTCCGATGTACATCCGTTTGATTTCTCGAAAATTTTCATCTCGAAAAATCATGTTGCTATAGACCAAATAGAGGCGATTGTCGAGCGTGATGAGTCGAGGATCTTGGACTTTTGATGGGAGGGAGGGCCGATCAATCAACAGTTCGAGAACGGATGGCTTGCCGATCGGATTGAAAAAGTCGTCGAGCCATATCATTCCAACATCGTTGACGGCGCCCGTCTTTTCTTCGCGGATCCGGAAGGACATGAGATAGCTGCCTCGCCAGCGGACAATGGAGGGGTTGAGCGCCGATGGATATCCTTCGATCCGGATCTGTCTCGTCTCTAAGACAAAATCTTGTTTGAGATCTTGAAGATCGAGCAGTTCAGGAAATAATAACGGATCTTCATCGGGCTGATACTGTTCCGATTCGATGGAATATTCTTCAAATCCGATCGGATATGACTCGGAAGAGAAACCATAGAAAAGGACTAGGCAGCAGAAAAATGCCAGTTTCATTGATCCTCCCAAAATTCAAAGGGAAAGACGTCCATTAATTTTTGCAGATCGCACTGAATAGGGGGTTCTCCTCCCATCTTCAGCGCATCTTCGATTGAGATTGCTGGTTGGAAATTCATGCGGCCGGATCCTAGGTAGTAGTCTTGGTATTTGAATAGAGGTTCATTGTCGGTGATGTAGAGTTGTCTGGCAGGAATGCCATACGCCTCAGCAAGGATGAGTCCATGCAGAGAACTGGAGATGACGAATTTACTATCGAGAATTTTCTGTATGACGACATCCCAGGGTTCTGTGGGATAGACCGCATTTGGGTACTCCTCTTTTGGAAATAGATATTCCTCTGAATAGTGAGGGATGATGATGTAGTCGTTGGATGGGTTGCTACTTTTCTGAAATTCAGGGAACAAATAAGGGAAGAGAAGTGCGGGATCTCCATAAATTTCAGGTGCAACAATCCCAAAGTTGTCGATGAGATATTGACGAGTTAGAGGGCCTCTCAGCGCGCGGACATCCAACTTCGAAAAAAAATAGTATTTTTTATCGAGGAGTCTTCCATTGATCGCAGCTCCCCAGACCACATCGTTCGTCGCCGCAAAGGAGAGAACGGAACCGATGGCAAAAAGCTGTTTCACATTCAGAATGCGTTTCTTGTGATTTACAGCTATTTTTTTTCCGACTATTCTTTCCACCAGCACTTCCGCGAGTTTGTCTCCAAAATTGATGAAATCTCGGCCCCTCACCTTTTCTTTCCAGGAAAAGACAACCAACCCTTCTTGCGAAGAGAGGGAGGTTAGAAGAAGGAGGAAGAGACTCAAGATGAATTTGTTAGGTAGCGAAATCATAGGTTTAATTTTGATGTCGGAATATATCCAAATATTAATATTTTGACAAGAAGTTCTTAAAAAATTGACGCGTTGACTTTTTTAGCGGAACGGGGATACACAGGAGTTTGAAATCATGTTTCATCTGTTGGTCATTTTTTGCCTCTCTGTCTCTTTTCTGAACGCCTGCACAGCGTTTCAGCTTCAAGCGCAAGATGGCTCGAAAATTTATTGCCGTTCCTTGGAATTTGGTTTCTCTTTTCAATCTGATTTGCTGATCGTATCGAGAGGAACTGTCTATACAGGGACTGCTCCTGGTCAAAATCAGGGGATTCGTTGGGGAACCAAATATGGTTTTGTTGGATTGAATCAGACAATGGCCTCCAATTGGGTCAGTGATGGGATGAATGAGAAAGGGTTGGTCGTAGGATGTCTCTATCTTCCCGGATACGCACAGTACGAAAGAGCCTCGCCTCAAGATTATGAGAGAACTCTCGGCGCCTGGGAGCTGACGGCCTACCTCCTCAGCAATTGCGCAACTGTGCAAGAGGTGAAGGCTCTTTTACCCACTCTTGTTGTAGCCCAAGAGCCGATGCCACAGTTGAACAATTTCATGCTTCCTCTCCATTTCCACATCAGCGATCTCAGCGGCGCCTGCATCGCAGTGGAGTACGTGGGAGGAGAAAGACAGGTATTCGATAATCCGATTGGAGTATTGACCAACTCCCCGCCATTTGATTGGCAGCTGATCCATCTTCAAGGATACGTCAATCTCACGAATGTCAATGCCGCTGGACTCAACTTTAAAAACAATTACAAAGTGCAATTTGCGGGGCAGGGGAGTGGTTTGCTGGGCCTTCCAGGAGACTATACGCCTCCTTCTCGGTTTGTCCGCGCGGCTCTTTTTACTACATTTGCAACGATGCCCAAAAATGCGCTAGGCACTGTCAGGCTTGGGTTCCATCTACTCAACACCTTTGACATCTTCGATGGGGCCATTAAATCTTCTACGCAAGATGAGAAGAAAAAAGTGCCTCCTGGTTTTAATGCGGCGGACATCACGCAATGGGTGGTTGTCCACGACCAGAGCAATCGGAGGACCTATTTTCGGTCGTATGAGTCACTTGCGGTCCAGATGGTCGATTTGAAACAGATCGATTTCACCGAGCCCGGATTTCGAATCATCCCGATGAAGCGGGAGTTTACCTTTGAGAACGTCACCGACAACTCAAAAACTTTGCAGATCAAAGAATAAGAGTTATCTCTTCTTTTTTCGTTTGGGGATTTTTGCACCAGCCCTGCGCGCCTCGCTGAGGGCGATCGCGATCGCTTGCCGCTGGCTTTTCCCCGCATGCATTTCGATCTCGATGTTTTTAGAAATCCCTTCTCTTGTGCGGGCCTTTTTTCCCTTGATGAGCGGCATAAGCACCTCCAATCGGAGATATTTCAAAATCTGAAATTTGATTCAAAGATAATTTAGTTCGGGAGCGCTTTTTGTGGATGAATTCGAGGAAGGAAATCATCTACTGGATAGCAAAGAATCCCTTTCTCTTTGATCTTTTGCTTCCCTCGATACAGGAGGATGGGAGTCGCCTCCGGATAATCTTCGCAGAATGCTTCAAGTGCTACCTATCATGGCCATATTTGGTCTAAAAATGGCAACATAGGTTGCAATTTTCATAAGTTGCTAATTCTCTTGGCCTTCCAACGATTCTCGTGGAGTGAAAAGTGGACGGGGATGCAGTGGTCGATCTTCCATTCATGCTCGCCGCCCATGAGACAGGACATGGCCCAGTGGACTCCTCCGTGAGCGACGATGAGAACTGTCCCTGGCTGCTGCAGGGCCTCATTGACCCCCATTCTGACTTGCTCGATGAATGATCGGACGTTTTCATCGTCCGTGGTGAGCGCATTTCGACCTAGGGAGGTCATCTTGATCCAGACGTTCGTAGAACACTCGGTCAAATTGGCGATTTCCACATGTCTGACCTGAAGGCGAGGGGTGATCAATTCTTTGGTTTCTTTGGCCCTTTTCATCGGGCTAAAGCAGACGGTTTCAATGGGCAGGGCGGCAATGATCGGCTCGATGATCCGGGCTTGCTCGCGTCCGAAATCATTCAGGGGAACATCAATATGGTCGCCTATAATTTTTCCTGTATTGTGATCGGTCTGCCCGTGGCGAACAAAATAAAATTCTTTTTGTAAGAACATATAGTCTATTTTGCCATGCGGCGAGCTTTTTCCCGCACTACTAATTTGGCCGATTTATCGATCCTGAGCCCTTTGAAAATCGGCTGTCTCAGTTGACCGTCTTGGGTCCACTCGGAAAAGGAGACCTCGCAGACCAATTTCGGTTTGACCCAGGTGACGGGAGTATTGGGATGGGGCTCAGTGCTGAAGGGACAAGAGTGACTAATGACTTTTTTTAATTCCCGATAGACCTCATCGAGCAATTTGGCGTCGAATCCCCCGCCTACATGCCCGGCATAGAAGAGTTTTCCCTTTTCATAGACGCCGATGAGTAGGGCCCCAAACCTTTTGCGAGATCCGCGCGGTTCCGTGAAGCCGCCGATCACCACTTCTTGACGCATGGCCGTCTTGATTTTCAGCCATTCGCGGCTCCTACGGAACTGATAATGGCTTTCTGTTTTTTTAGCGACGA
>Ga0364859_10261_pt2 | contig 30877 bp, 32 predicted proteins | sample ExccelAu500001D3_FD_206911 | JGI IMG/M metagenome (GOLD analysis project Ga0364859, IMG submission 206911) | Enriched cells from Trout Bog Lake Hypolimnion, Wisconsin, USA - BchlTB.Aug20.5000.01 .D3 | ecosystem: Environmental > Aquatic > Freshwater > Lake > Hypolimnion/Profundal zone | place: USA... | reverse complement strand
TATGTCGATGCCCACAATAATCTGGGACTAGTGCTGATGGAAACCCAGCGACTGCCCGAAGCAGAAATGGCCTTTCGCCGTGCACTTGAACTTAAGCCGAATTTCGCCGAAGCTCACAACAATCTGGGACTCTTGTTCAAAGAAACCAAGCAACTTCCCGAGGCCGAAGTTGCTTACCGCCGTGCTTTAGAGTTCAAACCGGATTATGTTGAAACTCTTCTCAACCTTGGCACTTTGCTCAAGGAAATCCAGCGCATGGACGAAGCCGAAGCCGCATACGGACGCGCGCTGGAACTCCAGCCGAATTACGCTGACGCACACTACAACCTCGGTTTGTTGCTCTTTGAGAACGAGTACTTTCCAAAAGCTGAGGCCTGTTATCGACGCGCATTAGACCTGAAACCTGATTTTGTCGAAGCCCACAGCAACTTGGGAAATGTACTTACGCAGTTAGGGAACATGGACGAAGCCGAAGCCTGCTATCAACGGGCAATAAAAATCAATCCGGACTTTACTGATGGATACAGTAATCTATTTTTTGCCATGAGCTACACCAACAAAAACGCGTTGCATTGCCTGGAGGAAGCCCGCCAGTTCGGGAAAATAGTGGCCCGGAAGGCTGGGACGCATTTTTCCTCATGGCAATGCGTTGCTAGACCCGCACGTTTGCGTGTGGGGCTGGTTTCAGGTGATTTGCGCCAACATCCCGTCAGCCATTTTCTGGAGCGAATTTTGTCAAATATCGATCCTGCCCGTATTGAATTATTTGCTTATCCTACTCACCACATGGTCGATGAACTCACCGCACGCATCAAAACTTTCTTTGCCGCCTGGAAGCCGATCTACAATCAAAGTGATGAAGCGGCCGCCCGCATGATCCATGCCGATGGCATTCACATCCTCATCGACCTGTCGGGACATACAGCCAACAACCGGCTACCTGTTTTTGCATGGAAATCCGCACCTGTGCAGGTCACTTGGCTGGGGTACTTTGCCACCACGGGTGTAGCTGAAATCGACTATTTCATCGCAGATCCCTGGACGCTCCCCAAAAGCGAAGAACCCTATTTCACCGAAAGTATATGGCGACTTCCAGAAACTCGCCTGTGTTTTACAGTACCGGATGTCGATGTGCAAGTCTCCCCGCTTCCCGCTTTGCATAACGGGCTCGTCACCTTTGCCTGCTTCAATAACCTAGCCAAGATGAACGATACAGTCGTGACACTATGGGCAAAAGTACTTTCCGCAATACCTGATAGTCGCCTGTTTCTTAAGGCAGCACAACTCAAGGAGTTGTCAGTTCGACAAAACGTGGTTCGGCGCTTTGCAAGCCACAGCATCAGTAGCGACCGACTCATTCTCGAAGGTTTCGAACCTCGGACTGAATATCTTGCAGCTTATCATCGGGCAGATATCGCCCTCGATCCATTCCCCTATACCGGTGGCACCACCACAGCCGAATCACTTTGGATGGGCGTACCTGTCCTGACTTTGGCTGGAGACCGACTTGTTTCGCGGCAGGGGGTGAGCCTGTTGATGAACGCCGGATTGCCTGAATGGATAGCTACCGATGCCGATGACTATGTTGTCCGGGCAGTCACTCATGCAAATGACCTCTCCAGTTTGGCAAAGTTACGAAGTGGATTGCGGGGACAGGTGTTAGCTTCGCCGATATTTGATGCACCACGCTTTGCGCGTCATTTTGAATCAGCCATGGAAAGCATGTGGGAGAAATGGCGCGGACAGCGAGACGCAGAATGAATATGCTGGGGTTCGTACCTCACCACCAGCCTACTCGCTATCAATTTAATTAAGGAGTTGGTAAAACTGCAAGGGGAACCAAGTTGGTTTTTGTACATCCTTTATTGGACAAACGACAACTTTCTTTATAGTCGGCTTGTGCCTTCAACAGATCACCCATTTTTTCATACGCCGTAGCACGCCCATATATCTGTTTGGAAATTGACTTTCCCCTCTGTCGGGAAATTTCGATAGCTTTACTGAATGAGGTTACTGCATTTTGCCAGTCCCCTTTTTTCATATAGGCTCCCCCCAGATTGCCATACCCTTCTGCGAAATCCTTACTCAGTGCAATGGAAAGTTTCAAATCGGCGATACCTTGGTCGGGATTGTCAATTTTAACTAATTCAGTTCCGAGATTATAATAAATGCGATATGCGCCCGGTAAATCCGGTCGCCCATGTACCAACTTTTCTGCATCAGACCAAAGATATAATGGACTAGAAAGTGTCTCAAGACGTTCCATTGAAATCGGCATCATTGCCACAGCAATTGCCGATAGTATAAAAGTAGCCGTACGGCCATCAAACCTGGAAAAGACAACCGGAAGCAGGCAAAAAGCTCCCGTCGCCCACAGGTAACTACGATAGAGTACAAAAACTTCCTGAATCCGCACCGTCGAAAATTCAGTAAAGAACATTAACCAAGGAAACAGCATGGCAAAACCAACCAAACCCAAGCGCCCGCGTTTCAATAGCAACCAGCATGCCGCGATACCCCATGCGGCAAACCCGCTGGTAGCCAGTAAATAGGGTGAAAAGAACGACCTCGCGAAGGGTTCGCGCATGTCAATAGACATCCAGTTCGGATTCGGAAAAATCCACAGAAGCGCATATTTAAAAAAGAGCCAGGATTGGGTAATGATGCTCAAAGGGTAAGATAATGCGACATCTGTTCCCCCTGTTGTTCCCGATGCATTTGCCTGCAACAATTCCGGCGCATTCAGTTCGTACACCGAACCAACTATCGATTTCAATGAGATCACATATACCGCAATCGCAGCTAGCGCAGCAAATACCGCCCATCTTTGTTTAAGCTTGGCTTGCCAATCATCGTGCAGCAATATGGTTAACGCCAGCAGCACAGCAGGTAACATCACTGCATGCTCTTTGCAAAACACGGCGAGATAATAGAACGGGACACTCATCCATAGCCATAGCGGTTTTTTCCGCGTGCTGCCATGCACATAAGCCAACATCGACAACAGGCAAAACAAGGTAGCCATCACGATGGTGCGCTGAATTAAATATCCTGCTGCGTAAGTGGACACAGGATGCAGGGCAAACAACAAGGCGGCAAAAAATGCAGTATTTCGAGGCGCTATCTCATTTTTGTTCAGCACAATTTTCATTGACGCGAACAACTTGTCAAGAAAGAAAAACAGCGCCAGCACCACCATTGCGTGCAATAGCAAATTACCCACCCGAAAATTGATCAAATCGAGACCGAACCAGGCTTTAGTCCAAGCTAGGGTAACCATAGGGAGCGAATGAAGTTCAATCAGCGAAAAATGATAACTGGATACAAGCTGATTGCCCACGTTATCTGTCATGAACGGCAGCAAATCATCGAATATGAGCGGGTTCCACAGAAACTGCCCATACAGTGCAGAAACGGCTGCCACCAGCAAAACCACTAAAATATCGGTTTGATTAATTCGCATTGTGGTCGCTAGAATAAAAGAAGCCCCTCGTTGAGGGGCTTCTTTAAAGGACAGAAAAAATTACTTGCAAATATTAGCGGCCAAACAGCTGCTGGCCGTGTTGGTGGTCCAAGTCACCCCTGTTGCCGAGTTAAAGGATGCATCCAACTCGTAAGCCTCGCCTGCCATACCGGAGGCGCTGATAGCTGCGGCAGTGATCGCAGCGGTAGTAACTCCAGCCGCCCCAGCAGTAGTTGGCACACCAACATAAGCTACATATTTACCAAATGCTGGAGTAGTAATACTTGTTTGGCTTGCTGTTCCAGCGGCCCAAGAACCAACATTCGCAGGAATTCCTTGGGTGGCTGCAAAACAGTTCGTGAAACTGCCTTGGTCACTAGCACACGATTCCAGTGCCGTTTTAATAGCCTGAGTCGCTTGCACCACTTCAGTAAACTTCGCCTTCTTGGTGTATTTAGTGTAAGCCGGAATTGCCACTGCCGCCAGAATACCGATGATCGCAACCACGATCATCAATTCGATCAAAGTAAAACCTTTCTGTATTTGCCTCACCACCGCTCCCCTTAAATTGAATAAATCGATTCCCGCAGGTTTAATTTCAAGCCAAAACAAACCAAATATTTTCAAAGCCTTACTGACTAAAGTATAACTTATACTTTGTACTCAAACGCTTTTACCCAACCACGAAATAATTATATCCTTAATATTTTCATAGGGATAGAATATCACAAAATAAACGCCACACTTCTACACACAAATCGAACTCACCAACAGTAACAATTTCCGTCACCCTAATCTGACATTTTTTTACTTTTCCACCAACGAACTACATATTGTCTGCAATTTTCTCGGCCGCCGTTTTATACAACTGGCTGACTCTGGATTCGCTGAGTCCCATCTCGATAGCAGTTTGCCGGCTGCTCATCTCGCAAATATTTCTTAGAATGAAGGCTTTTCTCTCGTTGGGTAACAAATTTTTCAGATATTCAATCGCGCGGAAATAGGACTCGCGTCGCTCCACAATAGTGGACGGTTCCTGACTAAAATCTTTAATGTCTTGTGTGGCCCCCTCATGCTCTTCATCTTGCCGCTGGTAGTCATTGATTCGCACAAAACTGATGCCGTTGACTTCGCCAAGAATCGCAATAACATCATTCACCCGCACTCCAAGCTCGCTGGCTATCTCCTGATTAGTGGGAGGCCTTAATAATACCCCCTGCAATTTTTCAATCGTTTTGGTAACCTTGTTGGCACGGGCGCGAACCGATTTTTCGGCCCAATCTCCAGCACGCAGTCCATCCATAATGGACCACTTGATCTTGTTGACTGCAAAACTATGGAAAGGAGCACCAATTGAAGGATTGTATTCGCGCAATGCAACAATCAACCCGATCATGCCGTCCTGAACAAGGTCATTCAGCATAATACTGGCGGGCAAGGATCGGTGAATATTCTGTGCGATTATTCTGACCCACGGCATGAAGTCTTTAATTTCCATCTGATTTCTATCGACTTGTAATTAATTTACTTATCGACTTATTGATACAAACCTTGATCATATTTGCTACTCTAGCGATGCACTTTGGCATCCAATCCCTCAAGCACAATCTCAGCCGCCCGCAACACTGCGCGTGCTTTATTTTGTGTCTCCAGCCATTCGCTGGAGGGGACTGAATCTGCCACGATACCGGCACCTGCCTGCACAAACAGGGTATTGTTTTTCACTACGGCAGTGCGCAGGGCGATGGCCAAGTCCATATCGCCATTAAACCCCAAATAACCAACAGCTCCGGCGTAAATACCACGCTTGCTGGGTTCCAGTTCATCAATAATTTCCATAGCACGCACTTTTGCAGCTCCGCTGACGGTGCCGGCGGGAAAGGTGGCCTTTAACACATCAATCGCATGCAGCCCGGGCTTGAGTTTTGCATCCACATTGGACACGATGTGCATCACATGCGAGTAACGCTCGATCACCATCTTTTCGGTTAGTTTCACCGTGCCATATTCGGCAACACGGCCGATATCATTGCGACCCAAGTCGATCAGCATCAAATGTTCGGCCAGCTCTTTCGGGTCGGCCAGCAACTCTTCAGCCAGCTCTGCATCCAGTTGCGGTGTCTTGCCGCGAGGACGGGTTCCGGCAATAGGGCGAACGGTAACCGTATCCCCCTCAAGTCGCGCCAGAATTTCCGGTGAGGCACCGACCACATGATGATCGCCCATGTCGTAATAAAACATGTAAGGGGACGGATTAATGCTGCGCAGTGCGCGGTACAGCGAAAGTGGCGAGGCGGGAAAGGGCTGCACCATGCGCTGTGCCAGCACCACCTGCATGATGTCACCCTCAAAAATATAGTGTTTGGCTTTTTCTACCGCAGCCTTGAAGGCATCTTCGCCAAATTCAGAATGCGCTTGGTAGCTGGGCAATTGGGGGGCATCAGGAATTTTTACCGACTGACGCATTGCTCGCTGGAGCGCATCAAGACGTTGGCGTGCATTTTCGTAGGACTGGTTCTGTGCCGGATCAGCGTACACGATGAAAGTCAGTTTGCCGGACAGATTGTCCACTACTGCCAACTGTTCGGTGAGCATCAGCAAAATATCCGGCGTGCCGATGACATCTTTCTTCTGCACGACTGCAAGACGTGGCTCAATATAACGCACTGTATCGTAGCCGAAATATCCTGCCAGACCACCGGTAAACCGGGGCAGATTAGGCAGCGGTGCCACGTTGAAATCAGATTGATACTGTTTGATAAAATCAAGCGGATTATCCACCTCATGCGTAACCTCGCCTGACGGTTGAGTCACTGTAATTTGTTTGCCTCGCACGGTGATACGCGTATCGGCTGGTAAGCCAATAAACGAATATCGGCCAAAGCGTTCACCTCCCTGTACCGACTCCAACAAATAGGTATACGGTTTATTGGCAAGTTTGAGATACAGAGAAAGAGGGGTATCCAGGTCGGCAAATGTTTCGACAACCAGCGGGATGCGGTTGTAACCTTGCCGGGCAAGTTGTTTGAATTCGTCTTCGGTGATGGGTGTTAACATGAAAAACTTCCTGCTTTTTGGGGGTACTTAGGGATGAGGAAATTACTAAAGTACCTTTATATATCATTAAACCGTAGGGTGGATAAGTGCAGCGCATCCACCTCTATCAGAAGTGGGTGGGTCACATTTATCCACCCTGCAATTGATTCATCATTCAAGCATGATTGATAAGTTTCAAAGCTCCCGGCAAATCAGCAATAACGGCATCCACATCCAAAGTTTCAACCGGTTCCCCATGATTATAACCGTAAGGCACGCAGAATACCGTGCAGCCCGCCGCCCTTGCCGCAAGTGCATCATTAAGTGAGTCGCCTATCAACAGCAGTTTCTCCACCGGGACGCCGAAAAATTTTGCTGCGTGCAGCAACGGCATGGGATGTGGCTTTTTCTCGGGCAGGCTGTCGCCGGATAGTACGATCTCGAAATAATTCGCTAACCCCACGCCTTTGAGCAAAGGCTCGGTATAGCGTGCCAATTTATTGGTGATGCAGCCGAGACGAAAACCGCAGTTTTTCATGACGTCCAAACCGGCAATCACACCGTCAAATGGTTTGCTCTGCAGCAGCAGTTCAGTGTAATGATTTTCAAAAACAGGCAAAGCTTTTTTATATAGCGCCGCGTCTGGTTCTGCGTGCATGTCCCTGGTCAGAGCACGTTTAACCAGCCAGCTGATACCGTTGCCAATGTAGCTCATCAACAGCTCTTGAGACACCGGGGGACGCCCCATATCACGCAGCATCCTGTTTGCCGCCTCAGCCAGTTCAGGGGCTGTGTGCAGCAGCGTCCCATCCAGATCGATCACAATGGCCGAAATGGATAAAGGGAAATTGGCTTGAGGCATTATTTGGCAACCTTGGCCAACTCCGCGCGCAATTCACCGATGATGCTGTTATAGCCATTTTTGTCCTGCTCGTTACGTTTGCTGAATACTGCCGAGCCTGCGACAAAGGTATCCACCCCGGCCTCCGCCACTTCTCTGATGTTTGCAGGCCCTACTCCACCATCTATCTCCAGACGAATATTGTAACCTCCAGCATCAATCATCTTGCGCACCTTGCGAGCTTTATCCAGCACATAAGGAATAAACTTCTGTCCGCCGAAACCGGGGTTAACTGACATAAGCAGCACCATATCCAGTTTAGGCAAGGTGTATTCAAGTATATCCAAAGGCGTGGCCGGGTTAAACACTAACCCGGCCTTGCAGCCACTTTCCTTAATCAAACCGATCGTACGATCAATATGCTCCGACGCTTCCGGATGGAAAGTGATGTACGTTGCCCCAGCCTTGGCAAAATCAGGAATAATGCGATCAACCGGCTTGACCATCAGGTGCACATCAATCGGGGCGGTTACACCGTGTTTACAGAGCGCCTCGCAAACCAGAGGCCCGATGGTCAGGTTAGGTACGTAATGGTTATCCATTACATCGAAGTGAACAATGTCCGCACCGGATGCGAGCACATTATCAACTTCCTCTCCCAACTTGGCGAAATTGGCGGAAAGAATACTGGGTGCGATCATGTACATGGCTGTGCCCTTAACGAGTTAAAAATCAAGTTTGTCATTCTACATCAAACTAGCCGGGGGAATATTTAGGCATGAAATCAATCTTAAAATTTGCAATAATTTCCAATACCGTTATAATGCGCGGCTTCGTGTTGGCTCGGTAGCTCAGTCGGTAGAGCAGAGGATTGAAAATCCTTGTGTCGGTGGTTCGATTCCGCCCCGAGCCACCAACCGAATGTTCAGCAAGTTACAAGAAAGTCCAAAAACCCGCATAGAATAAGGCTCTAGCGGGTTTTTTGTTGTCTGTAACGTCCAGTAAAGTTCATTGCAATCCCGCACATTTGACAGTATTTTTGACGGCATAAAAGCTGCCTTCAATCGCTGATACCGTCAAAAAACGAGGGGAAGCGGTTAATTAAACTTCACAAATCTATTCAATTTGCTTAAAATTGTTTCCATGACGGAACATGAATTTTTCCCCGATTACAATGAAAGTTCTTATGCAGAATAAAATTGTGTTACCGAGCAGAAAGCAAGGAGTTGTAAGAAAATCCAGATATCTTAAGGATGATAAATTGATGCGCTTGCTATTGGCCAAGCGCTCTCCACTGTCGCTAAGACATATGCGGCATATCAAGATAGAGTTCCTGTAAGTCCTGTCGCTAGGTTTTCATTCGCACAATTGCCCTCTCAAGGCGGACGATCATGCTAACTTAAAGCTACCCAACACACTATAGTGAGCCCCCTCAGCGCACGGAGTAGATTGCAGCAGCACAAAATTTCTTACCTGCCATACCGCACGTTCCATGTCAGGTAACGGTGCATCTCCCCAAATGGCATGACGCAATAAGGTGGCGTGGGGTTTGTACTCACGTTGATCAAACTGAAAGTGGTGTTGAATTAAATTCTGCTCCAAATCCTGTACAAGTCGGGTTAATTGGGGAGGAACACTATTCGGGCTGGCATATACAATATGTTTATCTCTCCAATAGTTCGCCTCATCAAAAACAAGTTCAAAAGATTCACCTTTAACTTGCTGTGCCAGCCACTTCAAAGTTTCCAGCCGATTCGACTCTATGCCGCCCACAAAAACCAGAGTAGTGTGCAGCGTGTCGATTTTCATCTTACGCCCACCGCACGGCTCATGTAATCTAACCTGCCACGCTGATAGCACGGCACTTTCTGCATGACTAGGCAGCAAAGCAAAAAATACTCTTAACTTACCTGAGTCACCCATTGCTGCCCCAAAATAATTTGGCCTGAGTTAGTGTGGAGGAGTTGCAGATATTGGCTGCCAACCTTCAGGACAGTATTGTGTATAGGGGTAGTAACCATTGGTGGACTTGCAAAAATACCAAGTGGGAACTGGAGGTTGGGCTGGCATTGGAGCTGGCATCGGCTGAACGTACGTCGGCTGAGGTACCGGTTGAACATAAGCCGGAGGCGGCGCAACCATCACAGGCTGTTGTGCCGATTGAATGGCTATATCGGTAGCAAGAAGTGCATCAAAAAGCCACAAGCCGCAGCCAAAGCAACCTCCGCTCCAGTGCCCCCCATTCCAATGGCTTCCGTTTCCGTGCCCCATATGACCGACCTCTGCATAAGCCGAGCTAATTGAGGCAGATGATACTGCAATGAGCAATGCTGCAATTAATGTTTTAGTATTGTTCACTATTTTCCTTTTGAAACAAGAGTGATCACTTGAGTGAAGGCAGATTTACTTCTTGAAGTTAGTTTGCAAAGCCGCCAATAAGTTCACAGCTATTGGATAGTGCAGAATTTTCTATCGTTCTTTGGCTCTGATTTTTCCAGCGGAAATTAGTTAATCCCGACGATCAATTTTGCTATTTTCAACGGATCTCCCGTTTGAATGATTTCTTCAAATGACATTTTGCTCTGGGCTGATTCGGAATCACCATCTATTTTGTCCACAAGCCAGCCAGCGCCTATTGAAACAACCGTCGCCACTATCATGACCTGTAATTTCCCTGAAGAAGTCTCACGCTTTTGGGAGCACCAGTAGCGATTCAAAATCGACACTGCACAATAGAACACCGCACTTGAAATAATAAAACCGAGCATTACAACTTCCTTTCCAGCCTTTAAATAAATAGTATTCCGTAACAAGTGATGCGCATTTTTGCTAAATTCAAATTACTTGGCTTTGTCTGGTGTCATTTATTTGCCCACGCCTTCTGCAATGCCTCTACAAATACCGCTACCGGTTGGGCACCTGAAATCCCTGTTTTACCATCAATCAGAAAAAATGGCACGCCGCTAATATTTAACTCTCGTGCGCGAGCTTCATCAGCTCGCACCTCTTCATAAAAGTCCTCACTCTCCAGCATTGTCAATACCTCGTTTTCCTGCATGTCCAATTCCGGGGCAAGTCGCGCCAGTGCTTTACGATCCCCGACAGCCAGTCCTTCACAAAAATAGCCGTGCATGATCCGCTCCATCGCTTGTTCGTCAAGTTGGCGCATGGCTGCAAAATGCAGCAGACGGTGCGCATCAAAAGTGTTACCCGGATGGGCATGATTGAGATGGTATACCAATCCCACTTCTGTCGCGACATCAGTCACCCGTGCAATCATGGCTGCCGCCTGTTGCGGGCTGGCAGCGTACTTTCGCGCCAATAACTCGGCTAATGTGACGGAGTGTTGTGATGGGGAATCTGGATCAAGCTCAAAGCTGCGCCAAATCACCTCAACGCTCTCCCGGTTTTCAAACTGGATGAGGGCCATTTCAAAGCGCCTCTTTCCGATGTAACACCATGGGCAAATTAAATCTGACCAAATTTCGACTTTCATTTCCTGCTTTCTTGCCGCGCTTAACGTTAACAATGAATTCCAGTATATTGATTCCTCGTTGTCAGTCAACAATTCTCCACAAATACCAGACCCCATCGCTCTATAATGGTTCATCACTTGGCATGAAAACTGGTAGTATGAAATTACACCGTTGCTAAATAAAATCGATTGCATAATTCAGGAGACATTCATGCTTTCATTGCCCCGACTTATTTACACGCTCGCTCTCTTTTTAACGTTCTCGATAAGCTGCTCTGCCGCATTCGCTCAAGAGTATAGATCCAAACAATTAGTCACTCCGTTAAGATTAAGTTATATCGAAGGAGAAGTATCTTTCTGGCGTCAGGGCGCACCAGACTGGGTCAGCGCAGCACCCAACATCCCGCTTGCAGCTGGCGATGCACTCTATGCTGACAAAGAAGGGGATCTTGAGCTCCAGATGGGAAATCGAAACTTCATCCGTGCTGATGGGGGCACTGAGCTCAACCTGGTCAACCAGACACCTGATTTCATCCAGTTTAACGTAGCTTCCGGTCGCGCCTCATTCGATTTGCGCCTGCTTCCGGCGGGTTATTCTGTGGAGATAGACACGGCCAATGGAGTGTTCACCATTGAGCATGCGGGCTACTACCGGGTAGATGTAGAGAGTGATGGCGATATTCACTTTACAACCCGTCGAGGAGGACTGGCAATGATGGTTCCACTGGGAGGAATTGCCATAGGTATTCAACCTTCAGAGGAAATCGTTGTGGCGGGTTCAACAGGCCCCCAAGTCGAGACCTATGCGGCTCCCGAATTAGACCGTTGGGATCGCTGGAACTATGAGCGTACGGAAAGTCTGATCGATACGCAAAGCGATCGCTACATTCCTTTTGGAATCTCTGGCGCTTCTGATCTGGATCACTATGGTAGCTGGCGATTGGTCCCCGATTACGGGACAGTGTGGATGCCGAATTCCGTTCCATCCGGATGGGCACCCTACAGCACCGGAAGATGGAGCTGGGATCCCGATTATCAGTGGACATGGATTGATGATGAACCATGGGGCTGGGCGCCATTTCACTATGGGCGCTGGGTCAACCTGGGTGGATATTGGGCGTGGGTGCCGGGGCCGGCGATCAGAAATCCGGCATACTCCCCTGCATTGGTCGCTTTTTTTAATATTCCCCCAACTCAATCAGGCGACCTGAATAGTTCGGGAGTAGCCTGGGTGGCGCTTAGCTGGGGTGAGCCTGTCAAACCTTGGTGGGGGAAATCCAGTTTCATCGGAAAGCCATCATGGAACGGCTGGGGAGGGCCACGGGTCGTTAATAATGCAGTGATAAACAAAAACGATCCTATCAATAAGATCAATATTATCTATAGTAATGTTCATGTGGACAATGCCATAGTCGCCACAACCCACGAACACTTTGGTAATGGTCATGTACACGACGCGCCTGTGCACATCACGCACCCCCTGCAACTGGAGCAAATTCATGGCGCTCTGCCGGTGCAACCCGGCCCAACCAGTCTGGTGGCTGGTAGAAGTATTGGCAATCGCCCCCCTGATAGAGGAGCATCCCGACCAGCAATCGGCACTCGCACTCCGAACCCCTCCAAACTCCCTTGGCTTGACAAGCCATCTCCGCCACAAAACAAAGCCATTGTCGGGCAACGTGTTGTGACGTTACCTAAGCCACTTTCCAGCAACTTGGCGCGTCCGGAATTCGGCAATCAGACCGGAGAGGAGCGCCTCAGACCCGATTCACCTCCTCGCTTCATTGAGCGGCGACATACGATTGAACCAGCCGCCCCTGCCAGCATAGGAACGCCCACTGATACTGGCCAGATTGCCCCCAAGGTAAATCGTATCGCAACTCCTGAAACCTCGCCGCAACACCTTAACAGTGGAATACCTCCCGAGCATGCGGCTCAGGAATCTGGACGAACGATATCCGAACCGCGCAAAGTTGTGACCATGCCAGCACCTCCACATGCAACTGAAAGTCACAAGCAAGCACAAGTAGAACTCCCGGGTAAACCTGCTAACCGTGTTTTTCTTAAAAACAAGGAGAAAAAGGATGAACCACCAAAGCCTGCCCCCAAAAAAACGGACTGAGGCTCTTTCTATCTGCCATCAATACGTGTCCACCGGTCGAGCTTTTGGAGAGGGCGATTTATAGCGCTTTGATAATTGACTAATTAAATTTTACTCATTACCATTTGCACGGGTTTCTGATAATCAATCCTTCTTGTATCAGAATTTGCTTTTAAATATATTCTAATGCCAGGGACAAAATGACTTCGCCAATAGCACGTATGGCTTGGTATGCACTGATGATAAGTTGTTCATTGGGGCTTTGGGCGCTTGATGTTGTCTCGCACGACTACAGTTCTATCCAATATATATTTTTGGCGCTGTTTGTAATGCTAATCAATCCAATCGGGAAAATAATCTCCCTGATGAAATGGGTAGCATCAGATTTGTCACAAAAACCGGAGCTGCCGCAGCCTTCCGCTCCTCTAAAAACAAGGGTGTTAAGCGCAGACGAGCAGCGGGAGATGAAGACTGCAAAGCTTGAGGCAGAAAATAAATTGAAGCTGTTAAATGCCTCAAAGAATTGGGAGCGCTCCAATAATAAAGAAGTTGGACTAGCCAACAAGTGACCTTTAACTCACACTGGTCAGTGCAATTCTTTAGCGGACAATTATTAAATGGAAAGCCGGCGGTATGCAGTTTCCAATCGTTCAGCAAAACTTTCCCGCTTTAAGTTCCGGCAGTGCACCATAGTCACCGTCCAGTTTCGGCGATCAAATCCAACAAGATCATTGAATACGATGACTTCCCCCTGTTCCGATTTGCCACTATCACGCCTGATCCCCATGTTATCCAGAACAAGCGTTGATTGATCCAGGCGCAAATGCTGCTCGGGATTAAGTAAAACCGCTTCGAAGTCGTCCAGATAATGATGCAAATCAAGTGAGCGAGTGGTTGCCTGAATATGGGTCAACATTCTGGATAAGTCTTTCTTCAAGGCTGGGCGATTTTCGTCGCTGGCCGTATGCAAATGCGCCTTTAACACATCCATCTCTTGAAGTTGCGATTGCAACTCCTCTTTGCGCAATGCAATCCGCTTTGCCACTTTGTTTACTAAATTATTGAAAAAACCCCAAGCCACCCTCCCTCTGGCTTCTGCCTCGGTAGGCGCAGGATCGACAATAGTATGACTGGTAAAATAAACCACCTGTTGCGGAACATCGCGTTGAATGACTTCGCCGGACAGCTCCATTCCCATCTGCGTTTTCTCTTGTCGACGCATCCCCATCAAAGCGTACGCCTGATCAGTAGACGGATGCTCGCGAAGATAATCCTGAATTGCCCGACTAGCCTGAAATGCCTCCTGGATCATCTCACTAGATGAAAATATGGCATGGACATAAGCATCCCAATCCAGGGGATTAAGGTCGATTGCTATTGAACTGGGTACGCTGAGTGCCAAGCTATGGGCATATTCGAGCGCAGTCAGTACCGGTTTACGAAATGCATTCGGATATCTGTGAGTCTGCTTGAGCAAAGGCTCAACTCTGAAAACAGCTTCTTCAATCGCACTCAAAAGATCCGACTCTTCTTTCGAATTGTCCGCAAACAAATGTCTAAATAGACTCATATTTAATTATTCATAGAAATTCTCATGCATTGCTTTCTATTATAATGTAAAGGAATTACTATTCGATCACTCTATATCAAAATAGAACCCGATCCATCCATCACTTCTGAAAATACAACTGTGAATATGTCTCCCCTTATCCATGCAAACCAGTTGGAAGCGTTATTAAACAGTAACGCCAACATTTTAATTTGCGATTGCCGATTTGACTTAACACAAACCACTGCAGGACGCGAAGCTTACACGGCAGGTCATATTCCAGGCGCGATTTACGTTGATCTGGATAAAGACTTGTCCGATATAAAAACCGGTACCAATGGGCGTCATCCTCTGCCCACCCCTGATCATTGGGCCCAAAAAAGGCAAAACCTGGGCATTGATACTCAGACCCATGTGATTGCCTACGACAATCACGGCTCAGTCTATGCCAGCCGACTGTGGTGGATGTTACAGGCCATCGGTCATAAAAAAGTGCAAGTACTGGATGGAGGACTGGCGTCATGGAAAGGCTCTATAAGTGCAATCACACGTGTTCCCACTCCTCTGCACAATCCACTCAAACCGCTTCAGTACCAAGGATTGGCCTTGGTCGATACCGTACTCAAGAATATTTCCTCATCGGATAAAACTGTCCTTGATGCACGTTCCGCAGAGCGTTTTCATGGGCAAAATGAAACGCTTGATCCAGTCGGAGGCCACATACCGGGAGCCATGAACCGATTCTTTAAAGACAATCTGGTTTCTTCTGAATTTAAACTGCCTGAAATCATCCGAGCTGAATTTGCCGAATTGCTAGGAAACACCCAAGCATCCAATGTGATTCATCAATGCGGGTCGGGTGTCACGGCTTGCCATAATTTGCTCGCGATGGAAATTGCGGGTCTTTCTGGATCGCTTTTATATGCGGGCAGTTGGAGCGAATGGTGCTCTGATCCAACACGCCCAGTTGAGCGCTGATCAAAAAACGAACTAAAATCATCAATTAAATTGCACGATAATTTATTTTTTCATTTCCTGATCCGCCAGCAATTTTGCCTGCCCCAGTGATAGTCCTGATTGCATTGCCAGTACCGCTTTGGCCATTCTCTTGTCGGATTGTAAAATGTGGTTTGACAACCAATCGATTAAGAATGAAAGGACATTCCCGAGAACCTGATCCAAGGGCTTGCTTTGCTCTTCCTTTTCCAGTTTAATGATTATTGAAACAAAGTGATTGTGTTCCATCTCGTGCCCGGCTTCCCAAGAGTCATTCGGAAGATACCTGTGCCATATATTTTCTTCTGTCTGAAAATGGTACATTGAATATTCAGCCAGTTCAGTAAAAATATAATTCAGATAATTGATATCGGGTTCATTGGCGATGCTGTCAGCCAACAAATTGACCAAATGAACCAGACGTTTATGTTGCTCATCTATCTCGGGAATCCCGGTAAAATAATTCTCGTTCCAGATAAGAACCGCACTGAATTCATTCATGACATTATCCAACCATGACTCCTGAATTGCCCCATCTTCATACACGTTAAACACCTTGTCAACGATATAATGAGGCGACTATCAATTTCCCTGATCAACTCTGTCGTGGCACAATCCCGTATTAAAAAATTCCGGATGCGAAATCCATGCTAAGTTATCGCCACGCCTTTCATGCAGGGAACCATGCCGATGTACTGAAACACTTCATTGAGGTTCAATTGCTCCGCTATCTGGCGCAAAAGGAAAAACCATTCTGGTATATCGACACCCATGCCGGAGCAGGTTGTTATGAATTAGACGCCGGCTATGCAACGCAAAATGCCGAGTATGAAAGTGGAATCACCCAACTATGGAACCGGGATGACTTGCCTGAGCCACTGGCTGAATATGTATCGCTGGTTAAGCATCTCAACCCGGAAGGTCAGATGGAGCTTTATCCGGGCTCCCCGATGATTGCGCTTGAGCTATTACGCAAACAAGACCGGATGCGGCTGTTCGAACTTCATCCAACCGATCATGAACTTCTGCTGCAGAATTTTCACGTGCATGATGCCCAAGTGCTGATTCAGCGTGCCGATGGATTCGGCGCGCTCAAAGCTTTGTTGCCCCCTCCGCCCCGCCGCGCTCTGGTTTTAATTGACCCGCCCTATGAAGACAAGCAGGATTACCAGCGGGTTGTGTCCGCTTTACAAGAAGGTTTGAAACGTTTTTCCAACGGGGTCTATGCCATCTGGTATCCGCAGTTGCAGCGTACTGAAGCCCGGCAATTACCCGGACAACTTAAACAATTGCCGGTCAATAGCTGGCTGCATGTTGCGCTCAGTGTGCAGGGTCCGAGCGAAGACGGATTCGGTATGTATGGCAGCGGAATGTTTATCCTCAACCCGCCCTGGCTACTGCATGGGGTATTGGAAAAAGTCATGCCGTATCTACTGACTCATCTGGGGCAAGATAAACAGGCGACGTTCACATTGGAGCATCAAAGCAATTAGGTGGTTTAATCCACCCGGAATCGATGCCCAATTCAATATCTGCCCAAGCCAACTCCGCAAAGCACATCTCTTCACTTCGAGATTTGTGGCCCTTTCTGCGCCCTTATCGTCGCAGGATAGTATTGGCATTCTTGCTTTTGTGTCTGGGCTCCGGCACCCTGCTTTTGGTACCGTTGGCATTTCGTGATCTGATAGATTTTGGTTTCGGGCAAAAGCAAAACACCACGGGTGGCGTATTGGGTACGCTGAGCTTGAATGGACACTTTGCAGCATTATTCGGCTTAGCCTGTTTGTGGGCTGTGACGGTTGCTGCACGCTATTACACCGTGACGTGGGTGGGTGAACGAGTTACGGCAGATTTGCGTTGTGCGGTATATGCCCGTGTGCTGGCACAATCTCCGCAATTTTTCGAGACCCTGCAAACAGGAGAAGTGTTGTCACGGCTGACCGGTGACACCACACTAATCCAGACTGTGGTAGGAAGCTCCATTTCGATGGGCTTGCGCAGCCTGTTCCAGTTTATTGGCGGCATGGTTATGCTGGCGGTAACCAGTTTTTATCTGTTTTCACTAAATCTTGGTCTGATGGCAATGTTAACCTTGCCCATTCTTGCCATTGGCCGGAAAGTTAAAAAGCTCTCGCGTGACTCCCAGGACAAAATTGCGGATGCCTCGGCATTGGCCGGTGAGATACTCAATGCGGTCCCTACCGTACAGTCCTTTACACAGGAATCCAGCGAAATCAAACGGTTCGCTGAGCGCGCAGAAATCAGTTTTAACACGGCGATTCAGCGCACCCGTGTGCGCTCTGCCATGACCGTGCTGATCATCACTGCCGTGATGGGTTCCATTATTTTTGTGCTTTGGATAGGTGCGAATCAGGTTCATGACGGCAACATGACAGGGGGGCAACTGGCTTCTTTTGTTCTCTATGCTGTCTTGGTAGCTGGAGGGGTGGGCACTATGTCTGAGGTTTGGGGGGATGTCATGCGTGCTGCGGGTGCCACCGAGCGATTGCTGGAACTTCTGAATGCGACACCCGGCATAGTCAATATTGCCACGCCGCAACCTATGCCCGCTCCCGGACAAGCAAAAATTCAATTTGAGAATGTCTCTTTTCGCTACCCATCGCGGCAGCAAACGCTGGCATTAGACAGTATCAGCCTTAATATTGCCGCAGGTGAGAGCGTTGCATTTGTAGGCCCTTCCGGGGCAGGTAAAACAACCCTGTTTCAGCTCTTGCTCCGGTTTTACGATGTAACAAGTGGCAAGATTCTATTTAACGGGCTGGATATCCGGCAACTTTCGCTGCATGAGTTACGCGACAAAATATCCATTGTTCCGCAAGACTCGGTCATTTTCTCTGCCAATGCCATGGACAATATCAGCTACGGGCGCCCCGGCGCCACCGATGCCGAAGTTATTGCCGCCGCTCAAGCGGCGCAAGTCGATGAGTTCATCAATCGTTTGCCCGCAGGTTATCAAACATTTCTTGGAGAACGGGGTACACGATTATCCGGCGGACAAAGACAGCGCATTGCGATTGCGCGTGCGATTTTGAAAAACTCACCGCTGTTGCTGCTTGATGAGGCAACCAGCGCATTGGATGCAGAATCAGAAATTCTGGTTCAGGAAGGACTGAACGCTGCGATGCAAGGGCGTACCACCCTCATCATTGCACACCGACTTGCCACGGTGAAGAAAGTAGACCGAATTATCGTATTGGAACAAGGTCACATCGTGGAAACCGGCGCGCCGGAAGATTTGAGGAATCAGAGTGGGCTGTATGCCCGGCTCGCACGTTTACAATTTGATGTTTAGCTGGCAATGCCGGAAGAACTTTGTTCTCTGAATTTATACTAAAGGATAACCCCGCCCCTGATAATCGAACCCGCCAATTCGGTGCTCTTTGACTCCTGCATGAGTTGGACTCGCATAATATGCGCGAATTTCAGAAATCTTTCCCTCCGGGGTAAACTGGTACCATTCATCGCCACGCAGGATCAGCCCACTTTTCTTTTTAAAGTGCGTCCATTCAATCACCGCTTTGCCTGATTGCGGATCACCCACAAAATTATCAACGGTCCAAAATGACCCCAGCTCCTGAACGCATGTGGCCCAGCAATCACCAATCGCTCTGGCTCCCGTTAAGGTACCAAAAGGACTTCCCTCGGGAAAGTAATGAGTTCCCTCTTCTGTGAAAAAAGCCATGACCTGTTCCGCATTGCCAGTGTTACAGGCATCGAAATAGGCTCGTATTGTTTTTTCCATGAGGTCAGCAGTTAACACTTGGATTCCTTCCCGTAGCCCGATTGACGCGCCGATTTTAGGATAACTAAATAATCACAAAAAAGACAACTCTCTTGCGAAGAGAAAGAACATCAATTTACGCGACTTTCACAATCGACTCTCCCTCGATCACAACCTGTCCTTTTGAGTTTACACAAACTGCACGCAATGTCACGATCGGTTTGTCTTCGCGAATTTTTATTATTTCAACTGAGGCCGTCACTGCCTCTCCTAATAGAACAGGTGCTTTGAAAGACAGGCTTTGCCCCAAATAAATCGCACCATCTTCGAAGAGCTTGGCACCAAGCAGAGTCGAGAACAAACTCGCCGTCAGCATGCCATGCACGACCCGTTGCCCGAAAACTGAAGCAGCAGCAAATTCCTTATCCAGATGAATCGGGTTGGTATCCCCGGAAATGGTTGCAAACTGCCTCACCTCTTCTTCAGTAAACACTTTAGTCACCGAAGCACTGTCACCAACTTTCATAGTTTTGCTCATTCGAATTCGCCTCTAAATAAATACGTTATCAGTCTTCAATTACAGTGCAGCATTAAGCATTTCTTGGTCCAACCTATTTTTCAGGCTTTACATTCCTTGATAGATCGGCCCTTCCCCCCCTTGGGGAGTCACCCAGTTGATGTTCTGGCTGGGATCCTTGATATCGCATGTTTTGCAGTGCACGCAGTTTTGGCTATTAATCTGCAATCTAGGATTATTGCCCGCTTCATCCTGCACAATTTCATATACGCCCGCAGGACAATAGCGTTGTTCCGGTGCATCATAGAGTGAGAGATTGAGTGTTATCGGAATATCCGCATTCTTCAACTGCAAATGACAGGGCTGGTCTTCTTCATGGTTGGTGTTAGATAGGAACACCGAAGAAAGGCGGTCGAAGGTCAGCACGCCATCCGGCTTGGGATAGGTGATAGGCTGGCATTCGGCTGCCGGTTTGAGTTTGGTATGGTCGGCGGTATTATGCAAAGTCCAGGGGGCCTTGCCTTTCAGCAGCAACTGATCAACACCGACCAGCAGCGCACCAATATAGGTTCCCTTGCTCATGTAGGGTTTGAAATTGCGGGCCTTGTGCAGCTCTTCGTAAAGCCATGAGGCCCGGAACTTTTCAGGATAAGCAGTCAACTCATCCCTTTCCCGTCCGGTGGCCAGAGCTTCGACAATTGCTTCGGCAGCCAGGGAACCGGTCTTGATAGCCGCATGGGAGCCTTTAATGCGTGAAGCATTGAGGAATCCGGCATCGTCTCCAATCATGGCGCCACCGGGGAATACCAGTTTGGGCAGAGATTGCAAACCGCCTGCGGTAATAGCTCTTGCGCCGTAAGCCAACCGCTTTCCCCCCTCAAAAAAGGGCCTTATTTTCGGGTGCGTCTTGAAACGCTGGAATTCTTCAAAGGGCGACAGGTAGGGATTGCTGTAACCCAGGCCGACCACAAACCCCACGGCCACCTTGTTTTCATCGAAATGATACAGAAACGCGCCCCCATAGGTATCGGATAGCAGCGGCCAACCCGCACTGTGTATCACCAGCCCGGATTGAAACTGCTCCGGCTTGATTTCCCACAATTCCTTGACGCCGATGCCGTAGGTTTGAGGATCCGCCCCCTCGCGCAGGTTAAATTTGGCTTCCAGTTGTTTGCCCAAATGACCGCGACAGCCCTCGGCAAACAAAGTGTACTTTCCAAGTAGCTCCATGCCGGGCTGGTGAGTCGCCGTGGGTTGACCATCACGCCCCACACCCATGTCTCCGGTGGCCACTCCCTTGACCGCGTTGTTTTCGTCGTAAAGAATTTCTGCACCGGCAAAACCGGGATAAATTTCCACGCCCAACGCTTCGGCCTGCTCTCCCAGCCATCGAGTCACTTGTCCAAGACTGACAATGTAGTTGCCGTGATTCTGAAAACAATCGGGTAAGAACAAATTGGGAACCTTGGTACTGCCGGTTTCCGACAACAAATAGAAGCGATCTTCGGTGACCACTGTATCGAGTGGCGCGCCTTTGTCCTTCCAGTCGGGAATCAGCTCGTTCAGGGCACGCGGATCCATGACAGCCCCGGAGAGAATGTGTGCACCGACCTCTGCCCCCTTGTCGATCAGACAGACATTGGTGTCGGCATTCAGTTGTTTCAGGCAAATCGCCGCAGACAAGCCCGCTGGGCCTCCGCCAACAATCACCACGTCAAATTCCATTGATTCACGCATTTTGAGTTTCCATTACCTGCTTCACTAAGAAGCACATACAAGACAGGTTGATCGCTTTAACTGAGAGGTTTAAACGTATCATCGTAGCGATCAAAACTTGGCATTTCCATCACAGCCCTTGTGTCCAGATCTAACAGGCTCTGGCTCCAATTCGAGAGAATATTTTTTCTTTCTTCATCTGAAACATAGGGAACATGATAAGCCACGAAAGGCTCAAGAACATCCATACCCACATATCCCAATGAGCCTTGCAATACTGAACGCAGCATTCCGGAGTGACCGTAAAGCTGTCCATGAATGCCTTGATCGCCAAACATATATTCTCTGCCGCCCAACGACGTACACACTAATGCTTTCTTTCCCTGCATTCCGCCTTTACCATAAATCCTTTTGCCCCCGTAGAACACTCCTGAAACAAATACTCGGTCTATCCAGCCTTTCATAATTGCCGGTACCGACATCCAGAATATGGGAAAAGTAAAAATGATCAGGTCGGCATTTTTGACCTTGGCAATCTCGTCTTGAATATCTTGTTTAATTTTTCCGGAAGAAAAGCTTGTCCTCTGTTCCAGAGCATAGAACAAATAATCCGGATTTTCACGTTCCAGGAAATCTTCTGCAGAAGCAACCGGATTGAAATTCATCTCGTACAAATCCGAAACACATACCTCATGCCCCAGATCGGTCAACGTCTCAACAGCCGTATCTTTAAGCGCCGCGCAAAATGACTTGGATTCAGGATGGGCATGGACAATCAATATATTCATTAAGTCAACTTTTCAAACTGATTAGTTAATTCAAGCAAGCGCCAAATCTGCCGCAGCCAGACTGGACGGCCCCCGCTTGAGCATGACTAATAGCGAGGAAGTTAAAGGAAGGATCTGATCACTGTAAAAACGGGTTGTTCCGATTTTTTGCTTGCAAAATGCGGCATCACCATCCCCTGAAACAAGCTTGGCTTGCGCGGCCAGTGATGATCGTACCAGTAGCCACGCCCCCGCCACGGTGCCAAACAGCTTGAGATAATGAACTGATCCCATCAAGGTTGATGCGGTATGGCTAGCATAGTTTGCCACGATCCAGTCCGTGGCCGACTTAAGGTCATCCACACCGCTAGCCAGCGCATCGCCCAGATCTGCCAGCTCGGCAATTCCCCGCGATTGTTCAACAGTCGCAACCATTTCAAGGATCAACGCGTTGGCTGCTTCGCCTCCATCGCGTGCCACTTTGCGCCCCATCAAGTCATTCGCCTGAATGCCGGTTGTGCCTTCATAAATAGTAGTAATACGGGCATCGCGCTGATGTTGGGCGGCGCCGGTTTCCTCAATAAAGCCCATCCCTCCATGCACTTGTACAGCAGCATAGGCAATTTCATTGGCCACCTCGGTACACCATGCCTTTGCCACCGGAATCAATAAATCAATTCGTGCCTGATGGCGCTTGCGCTCCTCTGCATCAGCACAACGCGCAGCTTTGTCCAGACTGGCCGCAGCAACCAAAACCAGTGCACGCATGGCTTCCGTCTGCGAACGCATAGTCATCAACATGCGCCGTACATCGGGATGATAGGCAATTGGCAGGGTTCCTTCTCTACCGACCACCCTACCCTGTATACGATCCATGGCATAGCCCAGCGCTTGCTGATAAGCGCGTTCCGCAATTCCCACCCCTTCAAGCCCGACCGACAAACGGGCATTGTTCATCATGGTGAACATGTATTCGAGCCCGCGGTTGGGTTCGCCCACCAGATGACCGGCCGCACCCGTTTCTTCGCCAAAAGCCATCACGGCGGTTGGACTGCCGTGAATTCCCATTTTGTGCTCGATTGATACGCACTTTGCGTCGTTGCGCGCTCCGATAGAGCCATCCGGGTTCACCAAAAATTTGGGTACTACAAAAAGGGAAATCCCTTTCACGCCGGCAGGTGCATCAGGCAAGCGGGCCAGCACCAGATGAATGATGTTGTCGGTGTAATCGTGCTCGCCATAAGTAATAAAAATCTTGGTGCCACTGATCAGATAGGTGTTGCTTCCATCATTTGCAGGAACCGCCCGTGTTCGCACCGCAGCCAGATCCGAGCCCGCATTGGGTTCCGTCAGATTCATGGTGCCCGTCCATTCTCCGGAAATCATCTTCGGTAAATAGCGTGCCTTCAACTCGTCGGAGGCGTGATGACTAATCGCCTCAATCGCACCGCTGGTCAGCATGGGGCAAAGAGCAAAAGCGGTGCAGGCAGAGTTCCATATTTCACCCACGGGAATACTCAACAAATGGGGTAGTCCCTGTCCTCCAAAATCCGGATCACAAGTCAGGCTAATCCAGCCACCGTCTGCAAATTGTTTGTAGGCATTCTTGAATCCGGGAGAAGTTTTGACTTCGTAATTGGCATAGGTCGCTCCTTGCTGGTCACTGATCTTATTCAAGGGCGCAATGACTTCTTCGGCCAAACGACTGGCCTCTTCCAGCACAGCGGAAACCAGATCGATGCCCACTTCTTCACAACCGGGAAGCGCGGCGACCTCATCGAGACCGGCCACCTCTTCCAGCACGAACATCAAATCTTTTACAGGCGCAACATATACAGTCATAACATTCTCCCCAATGTACTTTTAAAGCGCCGCCGTCAGTTGCGGCACCAACTCAAACAGGTCACCCACCAGACCATAATCGGCCACCTGAAAGATCGGCGCGTCTGCATCCTTGTTGATCGCGACAATCACTTTGGATTCTTTCATCCCGGCCAGATGCTGAATCGCCCCGGATATTCCTACCGCAATATACAGCTGCGGTGCAACAATCTTGCCCGTCTGCCCCACTTGATAGTCGTTCGGGGCAAAGCCTGCATCCACCGCTGCGCGCGAAGCACCCATGGCAGCACCTAGCTTGTCCGCCAGCGGTGCCAAGACCTTCTGATAGTTTTCGCTACTCCCCAAGCCTCGACCACCGGATACCACGATCTTGGCGGCACCCAGTTCGGGGCGTTCTGATACGCTCAATTCACGCCCCACCAAGGTCGTGCAAGCCAGGTCAGCCGGTGATGAAATGGCTTCAATTGCTGCAGAGCCGCCTTCGCCAGCTGCGTCAAATGAGGTGGTACGTACCGTGATGACTTTGACGGTATCCTTGCTTTCGACGGTAGCAAGGGCGTTGCCCGCATAGATCGGACGCACAAAAGTGTTGGCATCCACTACAGCGCTGATTTCGGATATTTGGGCCACGTCCAGTAAGGCGGCTACTCTCGGCAGGAAGTTTTTTCCGTAAGTGGAGGCCGGTGCCAGGATGTGGCTGTAGCCGGCGGCTATGGAGACAACCAGCGCGGCCAGATTTTCGGCCAGTCCATCGGCCAGATGGGCGGCATCAGCCACTTTGACTGTGTTCACGCCGGTCAGGGAGGCTGCAGTTTGGGCTACAGCTTGGCAGTTGTGACCGGCTACCAGGAGATCGACCGGGGTACCCAGTTTGAGGGCGGCCGTCAGGGTGTTGCGGGTGCCGGCTTTCAGGGTGCTGTTGTCGTGTTCGGCTATTACCAGTATGCTCATGCTTGTTCCTCTCAGATGACCTTGGCTTCGTTCTTCAGCTTTTCCACCAGTTGGGCAACATCCCCCACTCGTATGCCGGCAGAGCGCTTGGGAGGTTCGTTGACACTACGGGTGGTCAGGCGAGGGGTAATGTCGATCCCCAAAGAAGCGGCTGTCAGGATGCTGAGCGGCTTTTTCTTGGCCTTCATGATGTTGGGTAAAGAGGCGTAGCGCGGTTCGTTGAGGCGCAGGTCGGTGCTGATTACGGCGGGCAAGGTGACGGCAAGGGTTTCCAGGCCGCCATCGACTTCCCGCGTGACGGTGGCTTTGCCATCGGCAATGATGACTTTTGAGGCAAATGTCGCCTGAGGCCAGCCCTGCAGAGCCGCCAGCATCTGGCCGGTCTGGCTGGCGTCATCGTCAATGGCCTGTTTCCCGCAAATCACCAAACCGGGTTGTTCCTGTTGAGCCACGGCTTTGAGGAGTTTGGCTACTGCCAGCGGTTGCAAGCTTTCCAGTTGTGAGGCCTCGACTTCTACCAGGATTGCCCGGTCTGCACCGAGTGCCAGGGCAGAGCGCAGGACGTCTTGAGCGGCTGATGTTCCGCAGGTCACGGCCACCACTTCCACCGCCACACCGGCTTCCTTGAGTCTGACCGCTTCTTCCACGGCTATTTCATCGAAGGGGTTCATCGACATCTTTACATTGTCCAATTCCACCCCGCTACGATCTGCTTTCACCCGTATCTTCACGTTGTAGTCAACCACCCGCTTGATCGGCACTAGGATCTTTATACTCACTTATTGGCTCCGTTAGTTTGTTTTAGCTTGGATCATTCAATAATTTCGCATGCATTCCATTTGTCATGGAGTTAAATCATCCTTCTGATTCATTTTGATGTCGGCATGCCCCAGTCGTTTTGAGAGCTTGGCTGCGGCATCCTTGATACTCAGCGCAAGTTGGCTATCCCATCCCATATCAAAGTGACCGGTCGTACCCAGTGAAGTAATCGCGGCCACCATGCGCCCTGTGTGATCGAATACCGGTGCGCAAAAACCGTTGATCCCGGGGGTCAGACTACCACTGGCACGGGCTATTCCATGATTACGGATTTCTTTCAGCAATGCTTCCAACTCACGCATCACTGCGGTGGTAGATGTATTTTCAGCTTCAGCCGTGGCGCGCAACTCGACCGCAATCCATTTTTTCAGATAGGGTGACTGGAAAAAAGCGGCATAGGCCAGGCCGGTAGCGGAAGTGGTCAGTGGCATCACAACTCCCGTTCGCAGGGTAACCGTGACGGGGCCGCCCGCTTCAATCAAACGAACACAGGTCGCCCCATTGTTGCCCCACACCGACAAAGCAACGGTCTCGCCAATTTCCTCGCACAAATCCTCAAGAACCGGGTCAGCCAGACGCACTGCATCAATTCGGGAAAGACTCGCCAACCCCAATTCCAAAGAAAACTCACCCAAGTCGTAACGTCCGGTATTGGCGTCTTGTTCAACCAGCCCCATACGAATAAAGCTCACCAGATAGCGGTGAGCCTTTGCCGCCGGCATGCCCGATTTCTTGGCCAGGTCAATCAGTTTCATTGAGCGTCCATTTGCCGCCAACGCGCGGAGCAGTTGTGCGCCAATCTCAATCGACTGAATACCTTGCTGTAGTTTTGTCAATTCAAGCACCATTAAGACTGATTATGATTTTGATAGTGCAGCAGCTTTTTCGCGCGCCGCTATTTCATCCGACCGCAACACACTCGCCGGTACGCCCCCGATTGACCAGTCCTGCGGTTCGACCCGACGGCAACTGCCACGAACGAGATCGCGCCTGACACCCAGTATATCAACTAGAAGGTCTGTAAATCCAGCCATCAGGCGATGCCGTTCTTCAAGCGGGCGTCCTTCCAGTACAATAAAATCGAAAAATGGCGCATGGAGACCGTTATTGCTTACCAGATCACCTGAAACCGCAAACTGGCCGGCAGCGTGCGTCGTAATGAAGGCACGTACGCGATCAATTGGCGCCCGCAACACTTCGCTGTAAAGTTTTGAGGCCTCCTTCAATAAGAGTTCATCCTGTTCAGGGGAAGTTCGTAAACCAACCAGGTGAAAGTTCACAATAGGCATTTCATTTCTCCATTTTGTTTAACTCAGGCTTGATCGCCTGCGGATGATTAACCTGGCAAATGATCAAGGCAAACCGCGTCGCCTGCCCGAATCGAGCATCAGCGTCGAACCCGTCATCGAATCGGCTTCCGGCGCAAGTAATAGTGACACGGCCCACGCCACCTGTTCCGGGGTGGTAAAAGTTCCCGTGGATGACTCTTTCTTCATCTCGTCCAATACATCCTCCGCAGTAATTCCAAGCATCGCCGCCCGATCTGCAGCCACCCGCCTTAAACGTTCTGTATCGGCAGGGCCAGGAGCAATCAAATGTGCTGTTATCCCTCGTGAGCCATAGGCTAAACTGAGCTGACGCATCACATTAACCAAAGCGGAATTGGCAACCCCCGCCGCAGCCGCATAAGCAGTCGGTTCGAAGCCATAGTGCCCTCCAATCGCCACCAGTCTCGATCCCTTCAACAGGTTGGAGTCAACCGCCCGTGTCAACCTGAGCATGCCGCCTACTTTGATGTTAACTGCATCAACCATCGCCGATGTGGGTGCAGTTAGTATACCACCCGCCACCGCCACACCCGGCCCATGAACAACCATCCGCACAGGGCGGTCAATCGCCAGTCTAATTTGCTCGATTGAAGTATCGGAAGAGATATCGGCGACGCACGGGATTACACCGGGATGATCGCGTACCAGCGCTGTCAGTGTTTCAGCGGATCGTGCCACGGCAACCACCCCGAGTCCCGAAGCCGTCAACTTGGCAACAATCGCCTTGCCAAAAGCACCGGTAGCACCGACCACCACAGCCACTTCATTGAACAAATTTGTGCTCGTCATTGCTTTTTCCTTCCGTTAATTCCCGCGAACGATAGCAGTCACCCCGTGTAGAGAATCAGTTGTGTGCATCGAAAGATTGCGATTCTTTTCAAGGAGTCTTTATTTAAAACGATCGCGTCCCAAACCTGAGTGGTTTTACCCAAATGAACCGGTGTTGCGATGCACTCCACCGTCCCTTCACGCGCCGTACCCAGATGATTCGATTTCAATTCTATGGTCGTAAACCCGGTTGCCTTTTCCGGCAGATTTGCCAGGCAGCCATAGCCCGCACAGGTATCTGCCAGAGTCACCACACTACCTGCGTGAAGATACCCGTTCGGGGCAAGCAAGGATTGCCGGACTTCAATTTCGGCCCTCACTTCTTCAGTGAATACCTTGGTGACCACGATACCCAGCATTGAAGGAAAACGCTCAAGGCTTAACTGATTAAAATATTCGGGTGTAAATTTTGTTTGGTCCATAATTATGTTTCCACTTATGGGATCCCTTGGTTTTCAGGGTGCAGGATCTTTTAGCAAACCGCGTTCCTTGGCCATCGTCATGGCAGTATCCACGATCATGTCTTCCTGACCACCGATCATTTTCTTGCGGCCCAGCTCAATCAGAATATCACGCGTAGAGACACCGAAGCGCTCCGAAGCACGCTTGGCATGCAGCAGGAAGGTGGAGTAAACACCGGCATACCCCAGTGTCAGAGAAGCGCGATCAACGCGGACCATGTGATCCATCAAAGGCAAAATAATATCCTCAGCCATGTCCATCAACTTGAATAGATCGCAGCCCGTTTCAATTCCCATCCGTTCGCATACCGCCACAAAAACTTCCAGAGGCGTGTTGCCTGCGCCTGCGCCCAATCCGGCAACGGAAGCGTCGATACGGCTGGCACCTTCCTCGATGGCGGCGATGGAATTGGAGATACCCATGCCCATGTTGTGATGCCCATGAAAACCAATTTCGGTCTCCGGTTTGAGTACCGCGCGCAAAGCTGAAACCCGAGCTTTTACATCGGCCGGCAACATATAGCCTGCCGAATCGGTAATATAAATGGTCTGTGCGCCATACGACTCCATCAACTTGCCTTGTTGTGCCAAACCTTCCGGCGTATTCAGGTGGGCCATCATCAGGAAGCCGGACGTATCCATACCAAGCTTGCGTGCAAAAGCGATGTGCTGGGGTGAAGTGTCGGCTTCAGTGCAATGTGTAGCCACATGCACGCTGCGGGCACCACAGTCGTAAGCCGACTGAAGTTCTTTCATCGTACCCAAACCGGGAATCAACAGAATCGACACTTTGGCTTGTTTAAGCTTGGGAACCACTGCCTGCAGATACTCCTCATTGCTGTGTGGAGCAAAACCATGCTGGCGGGAGTTACCTCCCAAACCGGCGCCATGGGTAACTTGTATCAGCGGAACACCTGCGTCATCCAGCGCCGTTGCAATGGTGACCATTTGTTCAATCGACATCTGCTCGCGTTTGGCATGCATGCCGTCACGAAGACACATGTCATGAATGATGATTTTGCGGCCCTTCACATCTTGAATCTGACTCATTATGCAATCTCCAGTGGCTTAAGCTGGATATTTCCAGCGAGAATTTCTGCCGCGAACATCTCGGCTGTGCGGGTTGCTGCAGCGGTCATGATATCGAGGTTACCCGCGTAGCGCGGAAGGTAATCACCGAGACCGGCCACTTCCATGAATACCGCCACCCAATTGCCATCAAAAATCGGGCCGTTGACCAGCCGGTAACCCGGCACATATTTTTGCACCTCGCCTATCATTTTCAAAATGGATTCAGTAATACGCGCCTGATCCGGTTCATCATCGGTTTGGCAATAAATAGTGTTACGCATTAGCATCGGCGGTTCCGCCGGATTGATGATGGCCAGCGCCTTACCCTTTTTCGCTCCTCCCACAACCTGAATGGCGTTGGAAGTGGTATAGGTAAACTCGTCGAGATTGGCGCGCGTACCGGGGCCAATCGACTTGGAAGACAAGCTGGCGATTATTTCGCCGTAAGCAACGCTTTGAATGCGCGACACCGCAAACACAATCGGGATTGTCGCCTGACCTGCACAAGAGATCATGTTGACGTTCATTTCGACCTTGTTCGCATGCTCCAGCAAATTGACCGGCGGCACGCAAAGCGGCCCAATTGCAGCCGGCGTCAGATCGATCATCATCACACCGAGCTCATTCAACTTGCGCGAGTTTTCGGCATGAACGTAAGCCGAGGTGGCATCGAAAGCAATCTGGATATTATCTTCAAGCACATGCGGCAGCAAACCATCCACCCCGGCTGCCGTTGTTTTCAATCCCATGCTGCGCGCGCGCGCCAATCCTTCCGATTCCGGGTCGATACCCACCATCCAAACCGGCTCCAGCACTTCACTCCGCTGGATTTTATAGATCAGGTCCGTGCCGATATTGCCCGAGCCGATTAATGCACATCTAATTTTTTTCATTATTTTCCCGACTGATTGGATTATTTATTGACTCGCTTTACTTTTCCGCTCACCAATGGTCACACCTCCGACCGAAAAATTCTCATCATTGTGTTCCGTGATCAGAATCCGTACTGTCTCAGGCGGAACTTTCAGCGTTTCAACCAAGGCTGCAGTAATGGCGGCAACTGCTTTACGTTTCAACTCGACACTGCGACCTTCCAGCAAATGCATCTCCAAGATAGGCATCGTGCTTCCTCCCTAATATTTATTAAGTTATTTAATTTATTCGATAAAACGCATTGATACACTACCCAATTCCTGGAAACGCGCCACAATACTGTCTCCGGGCTTGACCGGAATCGCTTCGGTAATTCCCCCGCTCATGACAAAACTTCCCGCTGCCAGCTCTTCCCCTTGCTCCGCCAGAATATTCACCAGCATAGCGATGGCCTCGGCAGGATGTCCCAACACCGCAGCCGAAGCGCCCATAGCAATAATT
>Ga0364859_10304_pt1 | contig 30936 bp, 27 predicted proteins | sample ExccelAu500001D3_FD_206911 | JGI IMG/M metagenome (GOLD analysis project Ga0364859, IMG submission 206911) | Enriched cells from Trout Bog Lake Hypolimnion, Wisconsin, USA - BchlTB.Aug20.5000.01 .D3 | ecosystem: Environmental > Aquatic > Freshwater > Lake > Hypolimnion/Profundal zone | place: USA... | reverse complement strand
TGCGTGGGTTGGTCGTCTTGTGACGGTTCTCAGTTTTCCAAAGGAACGGCAAGCAAGGTCCCGCAAATGAAGCTGTGAACTCGCTACGTCGCTCGGCGATGTTTCTTGATTCGACCGGGCCCAGGTTCGCGAGCCTTCCTGTTTCGTACCACATGCGCGACGACTATTGCATCGTTTGTTCGGCTACAAACAGGAGGTGAATTCGCGCTCGTGCCTGGAGGTTACAAAGGTACTGAAAACTAAAGGAAAGCGGGCTTAAGGTGATGCAGGTCACGTTCCCGTAATCCACAAATCGGGATACTACCCCTACATACAGAAGTAGTGGCTGCTGATTAGAAGGCAATGGGCCACCCATTTCCCGGGTCAAAGATTTTTGCGTCCATATTTTTCCCCTTGGTTTTCCAAATCTGAAAGCGCCTTAGTGTCCGCTGGGCACCGGCTATTTCTTTGCCTTCAAACGCATCAATTTCGATCTCATTCGAGGTGTTTATGAAAGTTACGCGTCGGGAATTCTTCAATTACTGTGCCGGGTCCGCAGCGACCCTGGGGCTGGCTTCAACATTAGGTCCGCTGCAAAAGGCATTGGCTGCCAGCAGCGGCCCGCCAATTATCTGGCTCAAAGGCGCATCTTGCACGGGATGCACCGTTTCACTTGCGAACCGCATATCGAGCAGCGCTCCGGTGGACCTGGCCGATCTGCTGATTCACACGATCGACCTGGTTTATCACCCCACGCTCATGGGCGCGACCGGCGATCTGGCCGTGCAGTCGCTGCTGAACGCGGCAGCCGGCAAATTCATTTTGGCGGTAGAGGGCGGCATTCCAACCATCTATAACGGCAAGACCTGCACAATCTACACCCAGAACGGCATTGACATAACTGCCCTTGCGGCTGTTCAGGTACTTGCACCTAAAGCCGCCGCTGTTCTCTCCATTGGAACCTGCGCTTCGTTCGGCGGAATGGCGGGTGCAAATCCCAACCCCACCCAGATCAAGAGTCTAAGCGCGGCAACCAGCGTGTCCACCATCAACATACCGGGCTGCCCGCCACATCCTGACTGGATCGTCTGGACCATCGCCCAACTTCTCTCTGGCGTCACTCCAACGCTCGACAGTTCCAACCGTCCCACTGCGCTTTACGGCAGCACGGTGCACAGTCAGTGTTCGCGCAGAAGTTCGTCATGGGCCACTTCTCTTGCCTCGACCGGCCTATGCAACGGCAATCTCGGCTGCAAGGGCCGCCAGACTCACGCTGACTGCCCTACGAGGTTATGGAACAACGAAACGAACTGGTGTGTTGGAACCGTGTCGAGCAGCGGCAATGGCGCCGACTCGCTTTGCCAGGGCTGCACGGAAAGCGGCTTCCCTGACAAGTTTGCGCCCCTGTTCAGCACGAACGGCGCCACTCCTTCGGGTCATAAGGTGGTGGACAAGCCATCCTGCATGACATGCCACACAAGCGGCAGACCTGACTGACCGCACCACCATACCGGGAACCCCGCAGGCCCAGGCGAACCAGCTAGCTCTCTTGAGTCCGGCCCGATTGTTCACTTTGAGAAGCATGGAGATTGAGAAATGGCACAAATTACAATCGTTGATCCCGTGACCCGCATTGAAGGACACATGAAAGTGCAGGTCACTATTGACACTGTCGGCGGCAAGCAGCAAGTCACCGATGCACAGTGCACCGGAACCCAGTTCCGGGGCTTTGAAAAAATCCTCATTGGGCGCGATACAAAAGACGCTCCCTACATTACCCAGCGCATCTGTGGCGTCTGTCCGGTCTCGCATGCCACTGCTGCATCCATGGCTATTGAACATGCCGCGGGCGTCACCGTACCCACGAACGCCCGTATCCTGCGCAATCTCGTTCTTGGCGCTAATTTCATCCAATCGCACATTCTGCACTTCTACCTTCTGGCGGCACTTGATTACATTACCCCGCCAGCTTCGGCTCCGTTTACGCCGGTCTGGAATGTTGACCTGATGCGCAATTCATCCATGCAGCAAATTGCCACCAACTTCATAACGGCTATCACCATGCGGCGCGAGGCGCACGAGATGGCAGCCATCTTCGCGGGCAGAATGCCGGGCCTCTCCGCTATCCAGGCCGGCGGCTTTTCGGCCAAGCCCACCAGCAGCATGATCAGTAATTTTAGTGGGTACCTGAACAAGCTCATCAACTTCATCAACAACAACTATGTCCCGGACGCGCAGTTGCTTTCCAGCGCCTACTCCGATTATCACCAGATCGGCAAGGGGTCCGGCAATCTTATCGCTTATGGAGTGTTCGACCTGGACGATACCTCTAACCCCAGCCGCCTGCTGAAGCGAGGTGTGGTCTACAACTCGAACCTCACTTCAGTGCAGACGCTCTCGACATCCAAGATAACCGAGAGCGTGACCAACTCCTGGTACGACAATACGACCAACAATCTGAATCCGGCCAAGGGAACCACCATTACCGTGGACCCTGCAACCAAACCCTCAGCATATTCCTGGCTCAAGGCACCGCGTTACAACAGCAAACCGTGCGAAGCCGGTCCGCTGGCACGCATGTGGGTCAACGGAGACTATCGCCAAGGCATCTCCGTGATGGATCGGCACATGGCTCGCTCCCTCGAAACCCAAAAGGTAGCCAACTCCATGATTACCTGGCTCAACCAACTCACAGCAGGGGCGTCGGAATATACCACTTGCGTGTCGCCCTTCAGCAAATCCGGTGAAGGCCTGACCGAGGCTCCTCGCGGCGCTCTCGGACACTGGATGACTACCTCGCCCAGCACCACCCTTGCGCCCAACGGTATGGCTGCAATCAATAACTACCAGGTGATTACGCCGACATGCTGGAATGCCTCCCCCAAGGACACGAGCGGCATCCATGGTCCGATGGAGCAGGCGCTCATCGGCACGCCGGTTTCGAATGCATCTCAGCCCATCGAGGTGCTTCGCGTGGTCCACTCCTTCGACCCTTGCATGTCTTGCGCGGTGCATGTGATGCGGCCCGATGGAAAACCGGTGACCATCATCAAGGGAGAGCCCGAGTTTTGACCTTGAACACGTTGATTCTCGGTATGGGAAATCTCCTACTCTGCGATGAGGGCGCAGGCGTGCACGTCGCCCGCGCCCTATCGCAGCGCAAACTTCCGCCAAGTGTCGAGGTTGTCGAAGTGGGCGTGGCCTTTCTCGACGTGCTCCCGGATATCGAAAAGGCTGACCACATCCTGCTGATAGACGCAATGGAAGGAGGCGGAACCCCAGGCAGTGTCTACCGCGTTCCTTTCGATCAATGCAAACATCCCGAGATGCTGGCTTCGCTCCACGGCTTCGATCTCTCACGGGTTCTCTACATGGCCGGCAGCGAGCGAGCTCCCGAGGTCACGGTCTTTGGCATCGAACCCGCACGCATCGAATGGGGAACAGATCTCTCCCCTGCGGTGAAACGAGTCCTGCCTGCGGTGGTGGAAGCAATCCTTAACGAATTGTCACAGTGAATTCCTGATGCCTCTGTCTTCACATCCATCTTCGCCAACAAGTTTCTCAACCTTGCTCCTGAATGAAAAGGGGACATGAACTGCAGTGACTTTGCAGTTCGTGTCCGGAGCAATTCAAGGTAAACGATGGAGTATGAAGGCTTATCGCAGGGAAGCCATGTCGATAACAAAGCGGTATCGCACATCGCTCTTGACAACCCGTTCATAGGCAGCATTGACCTGCTGGATCGGGATCACTTCGATGTCGCAGACGATGTTGTGCTTGGAGCAGAAATCCAACATCTCCTGGGTCTCGGCAATGCCTCCGATCATGGACCCTGCGATGCTGTGACGCCCACCGATCAGCGAAAACGCAGCTACCGGAACGGCATTGGCCGGAATGCCGACTACCACAAGAGTTCCATCGATGCGAAGCAGTCCGGCAAACTGGTTCCAGTCGATTCCCTCAGAGACAGTGTTGATGATGAGATCGAAGCTTCCGGCAAGTTTCTTGAAAGTCTCGGGATCGGAAGTAGCGTAAAAATGATCTGCCCCCAGACGCTTGCCATCCGCTTGTTTCTTCAGCGATTGACTCAGCACCGTAACTTCAGCTCCCATAGCATGCGCCAGTTTCACGCCCATGTGCCCAAGGCCGCCCAGGCCAATAATCGCAACCTTTTTGCCCGGCCCAGCCTTCCAGTGTTTTAGCGGAGAGAACAGCGTGATGCCCGCACAAAGAAGGGGTGCTGCGGCATCCAGCGGAAGGTTGTCGGGGATGCGAAGAACATAGTTCTCATCGACGACGATCTTATCCGAGTAACCACCCATGGTTGGTGCGCCGTGTTTGTCCAGCGAGTTATAGGTGAAGGTGCAGCTCGGGCAGAACTGCTCAAGTTGTGACTTGCACGCATCGCAGTCCCGGCAGGAGTCAACAAAGCAGCCGATACCCACCTTTTCGCCAACCTTGAATTTGGTAACTTCAGCACCGACGGCGGTTACAACACCCGCGATTTCGTGGCCTGGAACCATGGGGAAGATCGAGCCACCCCAATCGCCACGAACCTGATGAATATCGGAGTGGCAAATCCCGCAATACTTAATCTCGATGTCGACATCGTGCGCGCCGGTTTCGCGCCTTTCAAACGAGTAAGGGGCTAGCGCTCCTTTGGCAACCGCTGCGGCGTAACCTTTGGTCGTTGACATGGTATGTTCCTTTCTTATGAAATCAAGTTGAGTGTTGATAAGTTGTCTTGCTTTCCTGCACCGAGTTCTAGCTGGGAGTCTTTACGGGATTCAGAATCAACTGAATCCGAGCACTGGATGCGGCGTATACAGTTCCTCAAGCGATTTGATTTCTTCCGGCATCAACCGCAGTGAAAGGGCTGCGGTGGCGTCCTGTAAATGGTCTGGCTTTGTCGCGCCTACTATCGGCGCAGTAACTTCTACCTTGCTGAGCAACCAGGCTAAAGCCAATTGGGCGCGCGGAACACCGCGTCGTTCCGCAAGTTGGCCCAGGCGGTCGATAATTCGATGGTCTGCCTCTTCAGTCTTGGAGTACATGCTTTTTCCAAAAATGTCTGTCTCAAACCTCTTGGTTGGCTCTGTCTGCCACGGGCGCGCGAGGCGGCCTCGCGCCAGCGGGCTCCAGGGGATAACGCCGATGCCCTCTGACTTGCATAGGCCCAGCATCTCGCGTTCCTCTTCACGGTAGAGCAGGTTGTAATGATTCTGCATGGAGACGAATCGGGTCCACCCATGCAGGTCTGCAAGATACAGCGACTTGGCGAACTGCCAGGCAAACATGGACGATGCGCCGATGTAGCGCACCTTTCCGGCTTTCACGAGGTCATCCAGAGCTTCCAGCGTTTCTTCGATTGGCGTTTCGTAGTCCCAACGATGAATCTGGAAGAGGTCCACGTAATCTGTCTGTAACCGGCGCAAACTCTCGTCCAATTCAAACAGAATTTCTTTACGTGAAAGGCCTGCCCCATTGGGCTCGTCGCGCATGGCACCATGGACTTTGGTGGCAATTACAACAGCCTCACGCCGGACATTCGATTTGAGAAATCTCCCCAGAACTTCTTCACTTGCGCCACTTGAATACACGTTGGCCGTATCAAAGAAGTTAATTCCCAGATCGAGCGCCTGGCGAAGAGAGGGCTGGCTCTCGACCTCGTTCAAGGTCCATGCATGTCTTCCGCTCTTCAGCTCACCCGTGGCCGGGGCGCCATAGGTCATGCAACCTAGACAGATGCGCGAGACTTTGAGTCCTGTTTTTCCAAGCCTTGTATAGTCCAATAATCCTCCCGTAAGTTCATCGGCTTTGATACCACTTTACCAGCGCCTAATCATACGATGCCTGTCGAAACACATCCTCTGCTATCGCGCCATTAGCCTAACTACCAGTCAACTCGAGACGTGCATTTGCATCCCAGTGCAGATCCAGGAACTAACGTCCTGGTCATTGTTTAACGATCACCTGAAGGCGAATCGAGGTGCAACATTCTGCTGCATCTGGAAGGGTTTTTGGTGCTGAACAACCAACTACAGAACTATCAAGGTTAGTGCGCAGAGTACCGTTTGCGCAAGTGCTTCAATTGGACTGCGCCACCTATTGTTGCATCCTAGCCTTGGTCACCCGAGTTCGGATCGCGCTCCAGCCGCTAAGGCCTGACGCAAGCCGCGCCGCCAACTGGATAAACGCATGTACATGGCATGACGAGCAATTCCGACCAGTTCTCAGAAGCCTCTTGGCCCGATATTAGTGAATAGAAGTTTCCGCATCAGGTAAAGACATTGATCAAAGTGGACCATGTCCAGCCGAATGCACTCAGAGTGCAACAAGTTTGCAATGAAACTCCATAAATTGAGTCCGTCACCCAACGGGGCAGGGAGTCAAAGTGAATCCGAGCACAGAAGATATGACAGCCGGCATCATCGCTGGAACAGCAATCAGCTGGATAATGAAGAGAGGGCATCGCTGCGACACAGCGAACACAGTGAGATGAATCAATCGTTGTGATCGCCCCTGCTGAGAATCGCAATGTATTTCAGAAGTAAAGTACAACATCATACAGAGCGATTTGGCTGGCTTCGCGCAGCGGTCCTGGGTGCGAACGACGGTACCTATCGACCTCAAGCCAGGTGCCTGGAGCTATGTTGATGGATGAGAATGACTACTTTTCCGTCCAGCTACAGGCAAACTCGAAACATGCTGAACTAGCCCGCGAGCGGACGGAACTGTCAGTCGATATTCAGTTAGCGTTAAAGCCAAACGGCGAGTGTGAAAACCGGGCTCTCGATTCAGAACATACAAACGCGGAAAGCCGGCATCCAATCAAATTGGAGAATCAAAGTTTGAAGAAGCTGGGAAGCGCAACCGACCCTTTGTGGTACAAAGACGCGATCATCTATGAGCTCCACGTCCGAGCCTTTGCCGACTCGAACGGCGACGGCATAGGAGATTTCCCCGGACTGCTCTCTCGGCTGGACTATCTGCAGGACCTCGGTGTGACTTGCATCTGGCTGTTGCCTTTCTTCCCCTCACCCTTGCGCGACGACGGTTATGACATCTCGAACTATGTCGACGTAAACCCGTGCTACGGAACTCTTGACGATTTCAAGTCGTTTCTGGACGCCGCGCACCAACGCAATATGCAGGTGCTGATTGAACTGGTCATCAATCACACCAGCGATCAACATCCGTGGTTCAAGGCAGCACGCCTGGCGCCACCCGGCTCAACAGAGCGCGCGATGTATGTCTGGTCCAACACGGACCAACTCTACAAGGACGTGGGCATCATTTTCTCTGATACGGAGAAGTCCAACTGGACCTGGGATGAAACGGCCAAGGCGTACTATTGGCATCGCTTCTTTTCACACCAGCCCGACCTGAACTTCGACAATCCAGTAGTAATGGAAGAGGTTCTGAAGGCCATGCGTTTCTGGCTCGACCTGGGTGTCGATGCACTGCGAATGGATGCAATCGCGTACCTGGTAGAACGCGATGGGACATCGTGCGAGAACCTGCCCGAAACTCATAACGTGGTCAAGCGAATCCGCGCGGCTATCGATGCCGACTACAGCCACCGTCTGATTCTGGCAGAAGCCAATGAAGCGCCTGCAGATGTCCGGCCCTACTTTGGTGATGGCGACGAGTGCCAAATGGCATTTCACTTTCCGCTGATGCCGCGCATCTATATGGCGCTTCGCCAGGAAGACCGTCTGCCAATAACCGACATCATGACGCAGACGCCGGCCATCCCTGACAACTGCCAATGGGGATTGTTTCTTCGCAACCATGACGAATTGACGCTTGCATTGGTGACTCAAGAGGAACGCGACTACATGCACATCGCCTACTCTGCCGATCCGCGCATGCTCCTCAACGGTGGCATCCGGCGTCGGCTCGCGCCACTTGTTGACAATAACCGCCGCCGCATTGAGTTGCTGAAATCGCTCCTGCTTAGTTTTCCCGGTACACCCATCCTTTACTACGGCGACGAGATCGGCATGGGTGACAATATCTACCTCGGCGACCGAAACGGCGTCAGGACCCCGATGCAGTGGAACTCTGACCGCAACGCCGGATTCTCAAAATGCGATCCGGCCCGGCTTTACCTTCCGGTGGTCATGGACCCCATCTATGGCTATCAGGTCATCAATGTCGAAGCTCAGCTCAGCGATCAGTCGAGCCTGCTGCACTGGACCCGGAACATGATCGCCTTGCGCAAGCTCTTTCAGGTATTCGGCCGCGGCAGCCTTCGTTTCTTGAATCCGGCTAACCGCAAAATCCTGGCCTACCTACGCGACCTCGATCGCGGCGACGGCTCATCTGAGACCGTTCTCTGCGTGGCCAATCTTAGCCGATTTTCACAACCCGCCTCGCTTGACCTGGCTGAGCACAAAGGTGCTGAGCCAGTGGAGATGCTGGGTTACGTGCCATTCCCCACCATCACGGAGGCTCCTTATGTACTTACCTTAGCTCCCTACTCATTCCTCTGGCTGGAACTCCAACCTTCCAGAATGGTGGCTGAGCCGCTGCCCAAATCGCAAGAAGGAGAGTCTGAACAGGATGCACTGAATGGGCCGGGACGAAAACTCCCTGGCTAGAGGCTGGTCAATCGGAGACTGCGAAGAACCTTCAGCCTGTTTAATCTGGGTTCCCGAATAACCATGGCGACAGCAAACCGTATTCCCGCCTTCACCGCAACTCCAGCGCGACTTGGCGCTGACATCCTAGTCCTGCTCTCCTCCATGCCGCAGCAACAACTCGAGAGCGTCCTTGACAAGCTGAACGCCTGTTTCTCGTCGCGAGCGGTCGTTATCGTGACCCCGGACCCGCTCCCTGTGGACTCCTTTCCGTCTCTCCAGTTTCTCACCGTTCCCGCGACCAATACCTCCTGGACCCTCAGCGCCGCTGACTATGCCAACGCTTACCAACTCGCCGGCAAGAACGAGGCGCGCTCCATCCTTATGCTTGGCCCGGAGGCTGGCTCGCTCAGCTTGTCTGCGCTTGCCGACCTCGCCAACGCCGTTCTCACCACTCCCACTGACCTGGCAGTTCCCCGCTACGATCTGCCGCCGCACGGGGGCATGATCAACTCCGCCATTCTCTATCCCCTTAACCGCGCGCTTTTTGGCTCTCGCGTTCGGTTTCCCTTGGCCCTCGATCTTGGGCTTTCGCTTCGAATGGCTGAACGGCTCGCGGGCATCGCCGGCCGTTTCACTCCGCTGAGCCAAGGCGAAGCTCTCATTTGGCCGGTTAATGAAGCCATGGTCGCAGGGTTCATTATCAACGAGTTCGATTCCGGTCCGCGCACCCAACCGCAACCACCGGGGATTGACTTGAGCACGATTCTTCCCCTGGTCACTGGTTCTCTGTTCTCGAATATCGATGCCAATGCAGCCTTTTGGCAGAGGTCCCGGCAATTGCCGCCAGTGCGCAATCCCATTGCCAGATCCCTGCCAATGACAATGGCACTCTCGGTCGACGCATCCGCGGAGATTGCCCCTATGTTGCAGGCGTTTCACCTCGCCTACACGAACCTCCAGGAAGTCTGGCGGTTGGTGCTGCCACCCAGTTCTCTGCTCGGACTCAAGCGCCTATCCGCAACCGACGGCGCGGCATTCCGCATGCCCGATAACCTTTGGGCTCGCATCGTTTTCGACTTTCTGCTCGCCTACAGGCTCCGCACAATCAACCGCGGACATCTTCTCGGCGCGCTGATTCCGATTTACCACGCATGGGTCGCAAGCCACCTCAACATCATCGCCTCAGGCATTGACCCCGAGCACCATATCGAAGCTGTCGCCGCCGCCTTTGAGGCCGACAAAGCCTACATCGTCTCGCGCTGGCGATGGCCGGATCGGTTCAACCCGTAAGTACGACCGGAGCAAATCCGTTTTCCGGAACGAAGGTAGAACGCCGATTCAAGGAGTGAGTCTTATGCAACACGTTTTAGCCATGATTCTCCAGCCAGATCCGAGCCAGGCTTCTCAGCCTGTCTTTGCTGATAGCGCTTCTATTTGGCAACATATGTCCACAGCGCTTCATCAGTCGCTCTACCGCGTTCTCACGCTGCTCATCGTCATCCTGCCCGGTATCCTGGCCTTTATTGCCGTGTTGGCTATCTCGACTCTAGTCGGCATGGCCCTATCAGCGCTTCTGCGGTGGGGACTTAGATCGGCCAAGTTTGACGATCGCTTTGCACGTGACCACGGCACCGTCGATTGGGCGCCCTCGAGTTCCGCCACCAATTTGATTGCCAGAGGCGCCTTCTGGACCTGCGTACTGCTCGGACTCATCATTGGCGTATCCGCGTTCGATGCGGCCTACGCAACGTTTGCCTTGCGTCCCAATACGTTTTTGCCCTATTTCACCCAAATCGTGGGCGCCGTTTTCTTGCTCGTAGCCGGCACTCTTATCGCTCGTTTCCTGGCGCGCTCGGTCCTCATCGGGGCCGTCAATGAGCAACTCCAATACGCGCGGTTCCTGTCGCTCGGCGTAAAGTGGTTGGTGCTCGTCCTCACTGCGGCAATGGTGCTCGACCATCTGCAGATTGGCGGCAACGTCGTCGAGTTGGCCTTTGGCATACTTTTTGGAGGTATAGTCCTGACCCTTGCTCTAGCCGTTGGCCTTGGCTCCCGGGACCTCGTCAGCCGCTCGCTCGAAAGCCGCTCTGCTACCAGCGAGCGCGGCGCAGCGAATCCGGCAACCCCAGCCAACAGTGCCGGCGATCCCATCCGGCATTTCTGAGGTTGCCGGGATTGCTGTTGATGGAACGGCAGGATTGCGAACTTCTGCTCGCAGGCAATTCGGATTGGAGTTGGACAGTTCAATGCGGGGTGCGAGGCTGTGCAATCGAATTGAACCCCGGTTGCCATGCATAAATTACCTTATGGCGTGCAGATAATCCCTGTTTCAATGCCACCTGGCAAGAATCCTCGCCGCGTTTTCAACGAGTTGCGGTCTGGCCTCTTAGATGCGAAAGAAATAGAAGGGCTGAATTGCGTTGTGGGGAAAGTACTGTTCAATACTGCACAGGGAAACAAGGGAGAAGCTATTTACAAATGAACTGAGGGGGCAATATGAACTTCTTTCGAATGCGTTTGATCCTTGCGCTCATCGCAGGAGTCACAGTGGTTTCGGTTGCCTCGACTTACTTTGAAGTCCTCGCCCACAAGCACATGTTGCGCCAAGACCTGGAACGCAGGACTGCGCAGAAAGCCACCAGCCTGCTTCCGGAAATGGAGCAGGCTCTTGCAGCGGGCCAGGGGGCGAAGCTCACGGCCGAAACTGCACGGCTGCGCACCAGAGAATCCGCGCTTGGCCTTGGCGTCTATAACCTGCAAGGCAGGTTGCTGGCATCGGCAGGCCCGGACAGCGTATTCAATGCGCTGCCGCATGGACTAGTGGACAAAGCGACCCAGCGCGGCGTCAATGCCTCTGCCTTTGGGCACAACGATGATGAGCAGTGGTTGGAAGAGGCTTTTCCGCTGAACTCCGGTGGCCGTGTGGCCGGAGCACTTGTGCTGGTTGAGGATGCTGAGTACATCCGGACCGAAAGCGTGGAAGTTTGGTGGCGAAGTTTTCTGCGGATCGCCGCATTTGTAGTACTGATCGTCGCCGTGACAATGCTTATGATCCGCTGGTTCCTGATGAAGCCGATGAAGCTTGTGACGGAGCGCCTGAGGCGCTTGCGCATGGGTCATACGGATGCGGCTAAGGAAGATCATTCCGAAGGGATGGGTTTCTTCTCGCCCCTCGCCCGCGAAGTAGAGACGATGGCTGAGAGCCTAATCGAAGCGCGGGCCTCGGCAGCAGCCGAAGCGCGTCTGCGCGATGAAGGAGCCCACCTTTGGACCGCGGAACGGCTTGCCGTGCATATGAAGGAGCGTGCTGGTTCCAGTCGCATTTTTGTAGTGTCGAACCGCGAGCCGTATATCCACGTGCGCAAAGGACGGGAGACGGTATGCACCGTTCCTCCGAGTGGCCTGGTCACCGCTCTAGAACCTGTGCTGCGCGCATGCGACGGTGTGTGGGTGGCGCACGGCAGCGGCAGCGAAGACGGGGCAAATGTGGACCAGTTCGACAGGCTGCGGGTGCCGCCGAACGATCCCCGTTACAGCTTGCGCAGGGTTTGGCTATCGAGTGAAGAAGAGGCAGGCTACTATGATGGTTTTTCAAACGAGGGGTTGTGGCCGTTATGTCACATCGCACATACTCGGCCCATTTTCCGCGCCTCCGACTGGGAGTATTACCAGCGCGTAAACGAGAAGTTTGCCGCCGCCGTGCTTGAAGAGATGGAGAAAAGTGTCAACCCCACCGTTTTTGTGCAGGACTACCATCTGGCGTTACTGCCACAACTGGTGAAGGCAGCGCGGCCAGAAGCACGGGTAGCCATTTTCTGGCACATTCCTTGGCCCAATCCGGAGGCCTTCGGCATTTGCCCGTGGCAGGCTGAGTTGCTAGACGGTCTGCTGGGCGCGGACTTGATCGGCTTTCACATTCCCCTGCATTGCAACAACTTTCTTTCCACCGTGGACCGCGTACTCGAGTCGCGCACCGATCGTGAACACATGACCGCGAGCAGGAATGGGCATGTGACTACCGTGCGTCCTTACCCGGTAAGCGTTGCATTGGATTTCGGGGAGCCTGATACTGGAGCAAAAAGACCATCGCGGGATAGTCTGCTTGCGGAGTTCGGAGTGAAGGCCGAAAGCCTGATCGTGGGCGTGGATCGCCTGGACTATACCAAAGGAATTGTGGAACGGTTGGTGGCAATCGAGCATCTGCTGGAGGAGTATCCAACGTACGTGGGGCAGCTCACCATGGTGCAGATTGCAGCACCAAGCCGCACCCGGATTCCCAGCTATCTTGAGTTGCACCGCCAAGTCGCAGAGACCGTGGAGCGCATCAACCAGCGCTACCAGACACTGCAATGGAAGCCGGTAGTGCTTATCGAGCGACAATGCAACCATGACGAGGTGGAGCGCTGGTACCGTGCGGCGAACTTGTGCCTTGTGACCTCACTCCATGACGGGATGAACCTGGTGGCAAAAGAGTTTGTTGCGGCGCGTGATGACGAAGACGGCGTGCTGGTATTGAGCAAGTTTACCGGAGCGGCTATCGAACTTGTCGATGCACTGCTTGTGAATCCATATGACATTGAAGGCGTGGCTGAGGCAATCCGTCGCGGTTTGGAAATGAGCCGTGCTGATCGAGGGACGCGCATGAAGCGGATGCGACGCCAAGTGATGGATTTCAACGTCTACCGCTGGGCTGCAACTCTTCTCGGCGACCTGCGCGAACTGCGCATTGAAACTCCAGTGAACGCGGAGATGAATCGAGTTGGGCCTGTCATCGTAGCGGCCCTACCCGTTACAGGACGGAAGACAGCTTAGAGACCGCGTGTGCGGTGATCCCCTGCGGGAAGGATGCGTCCCACTTTTTGGTGGGTGATCGAAGCTTGGGTCGGGTTGCTCTCAACGTCGAGGATCGGTTCGTATCTGTTCAGAGCCCGAAGCGCGTCATCATGCGCGAAGGAAGCCCGAATGATACAGAGACTTTTCAGTGGATTGAGACACCCGCGGAAAGCTAGATTTGATGTCTCTCTCCGCCAAGGCGCTCGACGATGTCGCCAATCCAGGCAAGGGTCAAAACAAGCATTCATCTGTTGCGAGGGAGTAATCGTGCTTGATGGAACAGCTCGATAACACTCCCTCACAAAGCAGTTTCCACAACGGTGTCTAGTGTTGGGCTGGTTTGGCTGCCGGCTTGGGGGATGGCTTAGCAGTTGGTTTGGCGCCCGTTGGAGCGTGTGTTGCAGGCGGGACGGCTGGAAGAATCCTAGCCAGCTTGATTTTGGCAATGTCAGGAAAATTGGCCCTCAGGTAAGCGTCGCCCTGGTCGGTGATCAGGTCCTGGCGAGGGGATTCGCCGTAGCGAGAAAAGATTTTGTCGACAACATCCATGCCTTCGACGACGGTGCCAAAGGGAGCGAAGCCCATGCCGTCCAGACGGGAGTTGTCGCCATAGTTGATGAAGAGTTGGGTGGTGCGGGTGTTGGGGCCGGCTGTGGCAAAGACGAGAGTGCCGCGCTTGTTGCTCTGAATGACGGGATCATCCTGGATCTTGGCAACGTGCCAGACCTTATTGACGGCGGGGTCGGCACTGAGTCCGAACTGCACGACGAAGCCGGGAACGACACGAAAGAAAGCCGCGTTGGTGAAGTAGCCGTAGCGGACCAGGTTGTAAAAGCGGCCTGCGCCGAGGGGGGCCCAGTCGCGATGGACTTCGACGACGAAGTCTCCCCCAGTAGTGGTGAACTTTGCTTTAAAGACCGCAGGCGCCTTGGCCGTGAGCGATGCCGGATTGAGCAGGGACGGACGGGGGCCGGGAGCCGCAGTGTGGGCAGCACCGGTCTTGGCGGGAGCACTTTTGGCGGGAGCGCCTTTGGGAGCCGGGGTCTGGGCGTGGAGGAGAAGGCTGGCACACAAAACAATGACCGTCGCAATTGTTTTCATGATGACGATTATACGAAGCGGCGGCCTGGGTTTGGGCGGCGAAATAACAGAAACTGCGGGGTTGGGATCTGAATGCGATTCCACCGGTTGCCGGGCATGTGCCTGGGTGGGGCGACGTGGTGCACTTTCGCTCGGCACCGGAATCACTCGCTCGATATCGGCTGTAAGGTGCGCGCTATTCCCTGAAGGGAGGAAGGGAGAAGAGGGCCACCCTCTACGTCGCTCTCTTTGGCTAATGACCCGACAACGAGGTTGTTTACCTGGGATGGCGGGCAAGAAGACGAATATACCCGACCAACTTCTGAATCTGTTGGCTGTCGAGGCGATCTCCAAAGGGGGGCATGTTGTCTTTGCCTGTGCGAATGGTCTGCGCCAAAGCCGCGGATGGCTTTCCCTGAACTTCACTGGTGCGCAAATCCTTGACGTGAAGGCGCTGCCCAAAGACCGTTCCGGAGCCATCTACGCCATGGCAGGTTGAGCAGTTCCTCTTAAAGGTGTTCGCTGGCGTCTCCGTTTTGACAGCGGCTTGAGCCACCGCTATTGAGCACGCTGACAGGATTCCAAGAACTACGAGACTTACGGCCTTGAAGTTACAGTAGGCTACTAACGTCCGAAGACACGAGATCATTCTTGCTGAACCCTCCCCATCCTTGATGCAACTATGCTGTCGGAGATTTCCACATGCGTTTCAAGAGCGACTGACTAGATGCAAGCTATACCCCCGGTACGGGCGGGCAACCTGGGAACTCAGTCAAAAATGCGTTACCGATGTAGCCAAGATACTTGATTCCGATCTTGCTGGTGAAAAAGCCGTCGGAAGTCAGGTTGCGCAAAAACGAGAAGAACTCGACTCCATATGTCAGGCTTTCGTCCAGCGCCGCATTTTTCCGGTATGCGATGAGATCCAGAATCTCCTTCTGTTGTTGTGGCGCACAGCTCAGATACACGTTGCCATAGCGTTCCACACATTTAGAGTCCAGCCACATCAACCCGCCGCCGAGTTTCAATTGATACTCCGGATTCTCGCTCGTCAGCAGATCTATGAATTCGGGAGCACCTGCCTCGATCGCCCCCCCGGAATCTGCGTCTGCAGGAAGAATTGTCTGGCAGAGATTCTTCAACGTTTCGTACTGGTGCGGTTTAAAAAACTTTGGAACATACCCGCCAGCTCTGTGTGTCGCGATAACACTGTGTGCGTATTCGGCGGCCTCAAGCGGGATGGCACGCAGGACCGAACCTGCCAGGGCTCCTACGCTCAGGGACTTTAATACATTGCGACGTGATACAGCGTCTGTTGGCATAGGTCGCGCTCTAAAGCTCTCCTTTCCGGGCTTGTTCGAGCAGGTACTCTGAGGTTCTCCAGGCCAGCGCCATAATACTCAGGGTCGGATTCTTGTCCGGATTGGTTACAAATGGAGCAGCATCGGCGATGAAAAGATTCTTGACATCGTGAGCCTGGCAATTCTTGTTCAATGCAGACGTCCTGGCGTCATTCCCCATGCGGACCGTGCCTAATTCATGGATAATGGTGCCGCCTTCCGAGATGGTATCTGAATGCTGATGCCGACGGCCGCCGCCAATTACTGTTCCTCCCGCAGTTTCGATGATGGAGCGGAATGTTTCCTGCATATCCTCGGCCATCTTTATCTCGTTCTCGCCCCATTGCCAGTGAAATCGCAGGACGGGAATGCCCCATTGATCCACGACATTCGGATCAAGTTCGCAGAAGCTCTTGTCATTGGGAATCATCTCGCCGCGTCCACTGAATCCGATGACTGTGCCGTAGGAACTGCGGCATTCTTGCTTAAGTCCTACGCCATAGCCCTCGTGCTCGGAGCACACGCCGTCGAAGCTGCCCACCCCGGGCATGTCGCGGCCGCCTCCGAATTCGATGTGGTAGCCGCGCAGGAAATCGTTCTTCCCGCCGAACCTCCACCAGGGCATGTACATATGCATTGCGCCCACGCCGTCATGGTTGTGCGGCGGCATCTTTTCCAGTTGCGGAAAATACCCGGCCAAATCGCTTCCGACTGAATCGGTGAGATAGCGGCCAACCACCCCGGACGAGTTTGCTAATCCACCGGAAAAACTCGGAGAGCGCGAGTTCAGGAGTAGCCGAGCAGACTCACACGCACTCGCCGCCACCACGAAGGCCTTGGCGTAAACCTGGTGTTCCGTCCGAGTCTTCTTGTCAATGTACGAGACCGCTTCCAACTTGCCGCTGTTGCCGACCACGAGTTCGCGGGCCATTGCGTTGGCGATCATGGAAAGACGGCCTGTTGCCATCGCAGGCGGAATCATCACTTGGCTGGAACTGAAGTTGGAGGCGGTCATACATCCGCGGCCACATTGCGCACAGTAATGGCATGCTGCTCGTCCATTCAGCGGCTCGGTTAGAATAGCGAGCCGCGACGGGATACAAGTAATCCTGAGTTGGTCGCACGCCTTTTTGATGATGGTCTCTGTGCAGCGCGGCTTTGGGGGTGGCAGGAACACGCCGTCCGGGGCGTTCGGGACATTTTCTTTCGACCCGAATACGCCGATATAAGATTCAACCTTGTCGTAGTAAGGAGCGAGCTCTTCGTATGTGATCGGCCAGTCATCCCCCATGCCGTCGGTGGAATGAGCTCTGAAGTCCGCTTGGCCGAACCGCAGGGCAATCCGTCCCCAGTGATTCGTTCGGCCCCCTTCAATCCGTGACCGGAACCAACGGAACTTTGAGCCCTGCGCGGTAGTATACGGCTCGCCTTCGATGTCCCAGAATCCATTGGGAGCCATGAACTCATTGTTCAGTTCGCTGCGTGCTCTGCCGCCAATATCCGCGCCCCGATGGGCCAATTCGTAGGGCCACAGGTGCTCCTTAAAGTCTCGCTCTGGATTGAGCCGCGGCCCAGCCTCCAGCATTACAACGTTCAATCCACCTCCTGTGAGTACCTTGGCAGCGGTCCCGCCTCCTGCTCCGGAACCGATAATGCAGACATCGTAGACTTTCCTGCGCGGGTTCAATTGGGGCATACGAACTCTCCGGCGACGATACAGGTGTGTCAATTTGCGACGCCGGGCGCTGACGGTCAGCCTCGGCAATCTCGCTCGGAGGCATCACCCGCAGCTCATAGGGGGATTTCCATCTTGCTACCCCGGCCACGAGAGGATATACCCCTGATTGCCCATCTCGCAATTCAACTCGTAATCTCCAGAGGAAAGATTCCTCTCACGGGCTGGAATTCGTCAGTCCGCGCCAGAGGTGCATTTTGGCCTAAGCCTCGTTGCGCGACGCGGCATCCCGCAGCGGGGCGGTGGGTACTTTGCATGAATCACAAACAAACGATTCGGCGCCCGAAGGGGAAACTGAACCGCTCCAATTCGAAAATCCGCCCCGAGGAACGCCCCAAGGACATGGAGGCGCCGATTGGATGGTTACCCAAAATATTGGTAACTATGTAGCCAATTCTGGGTAGCTAAACTGGCTGGCAGATTGCGAAATGGCAGAGTTGACTGTCGTCATAATGTTACGAGGCAACTCCTCCCAGCCGCGACGCACGATTAACGGCACACAAAATTGCATCAACTGACGCCTTAACTATATTGGGATTCATTCCTACGCCATAAACCGATTCCGATTTCCCAAATTGGATTTCAATATAAGCCATTGCAGTAGCCGAGGCACCTTCGCTTATTGACTGCTCCTGATAGTCGACGACCTTTACAGTGAAGCCGAATTCCCGGTTAATCGCATCAACAAAAGCGTCGATGGGACCATTTCCATTGCCGCTGATTGCGTGCTCCACTCCGCCATTTTTGACTGTAGCCGAGATGCTAGCCGTTTCCGCGCGCAAATTCTCGACGTACTGGATGCAGGAAAACGGGCTTTTCTGATTCAGGTACTCCTCTTGAAACGCATCCCATATCTCTGCAGAACGTATCTCGCGGTTTGTCTTGTCACTGATCTTCTGAATGACACGGCTAAACTCGATCTGCATTTTGCGCGGCAAGCGTGCGTTATAGTCGCGCTCCAAAAGAAATGCCACTCCGCCCTTACCGGACTGGCTATTGACTCGTATAACCTCTTCGTACGTCCGGCCAATGTCATTCGGGTCCAAAGGCAGATAAGGAACCTGCCATGAGGTCTTTCTGGCCTGAGCTGCGAACCCTTTCTTGATTGCATCCTGATGCGACCCCGAAAACGCAGTAAAAACCAGTTCGCCTGCATACGGTTGCCGCTGGTGCACCGATAACTGGGTGCATGATTCGGCACATTCGACCACGCCTGGCATGTTTGAAAAATCCAGTTGAGGATCGATGCCCTGCGTGTACAAATTAAGAGCCAAAGTAACAAGATCGACATTGCCCGTGCGCTCTCCATTGCCAAAAAGCGTGCCCTCGACTCGATCGGCTCCAGCCATCAAAGCCAATTCCGCTGCGGCAACTGCGGTGCCACGGTCATTGTGGGGATGCACACAAAGGACAATCGACTCCCTGTTCTTGAAGTTTCGGCCTATCCACTCGATCTGATCGGCATAGATGTTGGGCGTGGAATTCTCAACCGTAGCCGGCAGATTGATAATGGCTCTATGGCCCGGCGTGGGCTTCCAGACAGCTAGCACCGCCTCACAAACCTCCAAGGCGTAGTCAAGCTCCGTCCCGGTAAAACTCTCCGGCGAGTATTCAAATATCCAGTCCGTCTCAGGGTAAGATGCCGCTCGATCTTGAAGCATATTCGCTCCACTGACGGCGAGTTGTTTTACTCCCTCCCGATCCATATTGAAAACAACTTCGCGCTGAACGGTCGACGTCGAATTGTAGACATGGACAATGGCGCGATGCACCCCGCGCAATGCCTCGAAGGTGCGCTGAATCAGTTCCTCGCGAGCCTGCGTGAGAACTTGCACAGTCACATCCGGCGGAATGCGGCCCTGTTCGATCAGCCCCCTGCAAAAATTGAACTCCGTTTCGGATGCAGCGGGAAAGCCCACTTCAATCTCTTTGAAGCCAAGGCCAACCAGCAGATCGAACATTCTGTTCTTGCGGTCCAAATCCATTGGATCGATCAGCGCTTGATTCCCATCGCGCAAGTCAACACTGCACCAGATTGGGGCCTTGGTGATCGTAGTGTTTGGCCAGGTACGGTCGTTCAACTGGACAGTCTGCGTAGATGAGTACTTGGCTACTGGATTCTTTAACATGAGACCCTTCCGCTTTCTCGCGAACGCCCTGCAATATCGTTTGATTGCCACTCTCAGCCGCAAATATGCTCTGCCGTGTGAATTTATGGAGGAGTGCAGGACAGCGGAGTCTGGTCCAAAACAGGATTGTCCATCTTCGCGATCAGGCGCTTGAAGAGCACACGTGCATCACAGCCTGAAAGCGTCCAGGCCCGCAGAATGCAATTCTAGAAGAATCGGGCACACAAATTCAACGCCAAGGGATTATGGATCGAGCCGGCGAAGCCTCCGAATCGGCAAGAAAATACCTTGCTTAGGATGGAATCTCAACTTTCGTCCGGCCTGAAACCGCAGAGGGTACGGGCCAGTCTTTATCCATTTCATTCTCAGTAACCAGACTTTTACCGCTTGCGTAAGGCCCGTATAGGCGACAAGAGTAAGCAGCAGAATCAGGTCCGCCGTCTGCCCAAAGTGACAGTTGGCTAAAGTACGATTACGACTGGCCCATCTTCGGTCTCGTGCTTCACTGCTTCAAGCGCCTTGTTCGTCTCCTCCAGCGAAAACGTGCTGACGCGGGGCTGAAAGTTCAGTTCCTTAGCCAGGGCAAGAAAGTCACGGGCATCCTGCCTGGTCATATTGGCCACGCTTCGGATCTGACGTTCACCCCACAGCAATTTGTCGTAATCGAACGCAGGCATCTGATCCAGATGAATGGCATTTATTGCAACTACACCCCCCTTGCGCAGCGCGGCAAGTGCGCTGACGACGACTTTTCCACTGGGAGCAAATGTGATGGCGCGGTCAAGTTCGACTGGAGGCCTTGCATCTTCGTCGCCGACCCAAGTGGCGCCGAGCGATTCAGCGGTTTTGCGATGAGACTCGCCGCGCGTGACCACATATACCTTGCAATCCCACGACTGGAGAATGCGAATAGCGAGCGATGCCGAACTCCCAAAACCGAAGAGACCAACGCGTTCTTCGCGCTGCACTCCTGCAACGCGCAGACTGCGGAAGCCAATGATGCCTGCGCAAAGCAGAGGGGCCACATGAGAGGCGTCAAGGCCTGCCGGCAATGGGATCGTGAAGTCTGGGCGGATACACGCATACTCCGCGTAGCCTCCGTTCATCGAGTAACCGGTAAACACAGGATGATCACACAGATTCTCCATTTCGTGGCGGCAGAACCAGCAATCACCATCTGTCCCTCCCATCCAGGAGACACCGACGCGCATTCCAATTGGCCGATCCGAGGTTGCGCTCTTTATAACTTCCCCGACAATCTGGTGCCCGGGGATAATGCGTGGCCGGATTGGCGGCAGGTCGCCTTCGACAATGTGGAGATCGGTGCGGCAGACGCCACAGGCGATGACTCTCAGCAACACTTCTCCGGGTCCCGGTTCGGGCTGAGGGAGATCTTCGATCGAAACCCAACTTCCAGGTACGCCCAATTCGGAATTAAATACGGCTGCTCTCATAAAACCTTCCGACCTTAAGCATACTTCTATTGTCAACTGAGGTCCGAGCGGATTGAGAGTGCACCTCTGAGGGTGTCGACGAACCAAGCCGCTAGATGATCCAATTTAAGCCGTCGCGAGGCCTTCAGGATTTGGTTGAAGAACTGGCCGATGCCCACTTGACAGCAAGCCCGGCAACACATGTAACTGCTCATCAATAAGCCGGGGATGAGTAAGTGGCTGCTAACTGTTCAAATTCCTCCAACGATATGGATCAGAAACGAGGTCGGCAACAAGTAAGGCTAAACGCCGAGGGAGGGCGCCCAAACAAGATTCCACCATTTGTGCGAAATCAGCGATCACAATGATGAGCATGGAGTGTGAAGAGCCCGGTGAGCAAAATCGCCCAGGCCATTCCAAGCGAGAAGCCGCTCACGACGTCAGTTGCATAGTGAACCCCAAGGTAAACGCGCGACGCAGCTACCGTGACGGACACCATCAAGGCTGCCAGTACAATCGTGGCCCTTGCTCCGGCACTCTGCAAATACCGGCATCCGATAATCGCAATCGTCAAAAAGAGCGCAGCAGTTGAGACGGAGTGTCCACTCGGGTATGAGTAACCAGAAACCGCGACCAGTTGATTCACTTCAACGGGACGGACCCTTTCGATAATGTTCTTTGTCATGAACGTCAATATTCCAGCTCCTACAGAGGCCAGAAGCAATTGGAGGGCGCCCCGTCGGTCGCGCATCACGAGTAAAATCAAAAGTCCAAAAAACGAGATCAATATGACGAGTGCGCTCGACCCCAGGGCGGTGATGTCAATCGCCGCGCTTGTAAGCAAAGGGGTGCGGATCTTCGCCACTCGGAGCAATATCCCCCGGTCTATGGCGCCCACCTCCCCTTCGATCAACTCCCTGGTAATCCCGACGAACGTCCCGAATGCGAGCGCGGCACTGCCCCACCATAGACAGAGTCTCCCGACGCGGGCCGAGAAGACAACACGAGTAGTGAATTTCGCCGTTGAGACTCTCGCGGCCGCCAGGCGGTTCCTGATTGTCGCGCACACCATTGCCATCACTCCTTGGTTCGCGAAGGTGGTTCAGTTACCAGACGATGCCTTGCTGGCGTAATTCATTGCCGCGCTCGGCGTTCTTTCTGAAGACATCGCTCCGCCGAGACATGGATTGCGCTTTGATTTTCTCACCTCAGAGTTGCCCGAGTCCGGCCGGAAAGGCTCATTCCAATGGATTACACCGGTGACAAACTCGCCGATCGGAATCCAGTAAAGTACAAATGTGCATGCTGGAAACAACACGAATTGCCTATTGTCTATCCAAAGGACAACTGGCAACTGAACCAGGCGGGCCGCCGAACTCTTTGACGAATGCGTCGTCGAAGCCAGCACATTAAAGCCTTTTGGGAACGGGCTTCTCTTGCATGACGACCTGCCCCGAAGTGGCCACGCGGATCACACGACGATTATCCAACGAACGCGGGAACAGAATGCCACTAAGCTCCCAGAGCAATTGCAGTTTTTACTCGGCTCCAGCATTTCCAGATTCTACGAGCGGTCATGTATGAAACCCGCTTACCTTGGCAAGGTGGACATTCAAGACCACTCGGTGAACGCATATAGGCCACGAAGTCAACGCAGACATTGGGTCCGGCGAAGTAGCGGTTTGCAGCCTTGAGACCTTTGGAAACTCGTTCTCTTTCATGAAGTAGACGCCACGCACCATTAGCGTATTGTGCGTCGGGTATATTTACACCACTGTATCTTGTTGTATTATAAGTTCTTATCTATCGTTTCATCCTCTACCTACACTACAGAGAAGCGGCTAAGGACTAGAAAAACTATCCAATTTGCATCTTGCAACTCAACGACTTTCCCCAGTAGACTGAGGTGCAGCAAATCGGTCAATACTGCCGTCGTTGCCATTCTCAGGCAACGAGAAGTTGTTGTTTCACCAGCGCTCCGTATTGGAGTCACCGCAGATGTTTCTCAAGTAGGATTGCATCTACTGAGGCGCACAAACTTGCTGGCAATTGGGAGTCAAAGATGGGTGCGTCATCCACATCCACATTTGATCTGATCGAGAGGTTTCGCGAAGGTGACGATGCCGCCTTCAGCCAGCTTTTTAGAAAATACAAGCCGAGATTGGCAGTTCTTATTCGTTACAAGCTGAGTGAATCACTTCGCCACCGCTTCGAACTGGATGACATCCTCCAAGAAGTTTTTCTTGAAGCCTCCCGGGACATCGGGAGCTTTACGTACCGTTCCCCTGGAAGCTTTATGAGTTGGCTTTCCCGGATTGCCGACCATGTTATCGCGGACATAGCACGTGCGGAAGCGCGGCAAAAGCGAGATGCTGGAGAGCTTGTTCGTTTCCGGTCGGAAACTAATCCCTCTGGACCTGAACCGGTCGATACAACAACCCCGAGTCGAATTCTGGACCAGAATGAGAGAACTGAGAGGCTATTCGCGCGCCTGGAAGCGCTACCGCCGGACTACCGTGACGCCATTCTCATGGCCAAGGTAGAGTGCCTTTCGTCGGCGGAAATGGCTGCACGGTTGCATAGAAGTCGTGAAGCTGTCGCGGTCTTACTGTGCCGTGCCCTTCAGCGTTTGCGCACACTGCAAGAGAGTGAACAATGAGCACGCCGGTCAAGCACGAGGATGAGGGCGCTGAGAGAATTCGCGACAACGCGCGCACCGAAGAGACCGATAAGGAACTGCGTTTTGCCTTGGCTTTAGCTGAATACGTTGACCTGCTCTCGAACGAGACTCCAGTAGACATTGATCTCTTTTGTAAGCAACACCGAGATTGTGAAGCTGAACTGCGACGCGAGATTGCGACGCTGGGACAATTCGATGTTTTGAACGAGGACGCTGTCCAAAGCGAAGACGTCCCTCCGAAGCTACCCGTCGAAAAGCTTTCGGGACATCGAATTCTGAGCGAAATTGGATCCGGCGGCATGGGACAAGTGTATCTCGCTGTCGATGATCGCCTGGGGCGCAAGGTAGCTATCAAGACGCTAAAAGCGCATTACATGAACGATCCGGCGCTACGAGCGAGGTTTATGCGTGAAGCCCGCGCCATGGCCAAGCTCAGCCATCCTAATATTGTTCAGATCTATGGCCTCGGGGAGCCCGATGAGGTTCCCCACTTCGTGATGGAGTATCTCGAAGGACGCCCGCTTGATGAGGTAGCGCTTCCGTTGCCGTTGCGACAAAAAGTGGAACTGATGCACAAAGTTGTCCTGGCGGTCGACTTTCTGCATCAGCACCAACTCCTTCATCGCGACCTCAAGCCTGCCAATATTCTGGTTGGACCTGATCTTGATCCCAAACTTCTGGATTTCGGCCTGGCGCTGGAAGTAGGCGAGTTGACACACCGTATGACCCACGCCGGCGCGATCGTGGGAACCCCGAGCTATTTTTCGCCAGAACAGACTCGGGGTGATGCGTCTCTCGATCCGCGCAGTGATGTGTTTTCCCTCGGAACAATCCTCTACCAGGTCCTCACCGGCTCACTCCCCTTTCATGGAGAGAGCCCAATGGAACTGACCGGTGCGATTCGTGATCAGGAACCCGTTTTGCCTCGCCGTCTGAATACTTCGCTCCCACGTGAGCTTCAGAATATCTGCCTCAAGGCACTTGAGAAGGACCCGAGAGACAGGTACAACTCCGCTCGTGAAATGGCCAAAGACATCGAGCGCTATCTTGCGGGCGAAGAGGTCCTGGCGTTGCCCACATCGTACTCTCGCCTGATTTCAGGTCGCATCGAAAGGCATTTGCGCGAGTTGGAAGGCTGGAAGTTCGACCAAGTCATTTCTGATTCAGAGTACGACACACTCCGCAAGGGATACAGCCGGCTCAATGAGCCCGAAGATTCGTGGATCATGCAGGCGCGTCGACTGTCGTTTTCGCAAGTAACCCTATATCTTGGGGCATGGATCCTGGTAATTGGCGCAGCACTTGTATTCCTGTTTCAGATCCCTTCGCTGTCTGGAATTCTATCCATATTGGTAGTTGGCGCAGTTACTGCTACAACCGCAACTTTGGGCATCCAAATCTGGCAGGCAAAGCAATATCGGTTTGCAATCGCGTACCTGCTTGCATTTTGCCTTCTATTTCCCGTCGCATTGCTTGTATCGATGGGCGAATTCAAGATTCTCACAGAGTTTACAAGGGGGCAGCAGAATCTCGAACTCTTCTACCGCCTTGACTCTTTCAGAAAGACGACGAACCTACAGCTATGGTGGGCGCTGCTCTCTTCTCTTCCAGTCTATCTATGGCTACGGAGATTTACGAGGAGTTCAGTCTTCTCGCTCGTATTCTCAGTGATGTCGAGTTTATTCAGTCTGGCAACCTTGCTTCGCCTTGGCATGATGGACTGGGTGGACAATAACCAGGGCCAAATCTATATCCACCTGATCCCGATTGCGGTTGTCTTCTTCATCGTGGCAATTGCGCTCGAACGCCTTGAATATCGCGCCGATTCCCGCTATTTCTATCCTGTCGCCGTGACGTTCACCTTTACGGCTTTGAGCGGTGTAGCGCTTTTCCACGATCCATACGCCAAATGGCTGCAGTCGGTCGCTCCGTGGACACGCGGACAGGTTGAGTATCTCTTCATCATCAACGCGGGAATCTACCTGGTTCTGCAGATGATCTGCAAGAGACTCCAATCCGCACAACTGCGGACGGTCGCCCAGACTTTCCGGTTTGTGATTCCGGGGCATGTGATGACTTCTATGCTCTTGTTGGGAATCGAAGCATCTCGTCTCTGGAAGGAAACACCCACCGCGATAGCCATGCAACATGAAGCTCGGATTTTCGAATTTCTGTTGCCAGTTGTGGCGTGCGCATTCGTGTTCGGGAGCATTCCGGACCAGATGAAGAATTTCTTCGCCACCGGCCTGCTCTTCCTGGCTATCGGAGTGGTCCGGTTGCAGCAGGACTACTTCCAGGATCGCTCCACTTTGCCGATCGCCCTGCTCATTGCAGGGATTACTCTAATGATCTGCGCCAGGTCGTATTCCGCTATAAAGACGGCATTTAGCCGACAACTCCATCGATGAGCAGGACGGAACCCTAAAACTTTCTATTCAACTGTAATATCCCCACCAACATGACGCTTATTGATAGTAGATGCCCGTAATGGTCCCGAGTTGGAATGAATGGGCCGCGAGACCAAGGAGAATCCATGAGAGCCCTGTTGCTGCCGTGTCTTTCCATTATCTCCCTCGTTCTATCTGGATGCCGCATCGTGTATTCTGTGCATCCTCTTTCCACCAGCGATGATGCGGTTGAGGAGCCAGCACTTGAAGGAGCGTGGACGTCTGGCGGGAACGACGATACAGTATTGTGCGTTCAGAAATCCGACGGCCATACATATAGCATGTTTGTGACCAGCCCAAGTTCAAAGCTCGTTGAGGTATATGAGATAAATCTGGTGCGGCTCAATGATCAGCTATTCGCAGATATCTTCGTCAAGGAGCAGGCAGTCGATCACACGGAAGTCGAGCCTCCACTGGGAAGCATATCCAATCACGTGATTATTAAGTTGGACATTGCCGAAGACGATCTGGCCTTTTCCGGACTGGATGCCTCCGCCATTCAGCAACAAACCACGGAGGGACTCCCATCTTTGGACTTCCTCGACGCGGGCGACGTAATGCTGCTAACTGCATCAACTGACGACCTGCGTCAGTACCTCTCTGCGTACGCTGACCGCGTGTTCTTGAGCAACGATCACTACACGCGAAAGATCGACGAAGAGGCAGGTGGTACATCTGCCACGAACTGCGGCGTTTCATCTCCTCCATAATCTCTTTCCATCTCCTGACGAATTGACAATGCACGATCGCAGTGAGAGTGCGTAACAACTAACTGCCCCTGCCGGACGGTCACAGAACCGCCGGGGGAGAACAACGCCAGAAAGCGAGGACGACGACCATGAAGAAGCTGATTGCTTTTATTGCAGCTTTCCTGCTAACTCTGAATAACCTCGGTCTTGCAGAAGAGACCACCTTCAACACATGCAAGCTAGCCGACGCCAAAGGGAAACAAGCTGACGCCCGGCTAACCTTGAGCGACACCGGCAAGAACGTGGTGATTCGCGTCTCCGACCGAGATCTCGTTTCTATTCCTTACGAGAATGTGGATAAGTTCTCGTACGAGTTCACGAAGAAACACCGCGTTACGCAAGGAGCGATTGTAATGCTCGCCTCTCTCGGGGCCGGCGCAATCGTCATGCTCACCAAGTCAAAGAGCCACTGGCTCTATATCGATTATCACGAGCAAAATGCTCCGAAGTCCCTGGTGCTTCGCCTGGACAAGAGTGACTATCAAAAGGTCATTGGGTCGATCAAGACGCATACCGGCAAAGACGTTGAAATGCTCGGCGAGGAAGGAAAGAAGAAGGAATGAGTTCGCTCGGAACGACCTTCCGCGCGCCAAAACTCCGTTATGCGTGTCACCTTCCAAAGAGCCTGGAAGCTTTTGGATTGGGTTCGGGTCCGGGCTGGCGCGATCAAGATACGTTTCGTACCAGCCCGAAACTGTGGAGCACGAGACAGCACGCTGCAAGTCCACTGTCCTTGCGTAACGCCTGTGCGAAGGATGCCATCAACGACCGCACGATCAATAGCTCTCCGGGCAGATCAGTCGCGGCCACGGATTGAAGGAGTTCGGTCATGTGTCGGGAATCAATGACAATTCTCAAACCGAACAAAGACAAAATGCCGATGCGGATCAGACACGCCCGCACCATCCTGAATACTCCGGGAAGTGCATTCAGATCCTCGATTGGGAAGCGCTAGGAAGAGGTAAGCATGAAACTGCTTGCCGGGTCAGTCTTATGCGTCGCGACGAGGACTTCTCTGGGCCGTTGCTATTTGTCTATTGATGCCAACGTTTGGCTGCTCGATCAGGAAGATCGCAGTGAATATGCCAGGAAACGCTCTTGAGGGTAGCGGAACGACATTTTCGTCCGACTATGATCCGCAATTGATTGCGGCAGCGGTCCCTTTCAGCCTGAAACTGATGGAGAGCCTATTGGCCGAGAGCCCAAACCTCCAAGGCCTGTTGCTTGCTACTGCCAGCGGCTTTACCCAATATGCGTACCTGGCAGTTCAGGAACCGGCGGACGAGACCAAATCGCACGACATAGCCTCTGCGTCGGCTCTGCGAGCGAGGGCCCGGCTGCTGTACCTGCGGGCCAGGGACTACGGCTTGCGCGGCCTTGAAACCAGGTATCACAACCTGGGAAACGCACTACGGGCTGACCCGAAGGCCGCCTTGGTACAGTGCGACAAGCGCGATGTCCCATTTCTCTATTGGACCGCGGCAGCCTGGGGTTCGGCCATCTCGGTGTCAAAGGAGTCTCCCGACCTCGTTGCCGACCAGTCCCATTGTCGAGGCGCTCATTGACCGGGCGGCGGCACTCGATCCCGACTTCAGCGACGGCGCGATCCAGCAGTTTCTCATTACATACGAACCGGACCGGCCCGGCGGCGGAAAGGACTACGAAGCCCGGAACTTGCCGCACTTCAACCGAGCGGTGGAGACTGCCGGCGGGAAGATGGCCGGACCCTATGTTTCCTATGCGGAGTCCATCTCTCTTGCGAGCCAGAATCGCGCGCAATTCGAGACAATGCTGCACAAGGCGTTGGCGGTTGACCCGGATGCAAGGCCGGAATGGCGCCTGTCGAACCTGGTGATGCAGCGAAGGGCGCGATGGCTGCTCTCGCGCGAAGACGATCTGTTTCTTGACCCTGTCGACTCCACGGCGGCCGCGGAATCTGCGGCCCCTGCGGCGAGGCAGTAAAGCTTGACCAAGGAGGCTGGAATGCTCTTTCACCATCGCGGAATTCTGTTGTTCTTTATGTGCGCGCTGGTTGCCTTGACGGGCACCACGGGGGCCCAGCAGCCGCGCATTCGCCTGGCTACGCTTGCACCCAAAGGCACATCGATCGCCTGTTGAAGACCATGGGCGGGCAATGGAGCAAGGCCCCGGAAGGTGGGGTGTCCCTCGTTGTCTATAGCGACGGTACCATGGGGAGCGAGCAGCAGGTCGTCCAGCGCATGCGCGTTGGCCAACTGCAGGCTGGGTTGCTGACCTCAGACGGGCTGGCGATGATCGAACCCTCGGTCAAGGCTTTGGAAGATATCCCACTGATGTACCACTCCGCCGCTGAAGAGGCCTATGTGCGCGGCCACATGGTGACAGTCATTGAAAAGCGGATGGAAGACCGTGGCTTTGTCATGGTCTCCTGGAGCGTGGTCGGCTTTGCGCGCTTCTTCTCAAAGCAGCCTGCTCTGCTCCCACAGGACTTTCTGCGCATGAAGGTATTTGTTGGCGCGGACGACAACCAGGAGATCCAGGTGCTCAACTCCATTGGCGGCCGCCCGGTCGGGCTGGACTGGACCAACGAGCTGACAGCGCTCCAGACCGGCATGGTCGACAGCGTCTCGACCCTACCGGTTCATGCTCTTGGCGCCCAGTTCAACACCGCTCTATCGCACATGCTTGACCTGAAATGGGTGCCGATTACAGGGGGCATCGTGGTTACCAGGAAAAGCTGGGATGCATTGCCGCCCTCGACCCGCTCGGCCATGAAGCAGGCTGCGCAGGTTGCCGGCGCGGGCATGGAATCAACCGGACTGTCGGAAGACTCCGAGGCAATTATTGCGATGCAGAAGCGCGGCCTGCAGGTCCACGCGATGACTCCCGAGATGCAACGTGCCTGGGACCAGTTTGCCAAGGATGTCCTTTGGCCGAGGATTCGCGGCACCATCCTCCAGGCTGAGGCTTTCGACGAAGTACAGCGTCTTTCAGCGGAGTATCGCAGTCGCTCCGGAGGCATGCAATGACCACAGCTGAAGCCCTATTGGAAAATGATTCCGCGGTCTGCCTGAACCGCAAATCAGGCTTAGCTTCGGCGCCATGGCTCGAGACCGGCGCCACGGCACTCGCGATGGCCGGGCTGGTGATTCTGCCTTTGCTTGCGCTGGTTCTCAGGCCACTCATCCATGTAGGGCTCGACGGTGGAAACGCTATCGTGCAACACCTGGTTCTCATCGTGGGTATGGTGGGAGCCGCCATGGCGGCTCGCGAAGGCCGGCTCATCGCGCTGTCAAATCTCGAGGAGACGCTCTTTCGCGGACGCCTCTTGGATGCCTCGCATGTTCTGACCGCCGCTGCTTCCACTTCCATTAGCGCCCTTCTGTTGCCGCCCTGCCTTCCCTTGATCCTTTACGCCATTGTGGCCAAGGTGCCGATGAATCAGATGTTCCTCGCCGGCCTTCTTCCAACGGCCGTAATGATGACCGCGATTGCCTGCTGGGACGTCTGGCGCTCGCGAAACAACGCCCCGTCGCAGGAGCCATTTGAGGCGTGGAAGTTCGTCAGCGCAGTGTGCATGCCTATATTGCTGGGTGAATATTCTTTCAACAGCGCACGATAGACTGTGGCAATATCCTGGCTTGCGGCAGTAAATTTGTTTTCCGGCGCCAGTCGGTGGTTCACCGCAATGACGTTGATTCGTCCTCCACTTGCAATTGGTATCGATTCAACCTCGCCTCCGCTGCCTCCGCCCCACATGAAAGCCCCGCCATGCAGGTTGATGAGGATGCGTCGTCGATTTTCGGGAAGAACTTCTTCTCGAGGCGTGATGTATTCGGTTTTTACTCCCCCGATAGTTCGCTTCTCAATCCGCTGTCCAAAAATCGGCGACATTGGAAGTTCCTCCTTTTCCTTCCCCCTACAGTAGTTTCGCTAGCGGCAAGGCTCGAGAAACATTTGTCGT
>Ga0364859_10303_pt1 | contig 31045 bp, 25 predicted proteins | sample ExccelAu500001D3_FD_206911 | JGI IMG/M metagenome (GOLD analysis project Ga0364859, IMG submission 206911) | Enriched cells from Trout Bog Lake Hypolimnion, Wisconsin, USA - BchlTB.Aug20.5000.01 .D3 | ecosystem: Environmental > Aquatic > Freshwater > Lake > Hypolimnion/Profundal zone | place: USA... | reverse complement strand
TAGCTTTGGGGCAGAAGAAAAACTGAAGAGCAAAAAATCTATAGATAAACTTTTCAAGGAGGGTAAATCAGTTTCACAAAACGGGTTTACCCTTGTTTATTTATTAAACCCACTCAATACCATTTATCCCGCCCAGGCAGGTTTTACGGTGCCAAAAAAATTCTTTAAACACGCAGTAGACCGCAACCGTGTAAAACGCCTGATGCGCGAAGCTTACCGCCTCAACAAAATCACCCTTTACGAAAAACTAGTGGTCGCTCAACAACAAATGGCTTTGATGTTCGTCTATAAAGGCAAAGAACTGCCGGGCCATGAGGCTGTAACAAAATCGGTAGTTGCCTGTTTAAATAAACTGAAGCTATGATATCAAAGGCGTTGAGTTTTGTGTTGTTGTTATTTATCAAAGCCTATAAAACTTTGCTTTCTCCCATTTTACCCCCCAGCTGCAGGTATAACCCCAGCTGTTCGGAATACGGCGCTCAGGCTATTCAAAAGTATGGTCCCTTTAAAGGTGGCTGGCTGGCCATTAAGCGGGTGCTGCGCTGCCATCCCTGGGGTGGTCATGGATACGACCCGGTGCCGTGAGTAAACATCTGTTACATCCTCTGTTAAACAAGCGTTAAGTTTGCCATGTCAAATATCTGATTCCGTGGAACAGGTTATCTTCCATGCGTAAAACCGAGGGGCGTGAGTTACAAAATACTTTTACTGGAAGATGACCCTAAGCTTGCCAAGGAGATCAGCCAATATTTTATCTCGAAAGGATACGAGTGCGAAACCGCCTTTGACGGTTTGCTGTTGTTGAGGCAACGCAAGTTGTCGAACTATGATATTTACATTCTTGATATCAATGTTCCTGCACTGAATGGCCTACAGGTATGCCGGCAAATAAGGGATGAAGACAAAAAAACACCCATACTGATGTTAACCGCTTTCGGCGATGTGAGCGATAAGGTAGAGGCCCTGTTTTTAGGGGCAGATGACTACATGGTTAAGCCCTTTCACTTTGATGAGTTGTTCGCCCGGGTAAGTGCTTTACTTCGCAGGTCGGGCCGGCCACAAAGCGAAAAGGAAGAGTCGGTTTTGATAGAAGACCTGCAGATAAACCCGCTGCAAATGACGGTAACACGTGCAGGCAAAAAAATAGACCTGACCCCAAAGGAATTTAAGCTACTGGAACTGCTGGCGAAGGCAAAAGGCAGACCGGTTTCCAAGCAAACTATCTCTGAGCAGGTGTGGGATATTAATTTCGATACGGGAACCAACACCATTGAGGTGTACATCAATTTTCTGCGCAACAAAATTGATAAAGGCCATGAAGTAAAACTGATACATACCCGGCCGGGGTTTGGATATTTTTTAAAGGTGAATTCATAATGGCATGAACTTAAAGCAGCGGTTCTCACTTACTTTCAGTTTGTTGTTTTCGCTTATCCTGGCAACGTTGCTGTTCGTGCTTTTTACGTTGTTTTCGAATTACCGCAAAATTGAGATACAAAACCGCCTGGTCGAAAAAGCGCAAACCACCGTTAAACTATTGGTTGAAGTAAAGGCCGTTGATTACACCCTGCTTAAACTGATAGACAAAGAAACTATCAACAACCTCTACAACGAAAAGACGCTTATATTTAATGATAGCCTGGGTTTGATATACAGCAGTATTGATGATGCGGTGATACACTGGGACACCGCCATGCTGCGCAAAATACAGCAGGTAGGTTATTTCTACAAAACCGAGAACGAGTACGACATCGTAGGCAAAAGCATTAAACACCTTGACAAAAATTACCTGGTACTCATATCGGCAGAAGACAAGTTTGGTAACCGGAACCTTATATTTTTAAAATACCTGGTTATCGTTGCCTTTTTAGCCGGACTAATACTGGTTTGGTTCTTGTCCTTTTACTTCAGTAAGCAGGCGCTTTTGCCGCTCGATGTATTTAAGAATAAGGTACAGAACATATCAGAGAACAACCTGAGCACCCGGTTAGATTATACAGGTAAAAAAGACGAGATATCTGAACTTACCGCAGCTTTCAATACGATGATAGAGCGCATTGACAAATCGTTCCAGTATCAAAAAAGTTTTGTGGGCAATGCCTCGCACGAGTTGCGTACGCCGCTTTCAAAAATTTCCGCGCAGCTGGAAAACCTGATGCAGAACCCTGAATTTCCGGAGAAATTTGGCAAGATATTATCCAGCATGAAGGAGGATACACAACAGCTTTCGGATATTGTAACCTCATTGCTGATATTGTCTAAACTGGAAAACGAGGGCCCGGCGAAAGCATTTTCGAGTGTTCGTATAGACGAGATCATTTTTAGCAGCGCCGATTTTTTACGGAAATACTACAGCGACTTTAAGATACATTTTGAGATCATCAATGAAACCGGTTATGACGACAGGCTGGAGATACAAGGCGATGAGGCCCTGCTTAAAATTGCCATCGGTAACCTGCTGAAAAACGCCTACCTCTATTCTGACAACAAAGAGGTTGATATTAAAATAATCCAGGAGCGCGACGACATTAAGCTCTTTATAACCAACATAGGCGAGGTGCCTGAGGATAAGGATACTGATAAGCTGTTCACCTCATTTGTGCGCGGAAGCAACGCCATTCCTAATGCGGGCTTTGGTTTGGGGCTTAGTATTGTAAGGCGCATTATGCAATACCATAAAGCCGAGATACGTTACCTGCTTCCAGGGCCGCGCTGCAACCAGATGGAACTCACTTTTAAGATTTAATACCTTCAATTGGCGCGTGACCGGACTTAGCCTATCGCGTCTTTAGGTTTTGTGTAAGGGTGTATGTCAACCTTTCTGTATGCCCAACCGAATATCAATGGGAACACCCATAGTGAAAACAACATGGCACACAAAATGCCACCAATCACCACGCGGGCCAATGGCCTCGAACTTTCAGACCCGATGCCATGCGACATAGCCGCCGGTAAAAGACCTATAGCAGCCATCAGGGCTGTCATTACCACCGGTCGTATCCATGCGCTTACGCCAAGCCTTATAGACTGGTACAACGAGCCATCCTGCCCTTTAAACTTATCAAGGTTGATCTTGAATGCGGTGATGAGTAATACCCCCACCTGTATACAAATACCAAACAAAGCGATAAAGCCTATACCTGCGGATATACTAAAGTTAGTGCCCGTAATATGCAGGGCCATGATACCTCCCACGATGGCAAACGGCACATTCAAAAACACCAACGCAGCATCTTTAAAGTTGCCGAACATAATGAACAGCAACAGGAAGATCAACGAAAGGCTGATAGGCACGGCCTGTGATAATCTTTTAGAGGCGCGTTGCTGATTTTCAAAATCGCCCTGCCACTCCATGGAATAACCCTTTTTCAGATGTACTTTTTTACTCACTTTCGCCTGGCCTTCGGCAATGGTGCTGCCCATATCTCTGCCAACTACCGAAAACTTCACGACCGAATACCTTTCATTATTATCTCTGAAAATGAGGCAGGGCCCGGTTTTCTGGGTAATGGTCGCTAATTCTTTTATTGGCACTTTAGAGCCGCTTTGGGTGGGTACCAACAAATTGCCAATGTCTTCAGGTGTCTTTCTGTACTCTTCAGGCAAACGCAGGCGTATATCAAATGTTTTTACGCCCTCGTACAGGGTAGAAGCGGTAAGGCCTCCAATGGCCATGGCCACTACCGCATTGGCATCAGCAGTGGCTACTCCGTAGAGTGCCATTTTTTTCTGATCCAGGTTCACATCAATTTCGGGCTGGCCTGTGCTGTGTATCACGCCCAGGTCTTCAACCCCGCGCACGCCTTTCAATATATTATATACCTCGGTTACCTTATTTTCCATGTAATCAAGCGAGTCGCCGTACACCTTCACGCAAATGGAGCCCTTAACGCCCGAAACCGCCTCTTCGACATTGTCCATAATGGGTTGTGAGAAGTTAAGACTTGCGCCGGGTATGCTGGATAGTTTCTTACCCATCTGCTCGATCAATTCGTCCTTAGTGATGTGCGGATTCCATTTTTCCTCAGGTAAAAGCAATACTGAGAACTCATTGTTGTAGAAGCCGGTCACATCGGTGCCATCATCCGGCCTTCCGGTTTGTGAAACAGCGTAAGTTACCTGTGGAAAGGTCATGAGTACCTGGCGTACCTTTCTGGATACTTCAACACTCTTGTCCAACGAAACACTGTATGGCAACTGCACCCGTAACCAAATGGAACCCTCATTCAGTTCAGGTAAAAACTCCGTTCCCAAAAATTTAAATGAATAGAGGCCAATGAACATGGCAATAACGGAGCAAATAACCACCACCTCTTTAAACTTATAGGCCTTTTCAAAGCCCAAAAGCATGATTCCCTTCAAATGATGAACAAAAGGATTGTGCTTTTCACGCACGTTTTTATTCAACAGCATATTGATCAAAACCGGTACTAAAGTGAGCGTGGTTATCAGGGCTCCCAACAAGGCAAAACCCAACGTATATGCCAGCGGAGAAAACATTTTTCCTTCCACTTTCTGAAACGAAAAAATAGGGAGCAAACCGGTAATGATGATAAGCTTGGCGAAGAAAATAGCACGGCCCAATTGAGCGCCGTTCTTTTTGATAAGCCCCAACTTGGTAATTTTATTAAACCGCTCCATGCCTATCTCAAGCGCCTTTTCGTCGAGGATAACAAACATGCCCTCCACCATCACCACAGCGCCGTCTATAATAATTCCAAAGTCCACAGCACCCAGTGAAAGCAGGTTGGCGCTCATGCCCATCAGATGTAAACAGATAAAAGCAAACAACAACGACATGGGGATAATAAGCGAAACAATGAGGGTTGTGCGCCAGTTAAACATGAACAGCGATACCACAAACGTAACCAGCAATATACCTTCTACCAGGTTATGTAATACGGTATGTGTGGCGTAGGTAGTGAGGTCTGAACGGTCGTAATAAGGAATGATCTTGGTGTCTTGCGGAAGAATTCCGTTGTTTAGTTTATCGATCTCTTTCTTCAGATTTTCAACTACCTCGGTAGGGTTCTCACCCTTTCTCATCACCACAATGGCCTCTACCACATCATCCTGATCGGTTACTACCCGTTTGCCGGTAGAATCGTTAAAGCCATCGCTGCGGCCTACCCAACCCAGACGGGGTACGTTTGAAATCTCAACAGTAGCGACATCTTTTACCAATAAGGGCACCCCGTTATTATTCTGGATAATAACGTTCTTGATCTCATTAACATCATTCAGCAGGCCAATACCGCGCACAACAAAGGCCTCGTTATTCTGTATCATCATATCGCCGCCGATATTGATGTTGGTCTTTTGAACGGCAGTAAAAACGTCGAGCGGTGTTAAGCCAAAAGAAGTGAGTTTACCGGGGTCTACTTTTATTTCGTAGGTTTTTGTTTTGCCGCCAAAGCTATTGATGTTGCCTATACCCTGAACAGAACGCAGGCGACGGTCAATCACCCAGTCCTGAATGGTCTTTAATTCTCTTACATCCCTGAAAGTGCTTTTCAGGGTATAGCGATAAATTTCGCCGGTAGGGCCTGTTGGTGGTTGAACAGATGGCTGGGCACCGTTGGGCAAGGTGGCATTTTGCAACATGTTCATGACCTGTTGCCTGGCCTGAGGGTCTTTTACCCCATCATCAAATATTAGTTTTACGTATGACAGGCCAAAAATACTGGTTGAACGCAGGCTGATCTTATCCTGCACCGGGTTCATGGCAATTTCAATGGGGATGGTCACAAATTTTTCAACTTCCTCAGCGCTGCGGCCGGGCCATTGGGTAATGATGCTGATCTCCGTATTAGTTACATCAGGAAAAGCCTCAATGGGCATATTCTTAAAAGTAATAATACCTGACACTATAAGCACCACAGCCGTAGCCAGAATGAACCACTTGTTTTTGAGTGAAAATCCAATGACCCCTTTAAGAAACTTGTTCATTTATTTGATTTTGGACCTACGGCATTTGTCAATTGTCCGCAGATCATGGTATCTGTAATTTGTGCCTTTCTGTTTTTACCGGTTAGCTGTTCAGTTCGCCATATATCAGGATAGCCGCTGTGGCAATGATCAGGTCTCCTTCTTTAATGCCGGATTTAATATAGGTCCTGTCGCCCAGGGTATTCAGTACTTCAACCGGTGTGATCGAAGCATCACCATGGCCGTTATAAACCAGCACATAATACCGGCTGTTATCGTATATCAGCGCTTTGCTCGATACACACAGCGCTTGTCTGTTTTCGGGGTTGGCAATGAGGATACTGGCAAACATTTGCGGTTTCAACTCGTAGCTTTCGTTGGGAATAACCACGCGCACCTTCATTACTTTGGTGGTAGGATCAAGGGCGTTGAGCATCTTATCTACTTTGCCCTTGAATACTTTGCCGGGATATGAAAGCGTGGTCACGCTTACATCATCACCCATGTGAATGTTACTGATATTAGATTCATAAACATTCGCCCAGACCCAAACATTTTTAAGGTCAGAAATGGTAAATAAGGCGGTTCCGTTATCAGTACGGATAGAGGTTCCGTTGGTGATATTTTTCTGAACAATAAAACCGCTGGTCGGCGCCTTGATAACCCACTCACCGTTAGTATTACTGCCGTTTATCTTCAAAATTCTTTGCGCCATTTCGAGCTGAGCTACCGCCTGGTCATAATTGGTTTGAGCAGTAGTTACATCCAGACTTGAGGCCAGGCCACTTTTAAAGAGGTCCTGCGCGGCCTGTAATTGTCTTTTTGTTGCTGCCAGATTAGTTTGAGCCACCACCAGGCTGTTAGAATAGTTTGCCATTTCACTGCTCGTAACTGTGCCCAGTATCTGGCCGGCAGTTACGTGGTCGCCTAACTGAACTTTAATGTCGCGGGCATTACCACTCACCAGCGGAAAGATATTGACCTGATTATCCTGATTAACATCTACAATACCGGTAAACGAAATGGTATTTACCAGCTGGCGGGTTTGTACCGTATCAATAGTCAGGGTCCTTAATAAGGAATCAGGAATGACGTACTTACGGGCTTCTTCAACCGGTTTATTGTTCTCTCCATGGCATCCCTGCAGAACAAGACCGAGCACCGCCAGACAAAAGAGAAGAGTGGTGTTAGCCGTTAAAAACTTGTTTTTCATTGTTGCGTATTTCTTATTTAATGACGTCTTTTCCTACTGCCATATTCAGGTTTTCGCGGGCAGTGTAATAATTGGCTATGTAATTATTAAAATTGATGATCTGTTGTTTATAGGTATCCATATATATCACCAGGTCGCGTAGTGACATTTCCTTCTTTTGAAATATATCATATATACCCGACATCAATTGCTCAAAAGACTTGTTATTCTTAATCTGAACATCGATGTCGAATTGCGATAGCTGCACCAGCTTTTCGTATGCCTGGTTGACATCATTTATGGCTTTTAACTTTGAGGCATCGAGTTGCACCTCGTTTTGTTTTAGGGCGGCGCGGGCACCTTTAATTCCCCCCTGGTTAAAATTCCATAGTGGCAAAGGTAATGACACGCCGAAACCGAAATAATTTGGATAGGTCTCGCTGGCCCTGGTGTATTGAAGAGAAACATCGAGGTCGGGAGCAATCAGCGATTTGTTATATTTTAAAGTCCATTCTGAAGCTTCCAATTGCCGGGCGTTATTCTGCACGTCGGGCCGGTTTTCAATGGCGGTTGAGTAGAGGGAATCCATAACCACAGCAGGCAATTCTATCCTGGTGGCCGGCGGCATATCGGGCACAATAAAGGAGTTTGGCTGCAGTTGAAGCATGTATCTCATCTCAGCCTCTAAATCTGAAATTTGTGCGAGATTATTATTCAGGTCTGTTTGCAATTGAAATTTTGTACTTTGAATGGTAACCACATCCTTCATGGCTACATCGTTCCTGGAATATGCCTCACTGAGCGCTTTTTCCAATATGGTAGATTTTTCCAATTCAACATCAAATACTTTTTGTGTCTTCAGCAGGGCATCCAGCTGATAAAAATCTGAGCGGAACTGAAACTTAAGATTGCGCATCAGATCATAGTAGGCATATTCTGTAGCTTTTTCGGTGGCCATGTTTGACTTAACCAGGCGGTGCCTTTTACCCGCGGTTTTAAATAACTGGTCAAGCTGTACACTGGCATCTCCGCCGTCGCGAATGGTAAATGGAATTTTGGTGTAAGGATTCAGAATGTTCTGGCTGTAGTTGATACCCGGATTATCCCAAAGTTTGGCCGATATTGTTTGCGCGTGGGCAATATCAATATTGAAGTGATTGGCTATCAGGTCCAGGTTTTTTTGCAACATGAGCTTTTCTGCATCCTGGATAGAAATGTGAAGGGTGTCTGGTTTGGACGTATTAATTCCCTGTCCAAACAAAATAGAGACGCCAATCAGGGATGAAATAAAAACTAAAACCCAACTTCTGAGCTGGTCCTTCATACGATTACACATTTAGAGCAAGGTGCAAGATTACACTTTAACAATTAAACATGGCTTAAAGCGCTATTAAAAAGACCTTAAAATTTGACTAAAAAACATTGCGTTTCAGGGCTAATATGTATAGCAAGGGAACGGAGGCGATGAATTGTGATTTAACGAAATTTACCTTTTTTGTCATGAGCCAAAATCGAATCCGTCCAACCTAAAAACAATTTCTTCTGGCTAAAATATTTATTTTGGCATGACAAAGAAGGCCTTTTCCCGGACAGTCTGGTCCGGAATTTGTTCTGTCAAAACTAAATTCAACTATGGAAGATCTGGAAGTTCCAACCGAACATTTGCACGAGCATATTAAAGAAAAGGCTGAAGAGAGTCGCGAACGCTGGTCGGTATATGCAGCCGTTTCGACAGCTTTGATGGCTGTATTTGCCGCCCTGGGCAGCTTAACGGCAGGACATCATAGCAACGAGGCCCTGATTGAACAAATAAAAGCTTCCGACAGCTGGTCGCATTACCAGGCCAAGGGAATTAAACTGGAGGTGTCAAAAAGTGCCTTGCTGCAATATAACCTGGCTAAGGTTGAGCCACCTGCCGAATTAAAGGAAAACCCCGCCAGGTACAAAACGGAACAGGCGGACCTGATGAAAGAAGCCAAAGACGCCGAGGAAAAATCGGAGCAACACCTGCAAAGGCATGTAACGATCGCGCGGTCGGTCACTTTATTTCAAATTGCTATTGCTATTTCGGCTATTGCCATGCTTACCCGAAGGTCATTTCTATGGTATTTTAGCCTGTTACTATCGGCGGCGGGCGCCTATCTTTTTTACCTGGGAAATTTCTAGCCCATCAGGCGCTGAAGTTCAGTTTCCAGGAAGGAAATGAGCCCGGCTATATAAGGCCGGGTAAAATTGAACTTCGCCCCGGCGGTTTCATAGAACACAGGTATTGGTTTGGTAAATCCAAGGCTCAGTGCCTCTTTGTAATCGTGAATTGCTTTTGCCGGGTCCTGCTTAAAATTTCTCCAAATGGCCAGGGCTCCCAGTTGTGCAAATGCGTACTCGATGTAGTAGAAAGGCACTTCGTAAAAGTGCAGTATTCTTTGATAGCCTATTTTATACAGCATCTCGTGCCCGGTCCAGTCGATGGCTTTGGGGGTAAACTTGTCTTGCAACTCGGCCCATTTATTTCTTCTTTCCTCCACCGTGTGTATTGGATTAGCATAGAGCCAGAACTGGAAGCTATCGCCCAAACAGGTACGGGTTAAAATACTTAAAATATACTCCAGATGATTTTTGCGCGCTCTTTTAAGGTCGTCGGGTTGGGTGTAGAAAATATCCCAGTATTCCATGCTCAGCAACTCCATACCCATGCTGGCCACTTCGGCAATTTCAGAGGTTATCTCTTTGAAACTGTTCAGTGCAAGGTCATGCGTTAAAAAGGTGTGCACCGCATGGCCGCCTTCGTGAACGATGGTGATAAGGTCGTGTTCGCTGTTAGCGGAGTTCATAAAAATAAAAGGCACTCCAATTTCGGGCATTGGCATGTTATACCCTCCCGGACTTTTGCGCATGCGCGAGTCAAGGTCCAGGTATTTCATAGTGTCCATAATGCTGATGCGCTCGCCAAAATAAGGGTCGAGGCGATTGAAGCAGGCAATGGTTTTTTCTACCAGTTCGGCAGTAGAGTTGAATGGTTTTAAAGCCGGTTTTCCGCTGGTATCTACCTCTATGTCCCACGGTTTCAGGGCATCCATACCCATGTCCTTTTTACGGGCATCATAAATAGCATTCACCAAAGGCATTACGGTTTCTTCAACCACGGCATGGAATTTCAGACAATCTTCGGGTGTGTAATCGAATCGACCTAACTCGTCGAACCTGTACTCCATGTAATTCTTGTAACCGGCATTGAGCGCTATCTGATGGCGCAACTGAATCAGATCAGTCAGCAGTTCATCCAGTTTTTCCTGGTCTTCAAACCGTTTGGCTTCAATTTTATTAAATACCTCTTCGCGCGCTACCCTGTCGGTGCCCGACAGATACACGTGCGCCTGCTGAAACGTTAATTCTGCCCCTTTATATTGTATGCTTTGGGCCCCGGCAATTTCATCATACCGGCTTTGTTTGATACTGAGCTCACTTTGCAGCGGAATATTCTTCTCGCAGAAAAGCGCAATTTCCCTTTTCATTTTCCGGATGGTGGTGAAAAAAGTGTCGGGCTCTAACTGGTCGATATACGGATTGGTAACGAACTTCTTTTTTAATTGATTTTCGCAAGAAGAAAGCCGCGGCACGATGTTGCGATAAAGGTCGTGCTGCTCAGCTTTTGCCTTTTCGTCGGTTGTATCGATCGTGTTGCGCACATATATCCAACGGGCATGTTCATTAAAGGCGGCATCCAGTTCGCTCCAATCAACCAACCACTTTTGCAGCTCCGTTACCGAGGTAATTTCACGCTCCAAAAGCTGCTGGTAATAGGGTTCAATAGATTGCCAGCTGGCAGGAACAAAATCTTCAGGTAAATAATTTCTCTTTTTCCGTTGTGGAATAGAAACCGTATCGTGCATGGCCACCGCTTTAAATTATGATGCTTTACGCGGTGTTGTTATTTTTTTAACCGGAGCAGGCTTGCTGCTTCCTTTGCTGCTTTTGTCGGATTTTACTGCTTTGGCTTTAGGTTCCTTTTTAGCGGCATCCTTCTTTACCTCTTTCTTTTCTTTTTCGGCAGATTCTTCCTTGCCTTCAGTAGCTACTTCAGCGGTCTTTTCGGCCGTCAGTTCTTCGATCAGGTTCTTGGCGTTCAGGATGTTATACCATTTGGCCAGCTTCTTCATATCGCTTACATGCACCTTTTCCTTATCGTAATTAGGCAGGGCGGCTTCCAACCATGCTTTCAGGGCAGCGTCGTCTTTCACATCAGGAACGGGGTGTTTGCCTTCGTTCTTTTTGATAGCGGCTAAAACATCTTTCAATATTGCCGGCTCATCGGTAGTAAAAATGGTGATGTTATCCAGGGTTGAAAAAAGGTGGGTTCTGCCCGATAAAAACTGTGTTTTATCATCTACCAGAGAGGTAACTATCAATCCGTCATTTCTGCGTGCGGCTACTTTAAATAAACCCGGTACGCCTGTTACTGCTACAATTTCTGCTATATCCATATCGTTTTTAAAATTTAAGAGGGGTAAAGATAAAAATTTGTACGAGGTTTTAAGGGATTAACGGCCCGGGCCGGCCGGGAAGTGCGGCAGGGTGTTTTAAAAAATACCGTTTTGCCACAAAGGCACTAAGAAAAGGCGAAGAAATGCAGAGAATGAAATTAGCTACTAAGGTGGACACGCTACGCAGAAAACGGGCTCTAAAGAAAAAATACTGTAGACAGAGTCTACAGGCATAGTTGATCGTAGTGAGACACTACGATCAAGGCGGGCGGACGAAATCCAAAGCCCAAATCCAAAACTAAAACCTTGTCAGGTAAAATGTTGGAGGGAAGATAGGGTTACTATAAATGGACTGTGTATCTATAGCCAGATAATTTAAACTATAAAATATCTGCCCTGTATGCCAGCTAACATTGGGAATATTAAAGGTGCCTGTTCCGGAAAAAATCAAATTTGCAGAATCCTGCGGGAATGCGTAAGCTACTGTATCCTGCTGAAAACCAGGAAGGTTTAAAATTAAAGTTTTATTGGGGAGAAATATGACCTTGTACTGCGAGTCGCAAAGGCATTGCGGGCCTGGCGCAGAAGAGTGAATATTGTTTATTTGTTTTAGATACCAGGTGCCTTGTAAAAGGGAATAGAATGTTGTTGAATCTTCTATCCCTGAATATTGGTTATTAATATTACTAACACAAGCACAAAATTGTTCGGGCGTTTCTTGTTTTTTTTTGCAGCTTATTATGAAAACGACAAAAAATATAATGAACGAGCACTTTTTCATTTCTGTGTTAGGTTATTTTATTTAACGAACTTGCCAATAAAACTGCCGCTAAGAACTTTGGTTGTGACTGAAAATACCACTATTTAGTTACGAGAAACGTATGATGGTATATTTTATTGTGTGCTTTGGGTTTGGACTCTAAAAGACAAAATACTGTAGACAGAGTCTACAGGCATAGTTGAGCGTGGTGAGATACTACGAACAAGGCGGGACGAGTTAGGACTCAATTATTCATTTTTAGATAGCACTCTGGAAAAACACGGTAACCTGTAACGAACCAATATATGATAAAGGTATCGCCTACTGAGGTCATGGCACATTGATGGATAATTGTATCAATCTTATTGGTATCAAGAGGATTCTGGGTAATGTAAACGATACTGTTGGTACCTTTAAAAAAGGTTGGTCTAAAGACATATGGGTTTCCACCAAAGCCTGTCCATCCGGCCATCGAATCAGAAATAAACCAAATTGTATCCAGCAAGGGATTACTGGTAAAATTATAACCAGCACCATTTGAGACAGAATACCATTTTCCTATCCTGTATGCAGAATCCTGGGCAACACGGTCCGCATAAACTATTGGCGGCGTGGTCCTTCCGTGGTCTTTTTTGCAAGAATAAAAATGAATTGCAAAAAAGGTCATTGCAAAAAAAACCAGATTTTTTTTTGATGTGATCATATTTTCACAATCTTTTTAATTTGACAAAAGCCCGGGATGGACACCTTTACAATATATATTGCAGCGGGGAGGTTAAGTGGGAGATTAACAACTATTGAAGGTTGCATTCATAAGCAACCCCATTTGCATCAACAAGGGTCTGACCTTGTTTTAATAAATCATAAGTTTGGCTGCCTTTGCAGAATGTCTGCTGTTCGCCAGCTGAGGGTATACTACAGTGATAGCACTTGTTACAAGATGAAATGAAGTGAACAAAAGGTAACGCCAGAATTAATAAGAATTTCGATTTACCCATGGAAGTCAATTTGTTATGATTAATTTTTGAGCCTTTGAAAAGTTTTGTGCTTCTATCTTAAGAAAATACATGCCGGCACTGTACGCTGTAGTAGTCAATAATTGGCTATAGCTGCCTGCACTCATTGTTTGATCGAAAATGGTACCTAAGTAATCTCCAATTTCATTAAATAATTTTATTTTGACCTGCCCGCCTTGAGCTATTTTAAATTTAACTGACGCCTCTGCATTTGTTGGGTTTGGTGATATTAGAAATGAATTATCAGAGGCAAAGGCTATGCCGTTCATTACGTCCTTTGGCCCTACAATTGTAGAATTCGCTGGTAAAAGTTGATTGCAGGGAACAATAGACGCCGAAAACGAACTTCCGTTTTGTGCACTAAATCCATTTTCCAAACTAATTTGTGTTGCGGCATAAAGATTTAAAAATTGACCTGGTTGAACGATTGCAACACAGGTATCCGGATCTCCCGCAACTGTAATTGTGTTGCCAGTATATACAGTTGGGTCTTCAAGGCTAGCAGTTGTTACGATTGGTCCTGATCTATCCGGGTTCCAGTTACAAATAGTCACATTCTTATTGCAATCCAAATACGTATAACCCCTGATCCAATCAATTTCCGATGTTGCGGGGTCATCTCCATAACTTCCCAAATTAGCAAACCTCACCGCAAAATCGACTAAAAGATTCATATTCGTGAAAATGGGCATTTCTCTATTTCTAATATAATCTCCAGCAGCTATGCCTCCATTGTCACATTCCAAGATGTGATGACCAATGGCATCAACCAGGCTGTATTCTTCCGCCACTACCGCCCCATCCATTTTGCAAACCACATAGTACCGGTCCCATTGCACGGATATAATATGCCAATCGTTGGGAGAGCACCAACCGTAGTTAGCTATATTTTGTTCGCCGCACTGACTCGATATCAAATTAAAGTTTGCGATATAAGGATCACTGGGACTGTTGTTTGAGTAAACCTCGGGTGCATCAATTTCGCAATAGCGATTATCTGTTCCATCAAAACGTGGCCAGAAGGCCCAATCAATGCATGGATTAGCTGCGATTTTACATCTCATTTCCCAAAGTCCTGCGGGAAATTTTTGCAAGCTTCTAAAACTTCCGGATGTATAATTAAAGTCCCTTAAATTAGGAAAACTATCGTCCATAAGTCTACTACTGTCCCAATCGTCAATCATTAATTTTTGTGATACAAACTCCGTTTTCGTGATAACATTCAATATTCCATCAGAAACTACCAGATTATTAGGTGTCCAATATTGTAGTTGGTCGTTTCGATGATTAAGAGCATGATCGTGACCATAAAGAATTGATTGCCAAAGTGCCAGGTTGAGTGTTGTTCCATTAAATTCATCATCGAAAGACAACACATACCCACCATTTCCTCCTCCTTCAGGACCAATGCAATTGACAAAGTAGCCCTCTGAAACAAAAAAAGCGGTTTCGCAACTCTCATTGGTTGGAGGATTTGAGTAGTTCAATGTACATTGTCCAAATGCAAAACGAGATGTGAAAAACAATAGTGAAATCAAACACTTATTCATAAATTAATAATAATTTAAATGACTTTTGCTTACCATCAATTCCCAAATGGTTGTGTCGTTCTGATTGTTTAACACAACCTTTCTAACAATACCACAATAAGGTGCCCAGTACAAATAGGTGGTTTTCGGGTAATCGATGCTTGTGTTATTTGTGCGGAATTCCTTTATTCCATAGATATTGGTGCCTTGGATTGTAAGCATGTTGAAACTGGCAATGTACTTAAGATAATAGGTGCTATCGCCAATCTTAAGATTGCTGTCATAAACGCGTTCGCCTTGGTTGACTTGATTATCCTCCCCGTTTTCACTGATACCGTTATAATCGAAATAATAGTAACCATTGTAACTACTTAGTTTGTCATAAAAGTTCATATGAAAATACTGCTTCTCCAGGTCAACGCACACATCAAAGGTGTCTACCTGTTCCAGTCCATTGTATTCTTGAAACATTACTTGAGTATCTCTAACATTAGTAGCGGTATTAACATAAACGAAAATAGATGTGTCCCGAAAAATATAATTAAACATTCCAGAGCTAAGGGAGTATATAACTTGTTGTTTTACACACTGTTTTTTGCAGCTACTTGCAAAACAAATTGTCATAACGGCAACTAAACAGATACGGTATTTCATAGTTTTACTTTTAATAAAGCCAGCATTAATTTCCTTCTAATCTTCTTAAACGCTTTTCTAAGTTAATAGTATATAAGGTTAGTTCCTCTATTTTCTGCAAAAGCAACTTATTCATTTCGCCCAGAGAAAAACCGTTTTTCATCACGTCTTGTTCTGAAGGAATTTGTGGTAAATGATGATTTTGGTACACGTAATTTTCAACAACTGACAGGGGATTAAGCTTGTATGTATTGCTAAAAACAGTGTCTGACCATCCGGTAGTATTCACTACTACTTCTTTTGCTATAATTTGGCCATCTACCGAAAGCTGATAACTAGTAAAATTACTTGTATAAGGGTTTCCGGGAGCCGGATTTGCTCCAATTGTAACGGTTCCGTTTATTTGCTGATTACCTGCTATTGTTTGATTACCTGTAACATTTTGGTGGCCATCCACCTGCACATTCCCTTCCACGTGTTGGTTATAATCTACCTGTTCATTACCTGAAATTTCCATCACTCCGGCAGGCCATACCGTTAACCCGGGCGTAATGGTTAATGTGCCTGCCGAGGTATTGGTAAAAAGATGATTGGCGGTACCGCTGGCGGAAACAAATACGAGGCCGCCCGTACCTTCGCCGCCGCTGCCATTAAAAATACCTAGTAGCGTTCCACCCACCCCGCGCAAGGCCAAAGTGCTGCTGCCGCCATAAGCCAGTGGGTCAATGCCAATGCCTACATTAACCCCCGTGCTACTGCCCCACAATTTAAAGTAAGGGGCCGTTGTAGTGGGTGTTCCGTTATCAATCTGCAATAAAGGAGTAGTGCTACCAATGCTGTTGGCATCGCTTACCTCAACTAAACTGCTGCCCGAGTTTGTTTGGCCAACACCGAGATATCCATCATTGTTGATGGTAAAAATATCGGGATGAGTTAAGCTACCATTGGCCACATGCAATAAATTACCCACGCTGCTGTTCTTCACTATATCTAACTGTGCCATGGGGTCGCTGGTGCCAATGCCGGCAACTCCGTTTCCGCCCACGGCAAAAATGGGGTTGAGGGTGTTACTTTGGTCGAGAATAAGAAATGCAGTGTTAGCCGATGAGCATGCTTCGTTAGAATTTGATGCTATCAATATGGCACCGCTGGGCACCGTTGAGCTACCCACGTTAGTGCCTAAAAATAAAATATGGTTGGCGTTATCAATGGCACCCAGGCAAATGCTGCCAAAACCACTGCACGAATAGTTGTGGTCTTGTATTTTAAGGTCTACTGAACCCGAGGCCGCGCCCCCAATGCCCACCTGGCCTACGCTGTTAACCGAAAAATCAGTAACAGGTGAGCCATAAGTATAGCCGGGCCCGGGAAAGGCCAGCGACTCCGGTATCCGGCTGGCGGTAAAATAATTGCTTACTCCATAAGGATATGAGGCACCTGCCGGGTAAATATAGTCGCTCTGTATTACACTTGCGGCACCGGTAACCTCTGTTACATGCAGGTCGGCGGCGGGCGCAGTGTTGCCAATACCTAAATTGCCGCTGCCATCCTGATAGATGGACGAACCGGTGGCTCCCGAAACCCCCGTTGGCCCGGTAAGCGATTGCAATACGTAATGCTGAGCGAAACAAGATTGGGTCATAAAGGCCAATAGCAGCAGGCCAGGGATCTTTCTCATACAGGAGGGCTTTTGAGGTTAGAAACTATAATTAATTATAACTATACTTCAAAAGTATAAATCTTATTTTCAAAAAAATGCGGTTTAGCTTCAGAAAAAAATCAGAACATTTTAAACATGCAGAAAAGCAAAATGCGTAATTGATTAAGAGGTAAAATGGTGCATTAAATATTGATACGGAAAACCCTTGTATACATGAGTTTTATTTTTAACAAATTAAATTTTCGGGTTGTTAAAAATTTGGATAAAATAAAAATGTACTTCAATTTTAGTGACCAGTTATGATTTATAACGTCCTTCTAAATATTTATGCTCCATGAAAAAATTAAAACTCCTTTTGGGCCTTATGTTTTGTGTCGCCGTTCAGTTTGCTTCTGCACAGCAAACGGCTAAAACAACTAATACCACCACAACAAAACCGGTATCACCAGACCCCGGTAAGGCTTCAACCAACCCAAAGCCTGCACCGGAGCGCACAGAGCCACGCAGAGTACACTTAGCTTCGAAAATGCCTGATAATATAGATGGAGTTCAGCCGGGTAAGAGTAAGTAAAATGTGCGGGTATGAATAGATAGTGCAGCTACGTTGTTTCCGGGATGTGACAGAAAATATCCTGATTTAGTTGCGAAAAATGTATACCGTATATTTTATTGTGTGTTTTGGGTTTGGACTCTAAAAGACAAAATACTGTAGACAGAGTCTACAGGCATAGTCGAGCGTAGTGAGACACTACGTTACGCGGAAAGGCGGGTTGCCGTATTTGTATTTAAGCTCCCGGGGAGCGATAATATGGTAGTGGTTATAGCCCGTTCCGCTCAAAGCATCATAGGTCGACACTACCCGATAATGTCGCACCTATGGTGCTCTACTAATAGGTGATTGCTCTCTGCTACCATACTATCAACTCTACGGGTTTTGGTGACGTTAACTTTCTAATTTCATTACGCCCGAACACCAGTGGTTACAAACGAGGGTCGTTTAACAACTCGTTTGTGTATGCTGCTATGTTTCCTCCGGATAACCAGGTTAGCTGTTTTTTTCAATAATAAATCCCTCATTCTTTTTGATTTTTAACAAACTGATGCTTTTATTAAGCATTTATTTGATTACCTTTGGAAGATGAATAGCCTAGCCATAAATCCGGTCAGGCAACCTCAGCGCTAATATCTTAAATGGCATGACCGGCTGAAAAAACATCAGGTTGTTTGAAGTGCTTTGGATGCTCAATTGCTGTTTAAAAGTATGGAAACAAAAAGCCGTTATCCATCTTATTGGAACAAGATATTTTTGAAAAATAAAAGCGCTGGCTGCTTTTCTCCCGAAAAATTTAAAACACGAAAAACATAGGCTTTTGGGCAGTTCAAAAGCCCATAAAAACCGGAGATGAAACTCAATTTTGTCATGTCGGGTAAAGGGCTTTCATCTTATTAAGGCAGCAAAAAACCGAAAAACATGAAGTTGCTTTTTGACACCCGAACCTGGGTCAACCCTGAGCGCGTGGATGGTTTGAATGAAGTAATATTTGGGGAGAGTTATGATTTCAGGCCGGTTTCTATCCCGATCACGATGGCAGATTAGAAATGGGGCATTAAAAAGTTGTGTTGATGAACAAATGCCGCCAACTAACAAGTGGTAACCTGATAATTTTAACGATTGCGTAACCTAAAAAACGAAATTTTGCCCGCATAATTGGTCTACTACCTTTATATTTGTAAACTGCTGTAACTGCCTGATATTTAAACGATGCAGCAACTTTGCTTTTTGTTTGTATAAAAATTTAAGCCCCAAAACACATGTTTAAAAGATTTACACCCCTTGTATTGCTTAGTCTGATCTTTTCGGCCGGCATTTTTGCCCAATGTACGGTTACCAACTTAACAGGTAACCAGGTTATCAGCACAAATACTACCTGGCCGGCAGGAACCTATAACATTACCGGCGATTTTACTGTTAACGCAGGCGTTACACTTACGGTGGGTTATAGCGGCAATTGTCCGCTCACGATCAACGCCGTCAACATCACTATTTTAGGAACTATCAACGCCAATGGCGCCGGTGGCCCGGGTGGTGGCGGTGGTTCGGCCGGTGGCAGCTCGGGCGGTGCCGGTGGTGGTAATGAAGCCGGTGGCGGCGGCGGTGGCCTTGCAGGAACAGGAACAGGCGGTGGACGGGCCGGCAACGGCGGTGGCGCTGCTTCGGCCGGTTGCAGTATCAACTGCGGAACTATTTGCGTAGGCGGTAATGATGCCGACCGCGCAGGTGGCGGCGGTGGTGCAGGTGGCGCAGGTGGCTCTTTCGGAGCTGCCGGTGGAGCTGGCGGTGCAGGAGCACAAGGAAGAATTGAGAATGAACCTAGTAATTCGCGTTGCAACTCAACTCCCGTTGCCGGTGGCGGTGGTGGCGGAAACGCAGCACAAACAGCATACGGCAATACGTCTACAGCAGCTGACCTGGCTACAGGTTCGGGCGGCGGTGGCGGCGGCGGCGGCGGCGGCGGTTTTGCAGCCGGCACTGCAGGCGGCGCCGGTGGTAATGGCGGCGGAACAGTTAACCTGGACGCCAGTGGCAACCTGATAGTTAGCGGAACTATTACAGCTAACGGAACCGCGGGTGCTGCGGGTGGAAACGGCGGTGTTCGCTCAGGCAACGCAGCCAACTGGAATTGTGAGAACTGTAGCAACTCGAATGGCGGTGGCGCTAATGATTGCAGAAATGCTTCGGATTGTGGTGCTTGTACCTATTATACCTGGGGATGGCCCGGTGGTGCAGGTGGCGGTGCAGGTGGTGGTTCAGGCGGTGGTATCAAGCTGGAGGCTACCGGTGCTATGACCGTAAACGGTACTTTGCAGGCTAACGGTGGTAACGGCGGCGCCGCCGGCCACGGTAACACTACCGACGGAACCTGCAACAATTATGCAGCAGGTGGTGCAGCCGGTGGAGGCGGAGTAATTAAGTATGTATACGATCCATGTGCAGGCAATATCTTTAACCCGACCCAGATACAGGCCATTGCCGGAACTCCGGGAGCAGGAACTGATGGAAACGTGAGCACTAACACAGGCGGTGCCGGCGTGGTGTTTAATGAAACAGCCAATATCTATGTTCCGGGCTTTACGCCATTTACTGCTTTAACCGCTTACCCTAACCAGGTACTTTGCGGATTAGGCCTTACACCCAACAACATCAACACATACGCTGTAACAGGCGGTGGTGGTTCATATCAATACCAGTGGTATTATTCAACCACTACCAGTTTCGGGCAAACAGGCGCGGCTACCGTACCTTATCCGGGCTGGTCGGCGTTTACCGGTGCTACTTCGGCTACTTTGCCGGGTGCCACTATAGGTGCGCTAAACACAACCACATACTACCAATTACAGATCACTTCAGGCCCATGTGTTACCTGGAGCAACGTGGTAAGGGTTTTAGTTGATTCTATTCCTGCTATCACCAATGTTGTTGAAAGTGATGTTTTGTGTAACGGCGGAAACACCGGTACCATCACAGTAACAGCAGCCGGTGGTGTTCCGGGTTATTATTATTCATCAAACGGGGGCAGCCTGTATTCAACCAGTAACATATTAACCGGCTTAAGCCAGGGTGCTTATAACGTGTATGTGAAGGACACTAACAACTGTTCGTCGGCTTACGCTCAAAACCCGGTTACTGTCAACGAGCCCGCTTTGTTACTTTTTACAGATGTAGTTGCGAAACCTAATTGTTCAGGTTTGTCTAACGGTTCTATCACAATAAACGCAACCGGCGGTGTTTCGCCTTATCAATATGCTATCAATGCAAGTCCTAATCAACCGGGCAATTCATTCACCGCTTTGGGTGCCGGTAATTATCTTATACTGGTAACTGATGCAAATGCATGCCCTGATACTGCAACCGTTGTGTTGAACAACGCTTATGTATTTACAGTTGCAGTAGATACCCAAACCAGCACCTCATGTTTCGGCAATAGCGATGCAAGCGTTGTGCTGGCAGCCAGCGGCGGTATTCATCCATATACTTACTCAGATAACGGAACAACCTTCCAGCCTTCGGATACTTTTGCAGGTCTTGCGGGCGGTTATTATGTATTCATTGGAGGTGATTCCGCCGGTTGTCGTGCCACGGTTAACGTCCAGGTAAACCAGGCAGTGCAAATGTCGGTGCAGATAGAAGCACAGGTTAACTTGCCTTGTAACACTTCAACATACGGCTCGGTGTATGTTGCTCCGCTTGGAGGAACACCTACTTACCGTTACCTGTGGAGCACGGGTGATACTACCCAAAACGAAACCGGTTTACGTGTAGGCAATTACCAGGTTACCATTACTGATATTCATGCATGTTCGGCCTCTACCTCGGTAAACATTACTTATGATACACCTCCGGCTACTACGGTTTCTTCTACCGATGCTACGGGATGTTTTGGCAACCCTAACGGAAGTGCTGCTGTAGTTGCCACAGGCGGCACTCAGCCTTATGTTTTCCAATGGAGTAACGGGGCCGCTACTGATTCTATCAGCAATGTTACCGGTGGTGTTTACATCGTATCAGTAACCGATCTTAACTATTGCACCAGCATTGATACCATTGTTATTCATCAACCGGCTCAATTGTTATCCAACCTCGACACTTTGGCTCCGCGTTGCGCAGGTGCGGCCACCGGTTGGGCAGGAGTAAGCCCAACGGGCGGAACTCCGGTTTATACCATTGCATGGTCAACCGGTTCAAGTGCTGACACTATCACTAACCTGGCAGGAGGAAACTATTCAGTAACAGTTACAGATGCCAACAACTGTTCAACCGTTGCGGGCTTTGCCCTGTCAGAACCATCTGTTCTGGCCGGCAATCTTATCTCGGTGAACGATTCATGTTTCGGTAGCCCGGATGGAGCTGCTACCCTTAATGTTACCGGCGGAACCGCTCCTTATACCTATGTATGGAGCAACGGTAATGCTACAGCCACCGCTAACAACCTATCTGCCGGAACCTACACCGTAACGCTGAACGATGCCAACCTGTGTAACTTTGTTGATACTGTCAACATTACCCAGCCTACGCAACTGGTGGTTTCTGCTACTGCTACCAATGCCAATAACGGCGATAACGGAACGGCTACTGTAACTTCAGTTACCGGTGGGGTTTCACCTTACGTTGTGCGCTGGTCTAACGGACAGTTGGGCAACACCATCACCGGTTTGGCAGGCGGCACTTACATTGCAGTGGTGTCCGATCAAAACGGTTGTGAGCGCACCGATACTGTAATCGTTAATCAATTGACTGCAGTGAATATGGTTCAGGGCAGCATTGCTTTCAGCATTTATCCTAACCCGGCTAACACATCGTTGACTGTTGAGCTGGCGCAGATGAATAAGGAAACCACTTTAAGCATTAAAAATGTTTTAGGTCAAACCGTTTTAAGCAATACGATAGTATCAGCTAAAACGAAGATCGACCTTGCTAATTTCGCCGAAGGTGTTTACCTGGTTGAGTTAAGCCAGGGAGAGAACAAAACAACCAAACAGGTTGTAGTAACGAAATAGCATAAATTATTATATTTATGTAGCCTCAAAGCGATCGGTCTTTGAGGCTACTTTTTTTGATGGCCGCAGCGTTGTCGTTTACTTATTGTAATATTTTGTTATGTTAAATACGGAGGCCATTTACCGTACTGCCCGCAAACGATGCATCGCTGAAATGCAGCCGTACTTTGATGCTCCCGGGTTTGAGAATAGCATATCCATATACCTCGACGATGTTAAGAAGCGATACGAAAGCGAGAAATTTGCAGCGCACTACCAGTCTGTCTGCCCGCTGAAAGGCGCTGTGGCGGCCGATTACAACACCAGGCTGATACCATTACCCGAAAACGAATTTGCGTTATGTTCGCTCCGCTTTTTTTCCCTTCGTCCGGACGAGCCTTTTGTTATGGTAGAGTTCAGCACGATCGAACTGATGGAAGAAAATGTGCTGCTTGTACTACACCGGGCTAAAGAATGTTTTGGTCATTTGCCGGTGAGCAGATATCATTTTACCTCGCACAAAAACCTGTTGCACGTAGGTGGACTAAATTTAGCAAAGGATAAAGTACTGGTGAAAGGTGTGATATCAGCCGACAGAACCGCGAGGTTTGATAACAAAGATGTTGAGCTTTTGCCGATGGCCATCATCAGTGATGAGCATTACGTTAAATATGGACAGCAGCTTGAGTTATTCTTAAAAGGGCATCCATCGCTAAGAGGTATGCTCAACCTTGAAAAACGTGGTTACCTCGACCTGCTTGGTTCGGCGGGGTTTCTGTTTGAGATCAGAATTAAAGGAAGCTACGCCGGGATGATGGCAATTGATGAGGGCTTTGAATATTCATGCTACGGCCTGTCTATCATTGAAGAGTTTTTATTTGAAGAACACCAGGGCAAGGGTTACGGCAAAGTGATACAAAGTAAACTGATAGACCATTTAATGGCGACCGGTTGGGCAGGTACTTATTTGTTTGGCTCTATAGCAGCCATCAATTTACCTTCATTAAGAACAGCGGCAGCTAATTCGAGGATGCCTTTTTTGTATTCTTATTTTGTTGAGATGGGTTGATCATGCTCCAAAGAGGGCCCGCATCCTTTGTATTAAGGTAGGTTTGACAGAAAGGGAGTCAGGAGGAATATAACCGGGGTCAACAAAGCGGTTAAACTCAGTAGCCGTGACTTGAGGAAAATCAAACGCAAATTTGCGGAGACTTTTCAATCCTTTGGGGCCTTCGAAAATGTTGCCGTAAAGAAAAAATTCGGGGTTCGACGCAAAAACCTCAACGGTCTTTTCATCTGCCTGGTGGTAATACATCATGCTGCTTTTATCGGGTATGATGCCGTATACAGCAGCCAGTCTTATTTCATCTGAAGAGTTCTCGCCCGAGGCATGCAACAACCGGTGGTCGTAAAACAGGGCCTCACCTTTTTTCAGATATAGAGGCACCATTTTCTGCCATAACAGATCGTTCAGGTTACTGAATGCCCCGTTGATATTGGCACTACGGTATGTGGTGAGCCAGGCATGGCTGCCGGGCAATACTTTTATAACGCCGTTGTTGTCGTTCAGGTCCACCAGCGGCACCCAGATGTTGAACGAGCGGAAATGTTCTTCATCTATTATATTCCAATCCTGGTGTGGTTGTAAGGTTCCTTTGGCTCCTTTTCCCTTGGCGATATAAGACCCGCCGAGGGCATTATGATTAATGAAGGTTTCTTCAACCGCGCGGGCAAAGACCTGTTTGATGTAGTCGTTCATCTTCATCCTGAAGTTAACATCCGGTACATGCGCGGTAGCATACATGCCGTCCTGTTGCTTCGGATGATGCTGATAGTAGAAGTCGACTAAAGCGGTCACTTCTTCAGCAGTTAAAAAAGGGATCACAACGTAGCCTTGTTCAAGCAACTGCTTATCCAGTTGCTCATTGCGCATTATGGGTTGTTGTTCGGTCATTATTGAAACACTTCAGCTAGTCGTTTAAAAAATCCTTTGCGCTCAGTAGTTGCCGGTGCTTTAACAGGTGTTGCAAATCCCGCAGCGGCCTTCATTTGGGTAATTAGTTGCATTACTTCCTCACGTGAAAGCACCGGGGTCGTGTAATCAATGAAGCCAGCACTTTGGCCCATTTTAGGGCGCTCAAAAATATCCTTTGCAAAGTTTTCAAAGCTGATCAAAAAGTCCTCGGGCATGTCAAACACCTCAACTTTATCAGGCCTGCCCCCGGGGTCTTTATAATGAAAGCGCATAGGAGCACCCGCTGATTTTACACCGGCAGTAATAGCCTTCCTTATCTTGTCAGAGTTGTTGGGTGAGGAATAATGAATGACACTCTGGTTCAGGATAACCGCTTCACCGGCCTTTACCCGCATAGGTATCACTTCGGGCACCACAAATTCTTCATTGCCTGAAAAGAAGAATGGAATGGTTGGAGCCCTTAGCGTATGGTATGCAGGAAAATGACTGCCCGGCAATACATGCAGCGCGCCGTTCTGTTCAGTTACGTCGGTCAACGGTATCCAGCAGTTCAGGGCCACGTATTTATTTTCATCCACTATGGTCCAATCCTGGTGTGCGCCAAGAGCGCTGTTCTTAGAAGGCATTTTAAAAAGAAACGCTGCACCGAAAGGCTGATAATTAGTAAATAGCCGCTGGTAATGTTTGTCGAGTACGGCAATGATGGCATCACTCGCTTTTCTTTTGTAGGCGTAATCCGGAGAGTAGCTTCCCGAAATAAATCCTTCAGTGGGAAGAGACGGGTGCATTTCATCAAACAGGTCATTCAATTGTTTCACCTCGGCATCATCAATGAATTGCACGACCAAAAAACCCTGTTTGTCAAACAAGGCCTGCATTTGTTCATCTTTAAATATTGTTATTGGCATGGCACTTATTGAAACAGGCTTTCAAACACTCTTTTCAGCAATGGCTTTTTAGCAGGTTGAATTTCGTCCGGTTTGCCGTATAGCTTCTTCAATTGCTCTTTCGATATTTTCGGAAAGTTATAATCTACCAAACCAAGGCTACGGCCAATTTTAGGTTTATCGCTGATGTTGTGGCCAAACTGTTCAAAGTCCGTCATGAATGTATCGTCCTCTTCAAACAACTCTATTTTCGAGCCAAAATCCTTATTCCAGTATCCGATATTAAAGGTAGCATCCTTGTTTGTGAAAAAAGTATTCGTCACTATTCGCACTTTATCCGACAGGTTCGCTTCGGAATAATGAATGATACTCTGGTCAAAGATGATCCCCTCGCCTGCTTTTAAATACAGTGTTTCCAAATATGGTTTTATCTCTTCACTCACTTCTTCATAAATACCAGGTATGGTTGAGCCCCTGTAAGAAGGATAAATTCTATGGCTGCCACGCAAAGCCTGTAACGCACCATTTTGCGGTGTTAAATCAACTAACGGCACCCAGATATTGATACCTGTGTACTTCGATTCATCTACCAGCGTCATATCCTGATGCACACACATGGCGCTTTCGGGTCCCGGCGACTTCACAATAAAACTTCCGCATATTACTTTTATGTTCTCGAGGTATTGATCAATGCCGCGTTGACAAACCCGGCGAATCTCAGCATCGGCTACCACACGATAGTTTTTATCTTTTGAAAAGGTGCTGGGGAAAAAGCCCTTTTCATCTTGCGGGTGCATACGATAATAAAGCTCAGTCAACTCTTTTACCTCTGCTTCAGTATAAAAAGGCACAACCACAAAGCCATCTTTTTCAAAAGCATCCTGCAAAGCCTGATCGCGGAAAACCTTCAGCATTTTTGGAAATGAAAACATAGCAAGTCTTTCTTTTAAATTTCACTAATCAGCAGCAACAGCTCAATTGGTTTGTAATCTTTTTTTGATTTCGCGTGCAATATTCAACGGCGTATACTTTTGGAAAAACGGCCGGTCATCGACCCATACATAGGGCGTTTCCGGTTGCACTACCTGAGCCACTTCCTGTACCTGTTGAACCGGCTTTTGCTCTTCCTTCTTCGTTCCGTCCATATTATAACTAAACAGCTTAGCCAGTTTCTCACACATCGGCACATTAAATTCGTTACCGTGTTCTTTGATCAGGTCAACCAACTCATCGGCGGTAAATTTGGGCAATATGAAGGGTTGTTCCTGTTCCATTTCGTATCCTTCTATCAGTTCTCCCTTATCGTACATTTTGGCCAGACCCGGGTTTTCGTACTTGAAGAAAAAGTCACTATCTATCTTGTATTTCAGTATAGTATCCTTTTTGCCATCCGGCTTTAAATAGAAATGGCAGAGTTGTGCATCGCTTTGAGTAAAACCAATACCGAAAGCAATACGTGGCGCATCGGATGAATTGGGTGGTGAGCCATGGAAGGTCCGGTTATCAAATATCAGGGCTTCCCCGGCTTTCATCTCTATCAGCTTAAGATACGGGAAGATGGTGAACATGTGCTCTGAAATAGGAGAAGGCACTTGCGGTGATGGCGACGGCCTATAGCTGCTGAAGAAATTGTGACTGCCCCGCATTACTCCTAAAGCCCCATTATCAAGATTGGTATCTACCAATGGCACCCAGCAGGTAACTGAACAATGTTGTTGTTCATCCTCAACAAATGTCCAGTCCTGGTGCACCGGAACCACGCCCATGGGATTGGGTTCTTTGATCACAAAACTGCCAACAAAGGGTTTTGCATTTTCAAAGTGCGTGCTGATCTTAGGTAAAGCCACCTCGTATATTTTCTCCAGTATCTTTGGCACCAACGATTTATCTTTTACGTCCATGCTGATATGAAAACCGAAACCGGCTTCATCTTTTAGCTGCAGGCTTTTATAATAATCGAGCAGGAGGTTCACTTCCGCGGCTTCCAGCACAGATATCCTGGCGTAGCCTTCTTCCTCAAAAAACTTTTGCACCCCGGGGTCCTTAAACAAAGGCTTCATTTTCCGGCTGCGAATATCCTTGTTGATGAGTGAATGCAGCTTTATGCTGCTCATCGGTTTCACTTCATACCTGAACTCTTCAACCTTCTCACCAAATGTTGGGCGCTCGCCAATGTTGTGGTAGCGCTGAAACATGTCGTCCGGCATCAGGTATTTCTCCAATAATTTGTCCTCATTTAAATGATAGAGCATCAGCTGTGCCTTTTCAGGCAAAACACCATAAGTGATGGCCACCCTTTCCTTATCAGTCAAATTAGGAGACGATGCATGCAGCAAAGCATGATTGAAGATAAACGCCTGACCGGCCTTCATTGGCAGCAACTCCATCTCATTCCATATCTCATCCTGCAGTTTTGCGTATTCGACAGGAAGTGTTGGTGCACGTAATGTATCTGTAAATTTGTGACTTCCGCGCAGCACCCTGATGGCCCCGTTCTTTTCATTAGTATCAACCAGTGGTATCCAGATGGTGACTGAGCAAAATTTCGACTCATCAACCACGGTCCAGTCCTGATGCACGGGCATTTTTCCTCCCTCTCCCGGCGCTTTGCATAAAAAGCTACTGCCCAGTTTCTTGATACCGGTAAAAGTGCTGTCCACTTTAGCACCGAAGGTCTTTTCCGTGTAATCGTTTATTTGCTGCTTAAATTCGGGACTGGCATTGAACGTTGTAGAATAAAAGTTTTGCGGTACCTGTTTGTGGAGTTCGTAAAACAGTGATGAAAGTCCGCTAACTTCCGTGTCATTCAAAAAAGGGATCACTACAAATCCATCGCGTTCAAATTGCTGTTGTAGTTGGGTGTCGTTAAATAAGGGGCTCATTACTTTTCAGTTTATCAGATCAGGAGAAAACGGCTTTCAGCTTCTCAACAAAATTTTTTGGTTTGGGTTGGTCTATGCGCGGACCTTTCATGCGCTTGTTAAATTCCTGGATATTGATAGCCCGTGGCTGGTATTTAAACTGCCGAACCACTTTCGCACCTTCCGGTTGTTTCCATGGATTGAACCGCATATAAAAATCATGGTCTACCTCCAGCACGTTTACATCTTCCATGCTTTGCGATGGGTTCATGTGGTAATGGATGGAAGGCACTTCTTCAGGTATTAATATCAGTTGAATTGCAAGGCGAAGGTCGTTGGTCTTATTAATAGCTGAATAATGCACGATGCTATCATCCAACACCACTGCATTACCCGCTTTTAAATTCATGGGCACCAGGTAGTCTGATATGATCTCGTTTTTAATGCCATCCAGCTCCCAGGGTATCATCGGTCCTCTGATTTCGCCAAAACGCTTATGACTTCCGGGCACTACCTGTAGCGTACCATTTTCAACAAAGGAGTCAACCAGGGGGCACCAGATAGAGACGGTGCAAACCTTCCTTTCATCGGCAAAAGCCCAGTTTTGATGAAGCGGAACTTCACCGGTATCAGTTTTTTTGCGGATGTAGTTGGCGATAATAGGCTTGTAATCCGCCAGCCATTTTTCTACATGCGGTTTGAAATATTCGGTTATGATCCTGAATACTTCTTTTTTGTACTCGATGTTCTTGTCAATAAAAGTGAAGTCATAGGTAATAAATCCGGCACCCTCAACACCGGTTTCACCTGCAGTTATCTGTCCTCCGCTGTTTGGCAGGGTATCATAGAATTTTTGCTTCAGTGCGGCTACCTCCTCAGGCGTTATAAAAGGAATTTCAACATAACCATCGCGCTGAAACCGGGCTTCCAACTGATCGTCTTTCATCACTCTCCTCATTGTGTAAATTTGGTTTTAAAGGTAACAAAAAGTGTTCACCAAAGATAGTAAGGCATTTGGGTGGGCAGGCTGATAGAAATCAATGGCATATAAAGGAACCGGCAACCTTGGTTTGCAATCATTAAATCCCATTCCTGGTCAGAAACTTCCAAACGGCATACTTCATCAGATCTATTCTGGCAGGCCGTCGGTACATATCATTGGGTTGAAGGCCGGGCTTACACTTTTTTAAGGATTCGAGGTACTGGTTAAAGAAGCCTTGTAGCAAAGGCTCTGTGCCATCCATAATTTCGCGGATGGTGGTGTTGTTGAAGTGAATAAACACCACAGGCCATTTGCCGTTTATCATCACCTGTCCATTCACTAACTCTCTCACGCATACAAAGCGATTCCACTCCGCCACATTGCAGCCCTGATGCCTTAATATCATGGCATCCTCGCGCATCACAGGTATCAGGTCAAGGTATTTCTGATCATCGAATGTTCCACGGAAAGCGCTTTTTTTGCAACGGTACAAGCAGCATTCGGCCCACCATTGCAGGGTATTGGCGGCGCTTCGGTTCACACCTATAAAACCTGCATTAAAAAGACCAGCCCTGAAATTTGCTTCGAGCCAGTTTTGATGATACTCAGGTGAGCGATCATAATAATGCGGGGTAAATAAAAAAGCGTGATCAACAAGTTGTTCAAAGAGAAAGGAATAGTTGTTAAAAAAGAATAGGTCATTATCCAGGTATATCACTCTTTCCACCCCTTCTTGTGTCAACAAAAATTTTAAAAACGAGGGTTTGAGGCTCCACCGAAGTTTGTCTTTCTGTTTTTTGTATTTTGAAACAATGCTGTTGGCCGTTTCATCTTTATCCAGATCAACAAGAGTATATGCTTTGATGCTATCATTCTTTGTTTCGGGCGGGGGACCATCTACCAGCATCACATGGAATAATACATTAGTATCGTATTTAACCAGCGAATCGCGAAGAGCAAGTACCTTGTAGAGGTGGTCATATGTGGTGATGGTACAAAAGTGATTCATTGGTAAAGTCCTAAGGCCCGCTGTAAAAATGCCAAAATTGATTCGAAGATTGTAAATTGGTTGTGATTATGAACGATTCGGCAGGTGCAAACAAAGGCGCATTCAGGGTAAAAGACTGGTGGTGGAGCAAAGCCGCCCTGCTGATGGGCATGGTTTACCTGTTTACGGCACGCTATCATATTCCATTCGGAAAATTCATCCCACTGTCGCTGCTTTCGCTTACCACCATTACAGGTTTTGCCAGCCTGGGCTACCTATTCAACGATATGTTCGATATCGAAAAAGACAGGCTTGCGGGAAAAAGAAATTTTCTGGCGGGAAGGTCTGCAGGCACCATAATTCTGCTTTTTTTGCTGTCGGCCACCTTCGTTTTGGCCCCGTGGTACTGGCTGCCCAAAGATAATTTCAGCTTTATACTGATTGGCCTTCAATTAGTGCTCTTTATTATTTATTCCGCTCCTCCAATCCGGCTAAAAGAGCGGGGACTTGCCGGTATCGTCACAGATGCTCTCTACGCGCATGGAATCCCTCCGGTACTTGCGGCGTACACCTTTGCGCTGGCCGGCAATTACCCTTTCACGGTCACTGATATCGCTT
>Ga0364859_10301_pt1 | contig 31076 bp, 29 predicted proteins | sample ExccelAu500001D3_FD_206911 | JGI IMG/M metagenome (GOLD analysis project Ga0364859, IMG submission 206911) | Enriched cells from Trout Bog Lake Hypolimnion, Wisconsin, USA - BchlTB.Aug20.5000.01 .D3 | ecosystem: Environmental > Aquatic > Freshwater > Lake > Hypolimnion/Profundal zone | place: USA... | reverse complement strand
CTGGTGGCTTTTGAAGCTTTTTTCAAGGGCTGATTAAACTTGCACAACTCGCTTGATATCTGGCATTTGTTCTTTGATAGCCCGTTCAACGCCCATTTTTAAAGTCATGGTCGAACTTGGGCACATGCCGCAAGCACCGACAAGATGCACAAATACTTCTTGGTCCTTGACATCTATCAGTTCAATATTGCCTCCGTCCATCATTAACATTGGGCGAAGTTTGTCGAGGATTGCTTCGACTTGTTCCTTAACTTGCATTTTAAAACCTCACGAATGCCGTTAGCGGCGCCTTCGCCTTCTATGAGCTTATCAGCCGGCAGCTGAAACTAGATTAGCCTGGATCGGGCTATTTTGGCGGGCAGTTCAGCAAAATTAAAGAATTGTCTTGCTTTCCGTGATCTATTCCTAAAATTTGGGACGCTGCCAAAGCATTTCCTAGTATGCTTTTGGAGGCTGAATTCGACTTTCGGGTACTGTCTGCCCGGTCATTCTTACGAATGAGCAAACTCTAGTTGGAGGATTTAAACGAAATTATGGCGAGAATAGCAATTAATGGTTTTGGCCGGATTGGGCGTAATGCGTTGCGTGCTTATTTGGAGAATCCGGTTAAAGATCTTGAAGTGGTTGCCATCAACGACCCGTTACAAGATATTAAAACTTCTGCCCATCTATTGAAATATGACACTATCCTCGGTGAGTTGAAACATGATATTCAGCACACTGCTGATTCTTTAGTGATCAACGGTAAGACAATCCATTTTTCGGCAGAGAAAGATCCTGGTAGTTGTCCCTGGTCTCAGCACAAAATTGATATCGTCCTGGAATGCAGCGGTGTTTTCACGGATGCCGAAAAAGCCAAAGGGCACATCAACGCTGGAGCCCAGAAGGTGCTCATATCAGCTCCGGCGAAAGGCGAAGACATCACTATCGTAATTGGTGTTAACGATAAACAGTATGATCCTGATAAGCACCACATCATCAGCAATGCCAGCTGCACGACCAACTGTCTGGCACCGTTGGCGAAAGTCATTGATGATGCGTTTGGCATCGAACATGGCTTGATGACGACGATTCACAGCTACACTCTTGATCAGCGTCTACTTGATACCAGTCACAAAGACTTGCGTCGTGCTCGCGCTGCTGCTCAATCGATGATTCCTTCGACCACTGGTGCTGCCAAGGCCATAGGTCTTGTGCTTCCTCACTTGAAGGGCAAGCTGAACGGTTTTGCCATGCGCGTGCCGACTCCTAATGTCAGCGTCGTCGATCTGGTAGTTACTGTCAAAAGTGACGTGACTGCCGAAACAGTCAATGAAGCGCTCCGGAAGGCCTCGGGTAGCTCTCTCAAAGATATCCTTGGTGTAAGCGATCTTCCCCTGGTTTCAGTAGATTTTGGCGGCAATAAGTTGTCGTCGATAGTCGATGCCGATTTGACAATGGTGGTTGACAACCGTTTGGTTAAAGTTCTCTCCTGGTACGACAACGAGTGGGGTTACAGCAACCGATTGATCGAGCTGGCCGCAATTGTTGCCTCCAAGTTAGCGGTGAAAGTTTGATCGGACAGTCTGCTCGATCCTTTTTGATCGCAAATAGAGAAATAGTTCGGCGAATGCAAATGGGCTCCGCAAGGAGCCCCTCGCATTCAAGCTAAAGATGTCGTCCTGAAAGTGTAAAGGTTGAAAAAATGAAGAAGACTATCGTTCAAGCCGGGTCCGATTTTTTTAAGGGCAAGAAAATTCTCGTGCGCGTGGATTTCAACGTTCCACAGAATGAAGATGGTACTGTATCTGATGACTCGCGAATTAAAGCGGCTCTCAAGACAATTAATTTCCTCACCGACGCTGGCGCGAAGGTGATTCTGGCATCGCACCTGGGGCGACCAAAAGGCGTGACGCCAAAGTATACTCTCAAGCCAGTCGCCTCCAGACTCAGTGAGCTATTGAAAGACAAGGGCACACAAGTTCATTTTGCTGAAGATTGTGTGGGAGAAAAGGCTGTGAAGGCGGTTGATGCCTTGCAGCCTGGTGAGATCTGTCTTCTGGAAAACGTTCGTTTTCATCCAGAGGAAGAGAAAAACGATGGGGCTTTTGCCAAAGAACTGGCTTCTCTCGCGGATGTATACGTGAACGACGCCTTTGGCACAGCGCATAGGGCTCATGCCAGCACCGAAGGTGTTACCAGGTATTTGCGCCCGGCCCTGGCCGGCTTTCTCATCGATACAGAAGTACAAATGCTTGGCCGCTGCCTGAATAACCCTGTCCGTCCATTCGCTACGATCATTGGTGGGGCAAAGGTTTCATCCAAGATTGGGGTCCTGGAGAACCTTTTAGGGCGCGTTGACGTTATGGTCATAGGCGGTGCCATGGCCTTTAGTTTCCTCAAGGCTCGCGGCGTGGAGGTCGGCAAATCGCTAGTCGAAGACGACCGGCTGGAGTATTGTCGCCATCTCGAAGAGCAAGCAAAGGCGAAGAACGTCAAACTTATTTTGCCGGTGGATGTAGTTTGCGCCAGTGAGATTAAATCTGATGCAGTCAAGAAAACTGTCAGTATAGATGCCATTCCCGCTGATCAGATAGGGTTGGATCTGGGTCCTGAAACTTCTAAGCTGATCGATCGAGCCCTCGAAGACTGCAAAACGATTCTCTGGAACGGACCAATGGGTGTTTTCGAAGTTGCTGGTTTTGAGCAGGCGACATTCAATGTTGTCGATAAGTTGGTGGAATTGACTCAAAAAGGAGTCACAACAGTGGTCGGTGGCGGTGACTCTGTCGCCGCGCTCGGCGCGAAGCACGTCGATAATAGCCAGCTCACTCATGTTAGCACTGGTGGCGGTGCCTCACTTGAGTTTATCGAAGGCCTGGTTTTGCCTGGAATCGCTAGCCTTGATGATGCTGAAAAGGTGGCGGCTGCTGCCAACACATAACTCTGCATGACGGAAGGAGCCAATAACATGAAGGCAGTAAGGCGGATATTCCAGGCTTTATCGTCTGGAATTATTGTCTCTTTTGGTCTGGGTCTTTGTGCCCAACAATCTGTTTATTGCCAATCCAGTGCATATGAAGTGGATGGCAGACCGGCTACTGAACAAGAATTCCAGGCCTCTCAGTTGATTACGCAAGGACTGACGCTGTTGCGGCAAAATCAAAATGCTGCTGCCGCTGACATTTTTGCTCGAGCAGTTCAATTGGGACCTTCATTGGCCACAGCCCATGTTGATTATGCCATCGCTTTGAGCAAGCTGAATAAGACGGACCTGGCAATTGCTGAATTAAAGCAAGCCGTTCAGCTGGATCCGAATCAACCTTCAGCCTGGTTGAATCTTGGCGGTTTGTATCAAACGCAAGGGCAAATCGAGCAGGCTGTGGCCGCTCTGACGCAGTTTACGATGCGTTTCCCTGGCAATCCGGATGCACCTAAAGTGCGCAGTTTGATTCAAGGTCTGAACAAACTTGATGCGTCGCTCCCGCCTGGTAGCAGTTCCCCGGGTGTGGGGAGCCAGGCGTTGACCAATGTGGCGGGAGCCGCATCTATAGATAATGTCCATGGTTCTCCAGCTGACTACTTCATTGAGGCGACACCCCAGGGTATTCATCGCTGGCCTGCTTCGACTATGCCCATCAGGGTTTATCTGAAACCAGGCAGTGGCGTTCCGTTTTACAAGGAACAGTACAATGAAATCCTGAAAAGAGCTTTTATTGACTGGGGCAATCTTTCTAATGGAGAAGTGCAATTCAGCTTCGTCAATGACCGGCGCCAGGCAAATATCGAATGCAGCTGGATTGCCAAGCCTGGTCAATTGGCAAACGCTGCAGAAGCAGGAGAAACCCGGTTGTCCTTGAGTAGCAAAGGGATTGTCCATGCCACTATCACGCTTTTGACTGTGCCTTTGGTAGCTTCCCTCCCTATTACGGATAATCGCTTGCGAGTCACCTGCCTTCATGAAATTGGACATGCCCTTGGCCTGACTGGCCATACCAGAAATCCAGATGACATAATGTTCTTCTCTGCTCGCATCCCTGATGATTGGCATGATTTATCTGAACGGGACAAAAATACTTTGTTACGCTTGTATTCAGAGGCTCTTCAGTAGTTTCAGGACTGACTACCGTGGTCCAGAAAACGTGCTTGCTTAAACGATGAATATTATCAATCACTCTCATCATGCCGCTCACTCTCACGTGAACCTCCGCGAGCAAAGCAAGTCTCGTATGGTTAGCGCTTTGCTCATTCTTGGGGGCTTCATGATTGTTGAGGCGATTACCGGTTTCACATTTGGTAGCCTGGCCCTTGTCGCTGACGCCGGACATATGCTGGGTGATGTGGCTGGTATTTCGCTTGCGCTTTTGGCCATCTGGTTTTCTTCGAAACCGGCTACGCCGGGCAAAACCTATGGTTATTATCGCAGTGAGATTCTGGCTGGGTTTTGCAATTCGCTTGCCCTTGTAGGCATCTCCATTTGCATAATGTATGAGGCCTATCAGAGATTTTGTCATCCGCCGATGATTCAAGCTGGACCTGTGCTGATTGTGGCTGTTCTGGGCTTGATCGTGAATATCGTTTTACTCAGGCTATTGAGCCCGTCTTCGGCACATTCGTTAAATGCCAGGGCTGCCTACCTGGAGATCTTGAGTGATTGCCTGGCCTCAGTTGGGGTAATCATTTCCAGCCTTCTGATCATGTTTTACCGATTATATTTTGTCGACGCTTTAATTAGTGGTCTTATAGCGCTGGCCATTCTTCCACGCACCTGGCTGTTATTGAAGGAATGCATGAACATATTGATGGAAGGGACACCTGGTCATATCGATCTGGCCTTACTGCGCCAGGCAATGCTTGGCATTGCCGGTGTTGTCGATGTCCATGATATCCATGTCTGGACCATCACCTCCGGGTTGGACGCCATGTCCGGTCACGTTACGATAGACGACCAGGTTCCATCAACTGAAGTTCTTGCGGATTTAACCAGGACTGTCAATGACGACTTTGGCATTCACCATACAACAATACAGGTTGAGCTGGTGCACTGTGATAAAGTCGACCACCCCTGCCGTACTTAACCAGACCGTATAAGCAAATCGCCTTCAGTAATAAGCTGAATAAACCAGCTGCTATTTAATGCGCGAGCAGGGCATGGGAAAACTACGAATGAGGTGGGAAAAGCACCAATTTACCTCCTGGCAACCCTTGTCTATTCTTAAGGCATTCGAGCCAAGCGAAGGAAGCCATAGAGGTAAGTTCATGAGCATGTTTCAAGATGCACAAGATGAGGATCGATTATGCCAGGTGCTGAAGGCATATGTGGAGGAATGGGGACCAGAGAACGTTATCGTTTCGGTACCTCAACACTGGAGTGAATACAGCACCAGCACGCTAGGCCGTGTCCGACTGGAGTTTGCCACGGAAAATACTGTTTCCATACGAGTGGAATATGATTTTGTTAGACTTATCTACGACGTTCAATTGCAAGCAGCATGAACTGGCACTGCTAAATCATACAAATGGCTTGGTTTCATAGAGGCGGGAGATTTAGTCAGTTCTATATTTAAGGGCAGCGACACTTGTAGCTGCCTGTTTTGTTGGAAATTTACAATGGCAGGAGTCCATCAAAGAAAGATGAAACCAGAACTTAAGCAGACCATACTTGATTATATCGACAGTTACTGGGAGAAGATTATTCGTTCGAATATCGATGATGTGAAGACGTTATTCGCTCTGCCAAAACCTTATCTGGTACCCAGTGATGGTCATTTGTTCCAGGAAATGTATTACTGGGACAGTTTCTTTATGGCGCTTGCGCTTCCGGGTACGAAATATGAGCACCTGGCTTTTGACATGACCGAAAACTGCGCTTATATGATGCAGCGGTTCGGTCTTATCCCCAATGGTAATCGATATTATATGCTCTCGCACAGCCAGCCGCCTTTGTTCATGAATATGATCTGGATGTGCTACTCGCTTTTGAGCCCAACCGATGAAAACGCTGCTTTAGCTTATTTAGAACGAATGTTACCGTTTGCTGAAAAGGAACATGAGGAAGTCTGGCTTGGCCTGGCGCAGCCTCATCACAGGCTGGTTTACAAAGGGCTAAGCCGCTATTTTGACATCAATTATCTCGACGTTTTAGCCGCCTGCGAAAGCGGCTGGGATCATTCAACTCGTTGTGATGACCGTTTACTTGAGCATGTGCAAATTGATTTGAATTCTATTTTGTATATGCGTGAGTCTTATTTCTCGCGCGGATGGACAATTCTTGGCAACGAAGAGCGCGCGCTTTACTGGGCGGAGCGCGCTGAACAGAGAAAGAAAACGGTCACTGAATTGATGTGGCACGAAGAGTCTGGTTTCTTTTTTGATTATGATTTCCGCCGGGAATGGATCAACCTGCATCCTTCTCTTGCCGGCTTTTATCCGCTCTGGTCTGGTCTGGCCACTCAAGAGCAGGCCGAACGCATGGTTAGTGAATGGCTGCCACGTTTCGAGTGCCCCGGTGGTCTTGTCACAACGCTTGCCCAACAATCTGGGCGGCAGTGGGCGGCGCCTAACGGCTGGGCACCGCTTCAATGGATCGTCGTTGATGGTTTGATGCGATATGGCTTTATCGAGCAAGCTCGCCGGCTGATGCAGAAATGGTGTTCGAATTGCGCTACCGTCTTTAACCGCACGGGACAGATGTGGGAAAAGTATAACGTGGTCGAAATCGACCATCTTCCGGAAGAAGGGCTCTATGGCTCAGTCACTGGATTTGGCTGGAGCAACTCGGTCTTTGTCGACTTTGTGCGTAGATTAGAGGAGCTTGAATCGATCGATGAATTGGAGAACAAGGAGATAAGTTTTGCTGTACCTGCGAACTTTAGCCAGTTGCCCGGTCAGGCTTTGCCCCAGCAGTAGCTTGTTTTGATCTGTTTTTGAGCTCAGCGAAAGTTTATGGCAGCGAACCGCGATAGCAGACCTGCCGTGTATCGTGATCGAGCCAGACTATTTGTCGTTTCAATTTCGGATATTCAACTAGAAAGTTCAAGACGCGATGCTCTTTGGAATGAGGCTCAATAGTGAAGAGGAAGGAGGAGCTTTCGTCGACGTCAGCCCCTCCGACTAAGGGATGCCTCATACCGTTGGTATCTTCCAGGAACAGGTCGATCGATTTCAGTGGTTCGTCGGTTTGATTCTCGATAGTTGCCTCGACCCGCAAGATATTTCCTTCGAGACCATCTTTGATCACCTTGGTCTTGCCGATTTTGATATCCAGACCCGGGCGGTTTGTTTGTGCCCGTTTTATGGTAGGGTCTGTGGCGGCAGGCATGAGCAGGTCGCAATCAATGCTCATGTTCAGATCGTCGCCTGGCTCCAGGGTCGCTTGCGGTCCATGCCTCATAATGGCATAGCAGGTAGCCAGAAGAGCGCCACCAGCGGCGCCACCAGCAATATTGTAGCCGTGCACAGCAAGGGTGTAGTGCATGCCAAACAATTCGTAGGCTACGAGCGCACCGACGATTGCTCCTCCGGCAGTATATGACGCGACGCCGCCCAGCCCCTTCAATTTCGTTTTGACTGTTGATGGCTTGTAGTTATCAGCCTGAGCTTCGAAAGCAAATTTGCGCCCGTCGGGCGTGGTTAGACTGTCAAATGAGATTTGCAGCCAACCAGGTCGATTAACCCGCTTCGGCGGCACTATTGCTGAGACTGTGCCATGGAAAACTGTTCCTTCTGGAATTACTTTGTTGTCGTCGACAAAGAAATCCTCACTTGTTCTGGCCGTTATCTCCTGCCCGAGTTTTGCTGGATAGAGTTTGCCGTCGAGGTCGCGGTCCAAAAGCTTCAATTCTGCCCCGTGGCTCGGAACCATCGCTAACTTCAGCTTAAAGGGCGTGCCTTTCGGGACTAGATAGTTGACAGAGCCCTTGATCAGATGGCGGGAAGGTTTTTGTTCGGACCGGGCAGCCTGGTCGTCTTGCCAGTCTCCTTTAATGGAGAGGTTGCCACTTTGCATTTCTGGCTGGGGTGGGTCATCAAAGCTATCAGCAGACGAGGGTAAGATAGCAAAAGCCATGACCCAAATAATAGATGTGGCAAGAGCAATTGTCTTAGTGGTTGCTGCCTGGTGTGTTAACCACGCCGGCCGAGACCGCGAAATCAAAGAGAGCTTCTTTTCGGGGCTATTGCCCTTATTTTTCGGATTTTTTAGCACTAGTTACCTTAGTCCGCCCGGCAATCACTTTGTAAGTCTATACTGATTCTTTAAAGAGATCCTAAGCTGTGGCAAATATTGCCATTGGATAATGCTTTACCGGACGGTTTAATCAGGTTAATTGTGCTGCATATCTGGGAATAGACGGTGATGTGTACTGAACAAGCATCAAGGAGCTGAGCTCTTGTATAAATGGTTGTAGAACAAACCCAAGGTAGTGACATTGATTTAGACCAGCTTAATCGCTTTGTCTCTCAAGACAATGTAGTTGTTTTGAAGTGGAATCCGGATTTGATTCTGGAGCTAGACCTTCTGGTTGAGAAAAGGCGGCTTTTCGACGCGGTTCTAGTCGACTGCTCCGAATCCGGATTTCTATTTCCTTCTGAGTTGCTTGTCGATGGTTGTCGCCAGATTAATCATTTCCTGGAACTGAGCGGGGCCTTGATTTTTTTGCGTCAGGACAAAGCTTTTGCTGTGGTTAGAGAAACTCTTATGGGGTCTCTTTCCTTTCATGTTTTCAACAATCATGCAGAATTGTTCGATTATTCGCCACCTTTAGCCAGGCAAGTCCTGAATGTTTTGCATGGCGGACCGACCGTCATGGAAGAAAGTTCAGATCTGTCACGTCAGGTTTTAATGTCTGCCGTGCCGGTCCTCACCACAATCGGTATCAAAATGAAGGGTGCCATCTCCGAGTGTGCGCGCCGCAATTGCGTGCTGGCGGCGGTAGACAACTACACACCGCTAGGCACGATCAGCCAGCGGCTGACCAGCCAGGCGCGAATTACAAATGAAGCATTGCTTGAGGAGCTGAAAGAACTGGAGAAGGCAAAAGCCATTTATCCATTATTTAACAAGATCCCCTTTCTTGTAAGCTGTTTTCGCCAGCAAACTCCTTTCAGTTTGAACGATTATCTTTGTTCGTCCAAATTGGTGAGCGAAGATCAACTGGATTCGATGATTTTTGAATTACAAAATATGCCCATAAAAGAGAGGCTAACGCTTGGACCTTTCGCTGTTAAAAAAGGCTATTTGAGCGCCAGGCAGCTTGAAATCGCCATGCAGGATCAGGCATTCTATGGGCAAGCTGGCGAGTCAAATAGAGTGAAGCTGGTGAAAAGTACAAGTGAAGACACCCAGGTTCAGTCTCTTGTCGGACACCTTGGCACTACTGACCCCTCAAACCTTCTCCAGAATCTGGCGACAAATCGAGAAACCGGGGTACTTTCAGTTGAGTATCGAGATTTGCATTTCAGAGCTCGTTTTGAGCTCGGTAAGCTGACATATGCCAGGGTCGGGAAAGTGCAGGGAAACCGAGCAATTGCTGAATTCGCCTCAGCCTGGAAAGATGGGATCTTTGTTTTCATCCACCGCACCCCTCCGGCGGATCTGTCCAGAGAAGAATGCAAAGTGACCAAGCCGCTGGATAAGCTGCTTCTAGATGCAGCTTTAGCCAAAGACAACACTGACGTTGTATTGAACAAACTACCGAAAGGAATTCACTCAGTATTAGAGAAATGTTCAGATGACGACGACCTCTTGAACTCCGGGGAACTCGTCGATCCAGCCGAAGAAACACCTTTGCGCGTGGCCGAAATCGAGTTGATGAAGAAGACTCATGGAATCATGGATGGTCTGACGACTTTGAACTCAGTCATCCGTTACCTGGGAAACGTTACTACTGCCGAACTGGCACGAGCAGTTGGTTTGCTTTTGCATTATCAGTTGGTGGTCATTCCAGCGGTTGATATATCAGTGCCGCTGACCAAATTTAAGCTTTTGACAAAATGTGTTGCGGACAAAATAAATGCCGAACGCAGCACGGCATATCTGCGTCTGGCGCTACGAGATGGTATTGGTTTTTCGCAGCGAGCGAGAGTTTTTGCTCTCACCCCCACTGGCGATGTCGGCATTGACATGGCTGCGGCCAGGCAGGCACAAACATCTTTAACTAATATCATCCAGGATCTTGAAAACTGGCAAATCAAGTATATCGAATATGTCAGTCAAGACATTGAACGAGGAGATCTTCTTGCATTGATTGAGAAAATTCATGGCGAACACGCCGAAGCCTGACAACAGCATGCTCAGGCTATAATTGACCGGTATTTCAGCACATGCAAAGTAGAGTTGCGTAGGAGAATCTGGCAGAAGACTCGGTGTTCGCGCTTTTGTCGCGCAAAACCCCTCTTCATCGCCTGAATTACTTGATCTTCTAGTGCGCGACAGTAATGTTGTTGTGCGCGAAGGCCTAGCCTCGAATCATTCAACCACTTATCAAACACTGGCAAAACTGGCAAGCGATAAGAATTTTGATGTAGGGACAGAAGTGGCTCTCTCGCTGCAGGGTGCGGATGCTGAAAATCTTTTGCCCCTGTTGGCAAAAAGCAAGGATGAAAAAGTTCGTAGCGCAGTGGCCTTTAATCCATCAGTATCGCCGGTAGTGCTAGATAGTCTTGCCGACGATCAAAGCAGCAAATCGCTGTTCTTTGTGAAGCTTCTCCGCTAGTCAGGCAAGTCTTGGCCAGAAACACCAGTTTGAGTGAGGTTGCCGCTGGCAAGCTGGCTTTGGATAGTTCCACCAGTGTTCGGGTGGCGTTTGCTGTCAATCCCTTGAAAACGCTGTCTGTCGAAGCTCGTTCGAGGGTCTTTTCTTCGCTCAGTCAAAATCAAGACGGCATTGTGAAGCGTGCGTTGGCTTCTAACACCGGGGTACCCGCGAAGGTGCTCTCGAGGCTTGTGCGCGACCGACACTCGGGAGTGCTGACGGCGCTTGCAAGAAATCCTGGGACCGGTTCCGATGATTTGTCGCTTTTAAGTCAAAGCAATGAATCTAGCGTGCTTGCCTCACTAATGTTGAGGCCAGCCAGTCCTTTGGACCTTCTCTTCAGACTCGGTGAGCAAGGCGGGCCTGATTTCAAGATGTTTTTGGCCTGGCAGCAGAAGACTCCGGATATAGTACTTTCAATGCTCGCAAAAAATGAGGATCCAGTTTTGCGATCCGTGGTGGTGACCAATAGCGGACTGAATGCTGAAACGATAGAAACTTTGATTGCCGATCCATCTCTTTTGGTGAGAGCACAGATTGCTCGTAATCCCCATCTGAGTTCGGAGCAGCTTGGAAAGTTGGCAGCAGACGATGATGCCGTTCGGGCTTCTGTTGCAGCTAACCAGCATGCAGGCGAAGTGCTTTTAGCTTCGCTGGCTTCTGACAAGCGACCGGAAGCGAGGCGAGCAGTGGCGGCCAATGCCAACTGTCCAAAAGATTTGCTTTCTAAGCTGGCGACGGACGACGAGGTTTGGATCGCCTTGCCTATGACACAATAGGAGCTTTTGGCCAGCAGGTCAAACGATAAGAGATGGCGACCGCTCTTAATAGCGAGCATCGAGAGCCAGGGAAATGAACCCTCTTTTCCGGACGGTCTTTGGTGCTAACAAGGGTGGACCGAATAATTGCCTGCCGGGTAACCGAGCCGGGAGTGCCGGGATCTGGGCGGCTCGGGCGATGCCAAGAGTCCACGGCTTATCACCCTCACTGTGGACTTTGATTCGGATATAGAAATGGCTCTATTCCAGATTTATGGTGCCTGTTCTTCCTTTCTCGGGTCAGTTCTTGTCTTGCAAGGGTTTCCAGTATGGCATTATCAGCAATATAGGCTGTAATTAAACAGCGCGAATACTGTTTGAGGACAAACTACCTTACAATTTCATAAACGCTACTCTGAGCGTAGGCAACGGATGAACCAATGGTTTGGATAACGCGCATAGACTTTGCTGGCTTTGGAAACTTGTCTGGCGAAAAAATCGAATTTGAAGAGCGCAAGTTGAACTTGGTTCTGGAGTCTGACTCAATTGGGAAGATAACCGTATATGGTGCAGTCGGAGCCACCTTATTCAATCTGCCAGTTTTGAAGAAGGTGAATCAGAATGAAGTTACCGATAGAGAGCGGTTTGCTCCCTCTGCTGGAAGTGGTCTGCCTTATATCTCTGGTGCTGATTTATTCATTGGTTCGCGGTACCTTAAGGTAATTCGCGATTTTGGAGAAGATGCGGTCCAGGTCGTGGACATGTCTAAGAATAATTTGGATGTCACCAGTGAATTTTTCACTGCTGATGGTACTGATTGTGTGGGTCTAAAAATTACGGGGATGAGCAGAGAGCTGTTTCGTCGTCTGGCGATTGTGACCAGCAACGAAATGTCAGAAGGTCGTGTTGGTCGGCTTGCTGATTTAGCCAAAACCATCAGCGATATGCTTGCAGAGCGCCCTTTTTCTCTCGGTGTCGAACAAGCTTTAACTGCCATTGACGAAGCGCTGAAATTTATTCCGCACCAGGGGAAGAGATTGCGTGCGGTTACTGTGGTTCGAGATCTGGAAGGACGCTATTATGAGCTCCAGGATAAAGTTCGGAACATGGAGCGGGAGCGAAGAAAAAGCGGGCTATCGGTTGAGTCGTCCAGCGCCCTGTCTCAGTCTTTTTCTGGCGACGAGCAAGGGCGGCTGAGTGAGTTCTTTGATCTTTGTATGGAATGTGCAGACATCGACACCCGGCTCGTAAAATCCCAGGAGACCCTCGTCCGGGTTCAGGAGCTGCGCAGTGAGCTTGACCGTATCGGTTCCCTGGATTATTTTACGCTTGAGTTACAGAAGCAGACTGAAGAGTTGTTTACTCGAGGGCAATCGAGGCAGCAAGATTTTGACTCGCTTGTTGGCGAGTACTCCGAAAGAATCAAAGAATTTGATGAAATGCAAAAGCAGCTCAGTGCTCGCTACCTGGGGCTTGACGTCTTTTCTGCTGCTGACGCTCAGGGCATCAATACTCTTGCCAAAGAATACAAAATGGTCAGCCAGGATTTGATTGATTATTATCAAAAGCGGCGAAACGAAATCGAACGTTTGAAAAGCCTGGATATTGATCTGCCCGCGCTGGACGCGATGCGCAAGACTCTTAACTCTATGTCCAGCCAGGACTATGAAGATGCTTGCTCCTTCAACCAGCAGGTGCTCTCTGCCAGAAAACAAGTTGACGACTGCGAAGAAATCTTTGCTAGCAAGCGCCAGCGAATCGTGCAAATAGATCGAGAGCGAAAAGTGCAGGCAGAAAAAAATAAGAGCAGGAGTCTGATCTCGGCGATTGTCTTAGTTGTCGGCCTGTGCGTGACTGGTGGCGTGTATGGCTTTGTCCAGAGCACTCGTTGGCTCTGGATTGACATTAGTTTGTTCGTAGATTTATTGTCCATGGTCCTCTCAGTGCTTTTTGCCGTCCGCTTCAGGGTTCCTAAGTATTTCAAACAAAAGGAGTACAAGGCGGCTCAGCTGGACATGAATGCTCAGACTCGAGTGATCAATCAGTTGCATCAGAAGATTCTCAGCCTGGAAGTTAAGTTTGATGCTCTTGCCCACAAGGTGAAATTCATAGATGGGCGCGAGTTCATGGAAAAGCTGAAAGACTATTCAGACAAGGTATTACAGCTAAAAGAGTTGGATTCTATTGAAAAGTCGATTGATACGTGTGAGGCAAGCTTGTCTCATTTGAAACCTGGAGTTGAGCCCTACTTTGCCCGCGCCGGCCGTCTGACCATGGAAATCAGACCTGATACCACCAGTCAATTGGCTGCTGAAATCAATGAGTATGTAGAGCAAGCGAATCAACTGCAGTCGGTTTATGGACCGATAACGGCAGCTAAGGAACAGGTGGAATTCCTTAAGACTGAAATCAGCGAGATTCAAAAACAGTTGCTGGCCAATTTTATCCAGGCCAGAATGGAACACTTGCATGACTATAAGGAGAGTCATAGAGAATTTGTTGGTAAGGTCAGTCTCTACCAGCACTGGCAAGCAACGAAAAATGAATTGCGTCGGTTGGAAAATGATATGTCTTCTGGTTTTGTTCCTGATGAATTGCCGCCTCAGATAGCGCGATTGGAATCGGCACGGAAAGGCAAGCTCATGACTATGCAAGAGCTAGTTAACCATTCGCCTAGTATTGTTGAACTGGCGCCGCCTACCAGGACCATACTTACCCAAATGTTCACTGTCACAGCCTTTTCCACAAAATTACCTATCGTAAATCTTAAGCGTAATATCGAAAATCTGAAAGGAGAAAGAGATAACCTGGTTGCCCTGGTGCGCTCGGCTAATTCATCTGATGCCAGTTATGTTCTGATGTTGCAGGAATTGAGAGCTGTCCAATCAGAGTTGACAATTGTCAGGCGTGTTAAAACGGCTTTGGAGCATGCTCGCGACCGCATTGCGCAGAGTCAGTTAACCATTGCGGAAAACGCGTACGTCAAATTGACTGAAATCATGGAAGATATGCTCACCCAGATGGGAATCGAAACTTCTCAATACGAGATGGCTTTGTGTGATACTACTCGTGGTACTGATGCCGCTCAATTCGGGTCACTGATTGGAAAACCATTTTCGCTTTTGACCATGGAGCAGGTTCGCTGGTTCGCGCGAGTCGTCGTTGCCCGTGTGCTGGCTCTAAATGATTCCTTCCCGCTTCTCCTGAACGAACCATTTGGCATGGATCAAGAACCTTTGAGAGAAAACAATTTGAGCTTTATTTTTGGTCTGCTCGGACTGCATTTTCAAATTTTTGCCTTGACCAGTGATGCTGCTCGATTTGAGGGTGCTTACAGCGCAGCCTCGGCTGAGCAGAAAATGTTATTGCACACCTGTGCTCGGGTTTCTCTCGGTACCTGAGCTCAAGAATAGAGGATCGGACCAGCCATTCTTGTGATTGAAGATCGCGCTATCTCAACTTGAGATATGCGCAAGAGAATGCATCTTTCTCAAGACTGGCAATAATTGAGCGGCACTCTGGTATCGATCTTTGGCATCCATTTGTGTGCAGCTTACGACCAACTCATTTAATTCATCGGAGATTTCCTGCCGTTTCTCTTTCGGGTTAGAGCTAGAAAGTGCTTCTGGTTCGGTTGAGGTCAGGCAATAGAATAAAGTGCAACCAAAGGCATAAATATCGCTCTGGGGAACTGCTTTACCCCTGAATTGTTCAGGGGCGATGAAAGCTTGCTTGCCAACAAACGTTCCGGTTGCTTTACTGAGGAATTCATTGGCTGCTCCAAAATCGATGACGATGATTGTTCCATCTTCACGGAGCACCAGGTTGTCTGGACTGAGATCGCGATGAATGACAGGTGGGCTTTGTTCATGCAGGTATTTCATTATGTTCGCGATTTGAATAGCCCAATCCAGGACCGTACTTTCATTTTGAGCACCATGTTGTTTTATGTATTGCCTGAGATCCTGCCCGTTTACGTATTCCAAGAGCAAGTAGTTGCGACCGCCTTCTGCAAAATATTCCAGCACCGGCACGATGCCGCGGTGACTGAGTTTAGTGAGAAGTTTTGCTTCTCGTTCGAATAATTCTTTTGCCTTCTCGCGCATTTCGACATCACCATCTTCCGGTAACACGGCCTCCTTGAGAACAACAAGCTGATTTTCGTCGAGCTGGCAAAGGTAAACAGCCGACAACCCTCCTAAGGATAGATGTCGGACAACCTTCAAGCGGCCACCGTGTAAAATCTGACCGGGGTTGAGTGGCAGGAATGTGGTTGGCGAAAACTTACGCCTGAGCTCATTTTCCCACATCGTGGTGTAGCTCAGTTTTCCGGTATCTTCAGCTTTACATTTGAGGCTATCTTGCAGAAGTAAAAGACTATGATCGCGCTCGCAGTTTTTTCCCCATAACTCGAATGCCAGGAGAACTTGCTCGAGATCGGCTGGCTTCATGTTTTTTATTTTGAGCTTGAGCGGTTTTCCCTTGGCAACGTAAATAAGGATAGCTTTGTCTGCCTGGCTTTTCCCTTCCCTAATTTCGACCCGGCGGATGAAGGTCCAGGGTATACAACTTCTCAATGGCTTTAAGAAAAATGGAAATTGGATGCCGGTCTTGTCGAGGAGGAGCCGATTTCTGGAGAGGGCGCGCATTGCCAAAAGAGAGAATATGGCTACGCAGATCCAGGCAATCGGCACTCCCAGCCATACGGCGAAACCGGGACCTGAACTCGGGATGATGGAGGTTGCCAGGCTAAAAAGTATTATCGCTGCAAACAGTGGCGCGAAAATTCCCCAGATCGGGAAAGTCAGGCTCAATAGGGCTGCGCCAATTCTGGTCAGGCGAGACTCGTAGCTCGCTGATACGCTCAATTCAGCCATTTTCGTCCACCTTTTGTCGCTTAATGTTACCGTCTAATTTAAGCTTGGTGCCGTCCGGGGAAACAACTATTTCTGAGGTAACAGTTTGAATGACTTTGGGTTCGAGCTGATTTGAAAGCAACTTCGCGACCTCTTTCGCTGAACTGAATCGTTTCTTGCTGTCTAATTCTGTACATTTGCCAATGATCAGGTCCATACGATCTGATACTTGTGGCTTAACCTGATGAATTCTCGACTGTGAAAGAGGCTCTGGATCTAATCCAGTCAAAAGGAAATAGAGAGTTGCGCCCATGGCGTAAATATCACTTTCAGGTGATGGCTTCCCTCTAAACTGTTCAGCCGGCATGTAAGCCTGTTTGCCAACCACAATCCCTGCACTGCTGGGAGTATGATCTTGCTGGGCGACGTTGAAGTCTATGAGTTTAAGAGTGCCATCCTTTTGTAGGATCAAATTGTCTGGTGTGAAGTCTCGATGAATTATTGAGCGTTGGTGCAGGTAGCCGAGCATCTCGCACATTTGTCGGCAGAGGTCAGTGACCTGAACCTCTCCCAGCGCTCCACGATTTTCGATAACCTGTCGCAAGGAGGTGCCATCTACCCATTCCAGCACTAAATAGCCGCGATGATCCTCTACAAAATAATCCATGAATTTGACGATGTGTTTGTTGTCTAAATCTCTAAGTAGCTGTGCTTCCTGATCAAATCGTTCCAGGGCTTGCTGCCTGACTATGTTCTCGACAAAGACGGGCAGAATTGTTTCTTTGAGCACCACTTTTCTGGTTGCAGGTGAGTGCCCCTCCATTGTCCTTTCTTCGCATAAATAGGCTGCCCCTTGCCCACCAATTCCCAGTTTTCGAATCACTTCGAAGCGCCCATCTTGCAGCAGGTGTCCCGCCGACAGTGGCTCGAGGTTGGCCCGACCGGAGGGGGCCGCCAGAGATTGCATCCACAGCTCGGTATAGCTATTTGTTTGACGTGGCAGCAAAGTTTCGGCCAGTTCTGTATCCATCGCGCAATGTGGCGCAAAGCGCTGTACTGCTTTGCTGAAACGGAGCCTGTCTTCAGGAGAGATAGCCTTCAGTTCCAGGTTTAGGGAGGCAGAAGAAAGAGGTACTTCAGCTCGGTGTTTCAACGAAATTGTCCAGGATTCCGGTCCTGATGATTCTGAGGGTTTCGATAAACAGGCTTGCCTAACCTCTTTCCACTCAATAGTCTGTGCTTGAACGGAGACAGGTCCGGCAGATAGACGCAGGTGGCAGCCAGAGGCATCTAAAATCAAGCGGTTGGGCTTGATTATCAGATTGAAAAGATGATAAAGAACCGGAACGAGGCTGAATATGAGGAGCGCGATGATTGTCGGCTGTGAAATTGCATGCCAGAAGAGCGTGCCGATATCATTCAATTGAGAGCCGATGTTTGATTCGAGCGTGCTTGCCGGTGCCATGAGCAAGCGATACAGGGATTCTGGGTTGTGTCTTGCCAATGAGCCGGCTAGCAAACTCGAGTAAAGTCCAAATATGCTGGACAGCCATACTGGTGACAAAAAAAACAGTGCTATGGCTGGACCAATGCGGGCCCAGCCCCGTGCAGTTCGGGCAAAGGTCAAACCTACCTCTTTCAGGAAGCGACGAGACTGATAAGCAATCTCAGTGCGGTCGGATTCGTCAAGGGCCGCCTTGCGGGCAAGCTTCTTGCCTTTGGTCAGGGTGCCAATGACCGGGTCGACTGAGCAGTGGGGGAGGCGATTCTCAATGAGGTTGAGCAACATCTCGAAATCTGTGACGTCCAGTCGGGTTAGAGTCAGCTCCATTGCGTTTCCCTCACCGAAGTAAAGGAGCAGTTTTTTCGGTACTATTTTGTTTTCTTGGTAGACCAGACCAACTGATGACAGTTTCGATAATTCAAAGGTTCTAAAACCGAAATAAATTAGTTCTTCGTCAATTTTGATTTTACGTTTGAGAACCTCGTTAGCAAAAAAGAAAATTCCGGCAAGCAATGCCGAGATATAGCAGACCTGAAATATGAAAGTGCCCAGTACGGCCGCAACAGCGCCATATATTGGTAGCAGGAGATAGACCCACCAGGGGAATAGGAAAAATACTCGAAACCAGAGCGCCAGGCTACTCCAGTTATCGTAGTATCGAATAATTTTAGTGCCTGCTAATAAATTCATTGGTTGATCAAAGCTGTTCTCATTTTCTTTTTTCCCAGGGGAGAGCGAAATCAACATATGGGAGAATACTAAAGATGCACAACGGCGACTACGGACTTAAGAAAATGGCATTAAGCAGCGAAGAGAAAAAAAGCCGCCTGTTTGAGCTTTCGGCGAAGGCTCAGGCGCTTTTGGACAGGTTGCTGCTGTTCATGGATATGTACATATACCCCAATGAATCCAGGTATCTAACACCTGAATATGCCTCTGACCGGTGGGTTATTCCGTCCATTTTGGAAGAGCTGAAAGTCACAGCCCGGGACCAGGGACTCTGGAATCTGTTTTTGCCCGATACTGAATATGGTGCAGGGCTGAGTAATCTGGAATTCGCTCCTCTGTGTGAGGTTATGGGGCGGTCACTCCTGGCACCAGAGGTTTTTAACTGTTCTGCTCCGGATACAGGCAATATGGAAGTGCTGCATCGCTATGGAAGCGATTCCCAGAAGAAGCGCTGGCTAGATCCCTTGCTGGATGGTTCGATAAGATCTTGTTTTGCCATGACAGAGCCGGCAGTGGCATCTAGCGATGCCACTAATATACAGTGCTCGATCATAAGAGACGGTGATCACTATGTGGTGAACGGGAGAAAGTGGTGGATAAGCGGTGCTTCCGACCCGCGCTGCAAGGTTTCAATCGTTATGGGCAAAACTGACAAGACAGCGCCTCTACACAAGCAACAATCAATGATCATCGTCCCCATGGATTTGGCGGGTGTAAAAATCATTCGACCGCTTATGGTATTTGGCTATGACGATGCTCCTTACGGGCATGCCGAAGTGCTTTTCGAAAACGTGAAGGTGCCTGCCGAAAATTTGATTTTAGGCGAAGGGCGCGGTTTCGAGATCGCTCAGGGGCGGCTAGGACCCGGCCGTATTCACCACTGTATGAGGTCGATTGGTGTGGCTGAGCGAGCGCTTCAATCAATGGTTCAGCGTGCCAGGAGTCGCATAGTCTTTGGTTCTCCCTTGAGCGAAAAGGGAATGGTGCGCCGGTATATTGCCCAATCACGGATTGAAATCGAGCAGGCTCGACTTTTGACTCTTCGAGCAGCGCAGATCATGGATACCTCAGGAAACAAAGCAGCGCGCGAGGAAATAGCGATGATTAAAGTGGTGGCACCAAATATGGCCCTTACTGTTTTGGACCGGGCTATACAGGTGCATGGCGGTGCTGGCGTGGCACAGGATTTTTTCCTGGCGCACGCTTATGCCTTCCAGAGAGCTTTGCGGCTGGCGGATGGCCCGGATGAAGTTCATCTTGAGAGCCTGGCAAAAATGGAGCTTAAAAAATACTGAAAAGGTCGATCATGCCTGGATTTGCTTTGCCAGTCGCCAGGCTGTATCGGCAAACAATTCCGCCAGTTGACCCACCTTTTCGGCCTTCTCTGAGCTGGCATTGCCCTGAGTTGCTCTCTGTCTTACACCCTGGGCAATCGATGCCAATCTGAACAAAGCAAAGACGACAAAGAATTTGTAATCGTCAATTGCTGCCCTGTTTGTTAGTTGAGCATAATGTTGTACAAATTCAGGTTCAGTTGGAATGCCTGAAAACTTGTAATCGAGCCCTTCTAATCCGGGTACCCCAGCAAGCTCTGAAGGTAAATGATAGGGAATGGAGCAGTGGCCCAAATCAGCCAGAGGATGCCCCAGTGTGCTCAGTTCCCAGTCTAGGACCGCTATTACCCTGGATTCAGTTGGATGAAAAATTAAATTCTCCAGTCGAAAATCACCATGCACAAGTCCTATTTCCTGATGCTCGGGATTATCCTCAGGTATGTTTTGGTAGAGAAACTCGGTGAGGTTTGCCATTGCTGCAATTTCGCTGGTCTTGGTTTTCTGGTAAGCAATAGACCAGCGAAAGATTTGCCGAGCGATATAACCATCTTTTCTGCCAATATCTTCTAAACCCAGAGTTTTATAATCAATAATGTGCAGCCGAGCAAGTGTTTCACACATGCTCTTATAGATTTCACTGCGCGCGGATCTGGATAGTCCCGGCAGTTTCGGGTCACGAAATATTCGGCCGTGAATGTAATCCATGACAAAAAAATTGGTGCCAATTATCTCTGGATTTTCGCAGAGTAAGAGCATCTCTGGCACAGGGAAGTCTGTATACCCCAGTGCTTTCATTATTCTGTACTCTCGCTCCACTTGATGAGCAGATGCAAGTAACTGCCCGGGTGGCTTTTTCCTCAAGACATAAAGGCGATTTTTGCTCTCAAGGGCGAATGTCGGGTTTGACTGCCCGCCTTCGAATTGCCGTACAGTTAATGGACCCGCAAAGTCACTCAGCTCCCGCGTTAAATACCTTTCTAACGCGGCAACATCAAACTTATGGGCGTTACGAACTGGTATTGTATCTGGTGCGTCTGGCGAAGCGTTCATCAGATGGCCGAAAAGTGTGCATCTATTGTAGCACCGCGGACCTCTTAGCTATCTCATCGATTAGTCTCTTGTGGCGTTGATGTCAATAAATTGGCTTTGTCCTGCATCCGGTTTGCTTCCTCCACACGCCCTAACTTCTCCAGAATTTCAGCGCGTTGGCTGAAGGCATTTGATTCGTTGTTATGCAATAGAATATGCCTGGTTGAGGCGACCAGTGCTTTGTCGTACTGGCCTAATCCGTAATAGGTGTCTGCCAGGGAGGCAAAGGCTTCCCCGTTTGAGGGATCCAGATCGCAGGCTTTTCTCCCAACCGGTAAAGCTTCCAGATATTTCCCCATTTTATTCAAAGCCCAGGCTTTGTCCGCCCAGGCGGTTGGTTCCCTTGTATCCATGGCAATTGCACGATCGGCGTCCTTAACAGACTCTTGCCAATGAAACAAGCAGTTTTCTGAATAAGCCATTTTCGCCAGTGCTAGCTTGTTGAATGGGTTGAGCACTACTGCTTTTTGCAGGTGATTCATCGCGTCACTATGCCTTTGGGCGTCGGCCAGCAGTGCGCCTCGTGAATACTCTGCACTTGAGGCAAGCATGAAAGCGGCGGCTGTAATAAATGGTAGCGGAGTGAGCAAGGCGGTGATCCTGAGTTTTTTTCGTGTCGCGCGAGAAAAACTATATGGAAAGTCTGAAGCTTTTGGCTCTCTCAGAGAGAATCTAATGGCCATGCCTGTGATTATGGCGAAAAATCCCAAAAGCGGTAGCATCAAACAGCAAAAATACAGTTGGAACGCGCCAGAGTGCTGAAACTGAAAAAAGAAGATCGTTGCGCAAGCAGTACCCGATAAAAAATAGAGAGTGTTAAGCAACTGTTTTGTTCTTGAGTTTGCAGTTGAGGGATCTTCATCAGGCAAAAGGAGAGACTTTCGGAAGCCCTCAGGATTCAAAGCAGATCTGGTGGTCTGAGGTTGCCTGTCATAGTTTTGGTCATGGTTACTTTTACCTGCTGAATGATCACTGAGATGGGTCTGGGCAGTAACTGAATTACAATTGCTTTGATCGCTCACAGCGCATTGACGGCTGTCAGATTCCCTTGCAGGATTTAATGCTTCAGTTGGTTTTTGGACTGACGAGGAAGTATTACCTGACGTGGTAAGAGGATAGTTGTCTGAGGTCATATCCTGGTAGAGTTCGATGCTCTGCCCTTCTAACGCAATGCTTCTAACTGGTTCAGCGGTCAAAATCTTTTACTCGATTTGAGGAAAAAAGCTCCCCAGCATTATTCCCTGCCAGAATGGGAATACATTAACCTTCTTGCAGCAATTAAATGAACTCATATTCTTAGCGCTGTTAGACTAGTTGTTAGCATTGGTGGCAGGGTTATTGTCTTTGTGGCTTCTAAGAGACCGAGGCGGCGTTTGTAAAGTGCCAGCAGTTATGCGCCTGGACTGTGGTGCCAGAGCAGGCATCTGGAGTTGCTTCCTGCTTGTGCTGATGTTCTTGTTTTTTGTGCCTTTGCGCTCAGTCGTTGCTCAGACCAACGAAGATCTGCATGCACCTTTTAAATATAAGTTGCAGAGCAAACATTTCGTTTTCTACTCGGTCACCAATACTAGCGCCAGGTTTCGTTATGTTGAATTTCTGGAAGATTTTCTGGTCTGTCTTAACAGCCATTTTGTGAGAATTACCGACAATTGGTACCTCACTGTTTATCTTTATCCGGACGTTGAGACCCTCAATCAAGAAGGCTGCGTTAGAGGGCAACGGGAGCCGATAAGGGGACGTTTTGTTGAGTTTAGAAACGCGGTTTTTACATATGATGACAGTGGCATTGGCATTCTGGCGCACGAAGTAATGCATAAAGTTGTCCACGAGAACTTCAAAGAGTTAGAGCCGTGGGCGAAAGAGGGTATTCCATCGTTTTTCGAAGATATCTATGGATACAGATCGCCATCTGGTCCTGTCCTTTATATGGGTTATCAAAATCCCTGGCGAATTGCCGAAATGGGCGAAGGTCTTAAAAACCTGACTCTTCAGGGAATTTTAGACTCTGCCGCTTCCACGCCGTTCACGGAATCAGATAAACGTGTGCTCGTGACATTTTTGTTTTACGAAGGGAAGCTGACTGATTATTTCAAGCTTGCTGGAAAAGCTGAGCATCGAGGATATAAAACGCTTGTTGAAGCTGTTTTTCAGGAGAAGCTGGCTGCGCTCGAGCCGCGTTTTAAGGAATTTGTCAAGGCGATATATGCCAATCAAGCCCGTCTGGTGAAATTACCAGAACCGCGCTACTTCCAAGTCAAAGCAGACTTTGACACGTTTTACAGAGAACATCGCGACGCTCTCGATGCTAAACCTTTAGCTCCTTGGGATAAAATGAAATTTGTAAACTGATCATAGTCAAATAAAAATCTGTGTGTATAATGTCAAAAGCAGTGATCAGGGACAGCTGATGAACAGCGGTTTAAACAAGCAACTTGTGGATGGCGCGAGGCTTTATTGCCCGGTCGTTATTGTTGCCTGCTGCTGCATGTGTCCCCTCGGGGACTAATCAATTGCGGTCGCTGACCCTACTCAGCATTCATTTATTTATCCATAATTGTGCCGCAGTTGAATAGCGGCCGAAACTGGCAATTTCACCAGAGCATTCATGCCTGTTTGAAATGCTAGTTTTGTATCGCACTACAGGTGGTGTTAAGTCGCCGTACTTGTTTGTGAGCAATTGGCTTTGACTGTTACTTAGAGCAGCCGAATCGCAAGGAAGTGAAAAGGATCAACCCAATGTTTAAGTTCTGAGCAAGTTAAGAGTAATTCCAAGGAGAGTAATTTATGGCAAACGTATTTATAACGGGCGGTACCGGCTACATCGGTGAAGCTGTGGCCAGGGCCTTCAGGAGCGGCGGGCATAAAGTGACCGCTCTAGCGCGCTCGGCTGAGAGCGCGGAAAGGCTTCAAAAACAAGGATTCACAGTTGTTCGGGGAGATATCGAAAACCCCAATTCATTTATTGAGACCCTGGCTGGTCATGACCATATCGTGCACACTGCTTTTGCTAACACAAAAGACGCCCAGCGCGTGGACAGAGTGTTTGTTGAAGCAGTTCTCGAACGCCTTGCCGGTACTGGCAAGACTTTCATTTATACAAGCGGCGTCTGGGTGCTTGGTAGCACTGATCATGTTATTGCCGATGAGCAGTCTGATACCAATCCTATTGAACTGGTCTCGTGGCGCCCGGGAGTGGAGCACCAGGTTCTGGAAGCAAAGAATAAAAATATCCGCTCTCTTGTGATTCGCCCCGGTATAGTCTATGGAAGGGATGGTGGCATTTTGTCTCTTTTGATTGAAAGAGCCAAGAATGACGGAGAATCTGTTTACATCGATCTGGGCAAGAATCGATGGTCGCATGTTCATGTAGATGACCTGGCAGCACTTTATGTTCTTGCTGCTGAAGAAGGAAAAGCTGGAACGATCTATCATGCCACCAATGGAATTCCGGCGGCGTTCAAAGAAATTGCCGAACTCGTGGCAGAATTGTCTGGCCATCCCGGAAAGACTGCATCCATCACCTACAGCGAGGCTGTCGAACGGCTGGGCGCTATTGCCCAGGGTTTTGCTCTGGATCAACACATTGACGCTTCCAAAGCCAGGCGCGAGTTGAGTTGGAACCCTCATCATGGCTCTATTGTGGAAGAGCTGAAGGTCAGGCAGAAAGCGCTGGCCTCGGTGAAATAAGTAATCTAAAGCTGGCCTGTAAGGAGGGCACCATATTGTCCCCGGTCCTGACTGAACTCAGGAAGGGCCGGGGTTTTGTGGCAACATTCGAGCCTGAGGGACAAGGCGGAGATGTTTGTTGATGTGCTGCCGAGAGGCAGACCAGGTTTAGTTTGAGGCGGCATTTTACGGCTTAGCTTCAGAGCGGAGATTTCGTATTTTTACGATAGACATGAGTCAGTTCTCATGTACACTCCTGGAGTGGAAAGAGTTAGTCAAATCATCCGAGGGAGCTGAAATGCCAGGTGAATCTGAGATATTGGAGCAATTGTCACAGAGCATTATCCATGATAACGCTGCCGGTATAAGGCTTGCTCTGGATTCGCTACCTACGCCGCGAAAGCGTCTGGAGGCTCTCAGTGCGGCCGATACTTTTCAGCACAAAATAAGGTCGGATTCGGCTGGTAATTATGAAGTGCTTCACAATGGCAATTGGCCATTTACAAGCGAGCAAACCACTGCTATTTTGCCGGTATGCTTGTTTATTAATGATGGCAAGTGCCCATAACGGCAATACTGTTTATTTTTGCCTCGGAAATCTTTTGTTTTGAGCAGAGGCCTGGGTTAGAGCGATTTTGATCAGAATGGATCATTAATCGATGCGCCGCCATCCACAACAATGTACTGACCGGTAATATACCTGCCAGAGGGCGCCGCCAGACAAACTGCCAGCCCGGCTATGTCTTCAGGTTCGCCAATTCTTTTGAGCGGAGTAAATTCCTCGAGCTGTTTTAGCAGTTTGGGATTTTCCCAAAGGGCCCTGGCGAAATCTGTTTTGATCAATCCAGGCGCGATTGTATTGATGCGCACGTTGTCTTTGCCCCATTCTACGGCCAGGTTGCGTGCCAGTTGGGCTTCGGCTGCTTTGGAGATGGCATATGCACCCAGAGTCGATGAGCCCCGGATTGCTGCTACGCTGGAGATGATTATGATTGAGCCATCTTTTCGTTCTGCCATCGCCGGCAATACCATATTGCACAGAAGGTAGATTGATTTAACGTTAGTGTTCATGATTTTGTCGAATGCTTCCTCCGTCAAATCTATACTTGGGCCATAAACTGGATTGGTCGCTGCATTGCAGACCAGAATGTCTATTTGTCCCCAGTGTCTCTTCGTTTCGTCGACCAGGTTTTGCAAGTCAGACTTCTGGGAAACGTTGCAGGCAATGCTTACGGCTTCTTTTCCCTGGTCCTTTAATTCTTGTGCTACTTGCTGACATGCTTCCAGTTTACGGCTGGATATGACAACTCTGGCTCCTGCCTGGGCTAGCTGGAAAGCAATTGCCTTGCCTATGCCACGACTTGAGCCCGTAATGATCGCTACTTTGTCCGTTAAATCGAAGACTTGATTTTTCATTTTTCTCAGATTTTCAACCAGGTAGAAGTGTTATTCAAACTGCATTCTTGTTGAAGTTGGCGAATATAATAATAGCCAGGTGGTCGACGTTGAGGCTAGTATGGGAACCAAATTGTTCAAACGAATATTACTCACAAATGATGATGGTATTCACAGCGATGGGCTGGATGCTTTGAGGCGAGTAGCAGAATCGTTATCTGACGAGGTCTGGGTGGTGGCACCCGAGCACGATCAAAGTGGGGCTTCCGCCTGCATCAGTTTGCACGATCCACTGAGAATGCGTAAAATAAGCGAAAAAGTCTATGCTGTCGTTGGTACTCCCTGTGATTCAGTGATCATGGCTGTGCGCCATCTACTCAAAGATTGTGCACCAGATTTGGTGATGTCCGGCATAAACAGGGGTATTAATCTAGCCGATGACGTGCTTTTTTCAGGCACAACCAATGCTGCAATTACCGCGTCCTTTTTAGGCTGCCGCGCGATTGCACTCAGTCAGGCTTATCACGATTCGAATTGTTTGAAATGGCAGACAGCACAAGAGTGGACCGCCAGGATTTTAGCCCGAATAAATGCTGCTGGCTGGGGACCTGGTGATTGTTATAACGTAAATTTTCCTGATCTCGATTCTGATTCGATATCTCAATTAGAGTTTGTTCGGCAGGGCAAAGGTTCGATTCTTTCAGTAGAAGTTGAGTCCCGGCTTGATACAAGACAAAAGCCGTATTTTTGGTTTGGCTTCACGCGAGATCGGCAGGGGCAGGAACTGGATACAGACGTGGCAGCTTTGCGGCGAGGCTCGATTGCAGTTACGCCGCTCAAGCTAGACCGGACAGACTATTCAAGGCTTGAGCGATTTGCGGCAAAAGTTTGAGAAATAAGCTTTTAACTGTGGCGCTTAACCGAGTCAGGTTTCAATCGCTTGCGGCATGCGGTGATCGACCTTGTATCCTGTCAATTGAGAGAGTCTTTTCATGGTTTCCCAGGTAGTCTTCTCCAGATCTTGGGACGGTTCGAAGGCTTCTCCAATGCGGGCTTCGGCTTTGGTCCAATTCTTGTTTGTGTTTATTAGCCCGACTGGGAGTATCGGTACGTTATTGGAATAGGCGAAATAGGCAGCACCTAAGTGTGGCTGGCCCAGTACTCCAGGGGTTTTGCTGCGCGTTCCCTCGATGAACATTCCCAGATTCCATCCCGCTTGAAAGATTCTCTTGACTGTCTTGATCGTCGACTTTTGTGGTTTGTCGCGATTGATCGGGACCGCACCATAAAAATTAACCAGATGTTTCAGAATAGGTACTTCGAACAACTCCTCCTTAGCCATGTATGCCATTGGTACATCGGTAGCGATGCACAAAAGTGGCGGATCGAAATAAGAGAGGTGGTTGCCGACAATCAGGCAAGGTCTATCTTTTAAAACGTTTTCGCGACCAGAAACCTTGACCTGATTGCGGACAAAGTAGATTGGCATAAGCAAGTAACGAGCTGTCAGCATGTGCAGCGACTTGCGCAGTGGCGTGTAGTTTTTAGGGTTAAATTCGGCCATTTGGGAGGTCAGCTGGCTAGTGGAATTATAGTTCTGCCTGAGGATGCAGTCTAAAAGTGGGTTATTACTACATTGGCCTGACTGGATTTGATTTAGGTAAGGTGATGCGGACTACTGTGTTATCTTCTTGTTGGCTGACAAAAAGATTCCCCTCTTTGTCCAGTGTCAGATAATACGGCTTTTTGAAACCGGTGGCGATTATGGTGGAGACACCACTGGGGCTAATCCTGGCGATTGTGCCACTTGCGTAATTGGCGACAAAGACGCTATTGGAAGCGTCGACGACCAATCCGATTGGTCCTTTCAAGTTAGTGCCGGAGCTGAATTGTGTCCTGCTGCCATCGACATTGACCCGATCGACCGTGCTGCTTATGAAGTTGGCTACATAGAGATTGCCTTGTTTATCGAATGCTAAACCTGCCGGGGCATTGAAACCGGTGGCTATAACGCGGACTGAGCAGTTTGCTAAAACTGGCACCGGTCCACCGCTTTGAGAACCGTAGTGCTTCATTGTATTTAAATTCTGGGCTGGACCGCTTGGTTGAGATTGGGGTTGCTGTGGTTGTGGTGAAAACGAAGACGGCTGTGCCTGGTACGATGAAGTCTGACCATTGTATTGAGTATCAAAGCCATAAGCTGAAGTACCCTGGCTCTGGGCTGTGGTCTGAGCCAGGGGTTGGCTGGTTGACTCTTGCGGCGGCTGTTGAACTTGTTGAATTGGTTGAGCGGGCAACTGGGGGGTTGTCATGCTTTGTTGTTGATCGAGCATTGATAAACGCTTCTGAGCATCGGCAAAGTGCGGGTTATTGGGAGCGATGGTCGAAAGTTGCTGTCTGGCCTCTGCGTACTGACCCATATCAATGAAACAGAGCGCCAATTGATAATGAGCGTCAGTATCATTGGGTTTGACTCTCAACACCTCCTGGAAGCGCGGAATAGCCTCACGGCATCGCTTTTGGCTTTGATAAAGCACGCCCAAATTATATTGAGCATCGGCCAGATCAGGGTTTATGTCGCAGGCCCTGGTGAAAAAGATGATCGCTGACTCGGGTGTGCCTTCTTTATATGCCTTGAGACCGAGGTTATACATGCTCACCGCTGCACTTGGCTGAGATGGTGTTTGGGCTTGGGCTTCAGCAAAACAAAGTTGTCCGCCTGAAAGGACGATGGTTTGAGCGGTGAGTAGTAAGGTGATTCGCTTACTGAGCAGCATGGACAATTCTCCTGATTTTTAGGGCATAGATCCGGGGCTTTCTCTGCGGTACTTCATGGACTCTACATTTTTAGAGTAGGGAATGTATTAAGATGGTGGTTGTCAGTACCAGGGCGTGTTCCCTCTAATAAGAGGAATGTCGACAGTCTGGGGTATATATGTGAAAAAGCCAGATGTGGGGTGGGCAGCATCAAAACCTCTGGACAGCAGACTAAAGATAGATCAAAGGAAGCCAAATATATGCGAACTCTGGGACATATCGTTACCTCCGCGGGTGTTAGCCTGGCTAGTTACGCCATGCATAGATCTCGACCGGCGGCTCTGGCAAGCTTTTTTGTCGGTTGGTTGATTGATCTGGACCATATAGTCGACTACGTCAGTGCCCACGGCTGGAAACCTAATTGGGAGCGGTTTAACGAGGCGTCACATGAAAAATACAGTGGCAAGCTTTACCTTCCTCTGCATTCGTTCGAATTGCTTGCGCTGTTTTTCTTGCTTTTCCGAGGTCCTCGTCGACAGCCTTATCGAGTTGGCATTTCCCTATCAATTTTGACTCATCTTCTGCTCGATCAGCGCTGCAACCCATCAAGAACGCCATTAACTTATTTTCTTTCCCACAGAATTCGCAAGCGTTTCGACGCCGGTCAAATATTAGGAACGGAACTGATGTTGGCTCCCCAAGAAGTTAAATCGTAGGCTTTTGGCAAAGCGTGCAGGCTCATTGAATGCAAGCGGCGAGCCGTTACTTACTCTGAGCATTGAATAAGAAACATTAGCCACCTTACCAGTTAATCTCATGAGGACCAGGCGTAGCAGGCGGTTTGAGTAGCTGGCTCGTTGTTCTGAGTAGCTCCTTTTCCATAGTTGTCTCGACTCGCCAAAGACGTTCGTCTTTGTAGTTTGAAATTAGCTCGTCGAGCAGCTTGATTATTGTTTTTATTTCTGACTCGACGTTTAATTGTGTTGTCGATTTATCTTTGGTCTGAGAAATCTCGGTTTTCGGTGGCGTGTGATCGTCAATCTCGGTTGACTCTGCCGCAGTTAACTTGGCCAGGCGTTCACGGATTATTTTTAGTTTTTCAATAGACATCGCATGCCCTCTTTTATCGCTCACGCCATTTCGTGTTGGTGTCGGAGATAGTGCCTTCGATTATTACTTATTAATATGATACCAGAGGGAGGTTTATCACGTACCGCGGCATCCGTGCCTTCTGATTCAATTTTTTGTTTGGCGATTCAGCAGTAGCCCGGTAACCGTGGTGGTGCTTTTTACTGAATGCCAGACTTTGGGGGACGGCTTTTGTTTGCCGAGCGAAAGAGCTCTGGCAGTGGCTGGCAGTGGAACTAAGAGCTTACCTTGTTTGGCAAGTAAGTCCACGACTGGTGCATTAGTACTGCCATAGTTTCGCACGAACAGATTGGTGCCAGTGGCATTGAGTTGCGACTCACCAGGCATTGGCCGAGCGTTCAAAAGCTCTTGTAACCCTTCGGCCGATTTGGCTGTAGCTTGAGCTTTTTCTAGTGCTATTGCTAATCGGTCGGCTCCCGACCGATTAGCAGATTCCATAGAGCTGGTCGACCGTCTTTGAGCTTGGGCAGCAAATGCTTGTAGGTCTTCACTACTGTATGCTGGAACCCATTCATTGCCCACATAAGTGCCGCTATTTCGCATTGCTTCCAATGTCAGTGCGGCTTGAGCTTTCGTGGCGGCGGCGACGCTTTGGGTATCACTATTAAGGGTCAATGCGGCACTTTTTGCTTCTTGATTCATTGAGTTAACCTGCGCTAGCATCTGGGTGCTGATTCTTGCGCTTTTAGCTGGTTCGAACGAATTAAGAGCAGCCAGGCAGTAGCTCAATACGAGGGGGCCGGATGCAAGGACCGGGTTTGATGATACTCTATGACCGCATGAACATTGTCGCCGGTTGCCTTCACTATATTGGCCTCTAAATAAAGCAGGTCGGAATTGAGCGGATTTAAGGCAGTGCCTGGTCTACCAGCAAAAGGGCCTGGGAGTAGTTGCCAGTCTGATAGAGCTGAGTAATTTGTTGCTCGCTCTGGCTTGTATCTGGTCTGGCCAGGGCGGGCAGTTGAAAATTCAGGGCAAGGCAACTGGTATATAAAGCGAGAAGTAAACCTGGCCAAGTTGCACTGAGAATTTTTCGGTATGAGGGATTCATCTGGGTAACCTCAATGAAATTGCCGCCTTTTTATAGCGTTGGCTCAGCCTTGCTT
>Ga0364859_10281_pt2 | contig 31651 bp, 32 predicted proteins | sample ExccelAu500001D3_FD_206911 | JGI IMG/M metagenome (GOLD analysis project Ga0364859, IMG submission 206911) | Enriched cells from Trout Bog Lake Hypolimnion, Wisconsin, USA - BchlTB.Aug20.5000.01 .D3 | ecosystem: Environmental > Aquatic > Freshwater > Lake > Hypolimnion/Profundal zone | place: USA... | reverse complement strand
TATCGTTTTGGCCGGATCTTTTATGGTGCTTTCTAGTACATCTTTGGCGGATATTGTTTGCAAGGGTCAAACTGATTTCGGTCCGGCCGAAATTAAGATTGGCGAAAAAAATGTAACGGTTTCTGGAGGCGCGCTCGAAAGGCCCTTGGTTTATCGAAATGTTGATTTTAGTTACGATGGGCACGAGAGTGAACTCATCACGGCCCCTGGCCTTTCGGTCTCTTACGAAAATTGGTACGGCTGTATCCACAATGCAAAGGTGACTACAGCTTTTCGCGGCAACGCCCAGAGCGGAAATTTCGAGACGATAGAGATCTCGCAGTGCTCTGGCGGATCGACCCCTGATGAAGCTTGCCACGTTCATTCGAATTAAATTAGTCTCCTGTGGTGGGAGACCTAATAAAGCTTGAACCGACGAAAACAGCCCTACTGACCCTCGATTTTCAAGAATGATAATTCGGAACGAGCCCTAAAAGGCTCGTCCGAATCATCATTCTTGTTTCTACTTCTTAACCTTAAACGGAATCTCCGTTAATGAGTCTCTTCCGATCATGAGGCCACCGAAGAACCAACGTTCCTCAAAATTTGCTTTAAAGGCATACGATCCATTTTTAAGTTCGCTGGCTCCCTCGAGATTGGGCGCATCAGCCAAGGTCACAGAAATAGAGGCATTGGGTGTAATCTCTGAGCTGGCCCAAATCCGTCCCGAGAGTGATCCTCTTCCGTACACCGATAACTTACGCTTGCGCTGATTGAAAGTGTGAAACTCGGGCGAATAATAATCAACCCATCTGAATGTGGGATTGCCTGATTGAAATGTCTCGTTGGCTACTGGCTTTGGGTAAAAATGAAGCGCGGATGGGTGAGTGGCGCAGCTTCTGGATCTGCACTGATCTTAGAAAGGCTCAGCTCTGATTCGGGGTGAAATTGCTTCTGAAACCCCGCTTTTAGCTGTACGATCGCTGCGCCTGATTCGTGTGCGGTACGCGGGGCATTTTTAATGGATAACGAAAGAATGCCGGCCGAAAACGCCATCACCACAGCAAGAACAATGAGTATGATGTATCTGGCCATGTTTTTCATACGGCAGGATAAGCCATAGCATTTTTGCGAATGTCACGGCATTGCACTTTTTATGTCAGAACCGAGTTCGTCAACGCGTAGAGTTATCCGTGGTCAGCTGTGAATCTTCATCACTCACCCGAATCTAAAACTCGAAACTGCCAAGTTTTTCATAAAATGGTCTTCATGATAAATCTGGGTGGCTCGCTCATCTTCTGCTGCACCCACCGCCACCATCAGTGGAATCAAATGATCCGCATGCGGGTGTGCATATCTTGCCGAAGGCGCATCGTACCAGTTGATTAGTTTTTGAGATCGCTCTTTAGGAGGCGAGTCGATGAGAGTTTGATTGAGCCAGTGATCAAAAGCCTTCGAGGCATGAACTGCAGACGGATCACGCGACATCATTGCGCGTAAATTATGGAAGCTCAGGCCACTGCCCAAAATCAGAACCCCTTCAGCTCGGAGTGGAGTTAGAGCCCTTCCGACCGCAAGATGTTCCTGGGGATCATAACTCTGCTTCATCGAAAGTTGTATGATTGGAATTTCGGCCTTTGGAAAAATTGGATAAGCGACGACAAAGGCCCCGTGGTCGAAGCCGCGATTGCTATCCAATTTTGCATCGATTCCAGATTTTTGAAGAAGTGTTTGTACACGTTCTGCAAGCTTGGGTGATCCTGGTGCTGGATATTGAATGTGATAAGTATGTTCTGGAAATCCGCCATAGTCGTAGATCATAGGAGGGTTGGGATTGCTTGTGACAGTAAACTCCCGTTCTTCCCAGTGACCTGAAATAATGAGCACGGCGCTTGGAGGGCGACTTAGTTGAGAAGGTATGGCTTGAAGTGAGGATTCAAGTTCGCCATAGAATGGCATTTCTTTTTTTAGCCAAGGCCACGGGCCACCACCATGAGATAAAAAATAGGTTGGCATTCTTGTTGAACTCATAGCCGTTCCTCTGTCGTGATTTGAAAGTTCAATTATAGACTGAGCTTGCTGACTCAAGGTTAACACAAAATTTCAGAACTGGAGCGTCAAGAGCTTAATTCGGTGGGCAGCAAACCATCCGTTTTCAGTTTCGATCCTTACTCTAACTTATGGCGGCTTTCGCAGGTACGAATCTTGCGAAGCTATAGGCTAGGAGCAAAGAAAATGAGCAAAATTCTAGCAGCACGAGAAGACCTTTCTGAAAATTCGTCCGGAGCAAGTGCTTCCGTTCAGAACGATGGTGCAAAGGGAGAGCAAAAAAAAGGTGCAAACCTAGGAGTGGGTAAATTACGCGATCAAATCAATGATGAGACCTATCTTCAAATCAACTCTGTTTCGTTTAGCGATGATTTCAAAATACTCGTCAAACATTACAAATTTTGATCTGTTCGGCCGCTTGTAAAGTTACGGTGAGCTGATGTTCTCTTTCGTCGTCCAGGAGTATGACCTCGGAGGTGGGTAAAGGTGCCCCATCGAGGTCAATTTGGGCATTGCCGCCACATAAACCGATGGGATTGTTGACTAGAACAGTGTATTTGGATTTTCCAAATTGAAAAATAATTTCGTAGCTTTTCCAAGAGGTGGGAATGCAGGGCTTGATGGTCAGGCGATTTCCTTTTAAAATGAATCCTAAGATTGATTCTAGACCCCCACGATAGTACCAGCTAGATGAACCAGTGTACCAACTCCATCCCCCCCGTCCTTCAAGTGGCCCGCCAGAATAGATATCGCCACATAACACATAGGGTTCGGTCTTATAGCAATCGATGTCGGATTGTGTTTCTGCATGATGTATAGGGTTTAGCATACTGAAGAGTTCAAAGGCGCGCTGGCTATTTCCCATTTTTGCAAATGCCATCATCGCCCACACGGCAGCGTGTGTGTACTGTCCACCATTTTCTCTAACGCCAGGAACATAACCCATAATATACCCCGGATTATTAAGCGATTTTTCAAACGGCGGTGCCAAAACTAAAATAAGTTTAGAAGTTGGGTCGACTAGTCGTTCGAAAAGTTTATCCATCGCTTCGACAGTATGGGACGGATCGCCGGCGCCCGAAAGAACTGACCAAGACTGCGCAATCGAATCAATTTGGCATTCGTCGTTTGCAGCTGAACCGAGGGGTTGTCCATCATCAAAAAAAGCACGCTTGTACCATTGTCCGTCCCAGCCTTGAGTATTGAGTGCATTTTTTAATTTCGCCTGATGACGTCCCCAGTTTTCTCGGATTGATTTCAGTTCCGGTTGGTCACAAAAAGGGAGAAAATCGGTCAATACTTTATAGAGAAACCAGCCCATCCAAACGCTTTCGCCTCGCCCACGATTTCCAACTCGGTTCATTCCATCATTCCAGTCACCAGTTCCGATAAATGGTAGGTCGTGGCTACCTAGCCCAAGCGAATGTTCAATTGCCCTCACACAATGTTCAAAAAGGCTGGCAGAATCCGGCGTGATGCCCGGCTCCGTATAGGAGTCCTCTTCCTCTGGCTTTAAAAGGGGTGAATCCAGAAAGTGTACCGGCTCTGTCAAAATGGATCTATCACCAGTCACATTCACGTAAAAGCTGACTACATAAGGGAGCCAGAGTAGGTCATCAGAAATCCTTGTGCGAATGCCTCGCCCGTTGGGTGGATGCCACCAATGCTGTACGTCGCCTTCTCGAAATTGGCGGGAGGCAGCGCGAAGGATGTGTTCGCGAGAAAGTTGGGGTACGGAGTAAATGAGTGCCATGCAATCCTGAAGCTGATCCCGAAAGCCATATGCTCCGCCGGATTGGTAAAATGCGCTTCGAGCCCAAAATCGGCAGGATAGTGTCTGATAGAGTAACCAATGATTAAATAAAATATTCATAGCTGGATCTGGCGTCCTAATTTGAATCGAGTTTTTCAATTGTTTCCAAAAAGCTATCACCACGTCCCGAGCCTCTTTCACTTTGCTTAGATCACGATACCGAATCGCAAGTTGTCTTGCAGATACCTCATGATCTGCTTGTCCGAGTGTGATTGCGACTTCTCGCGTGCAACCAACATTCAGTTCGATTGTTGTTTGTAAAGCTGCGCACGGATCTCGTCCTGTGCCCTTTTTTTGAGACAGACCTCGTCTCTTCAACGCTGCCGGGTTTGCGTAGTTTCCGTGGCGTCCAATAAATTCGGTTCGACTACAGGTAAAAGTCCGATCGGACTCACTCAGGTCGGCAAACGCTACGCGGCTAGTGAATTCATTGTCGCGGAGATTTTTAGAAAAAATTGCGCCGCTCTCTTTGTCGATGTCGCAGATCAAATGGGGGGCAGATTTTTCGCGTTGGCTGCCGAGAACCCACTCCGTGTAGCTAATAATTGAGAGTAGTCGTTTTCGCTGTGTCAGGTTTTTTAGTTCTAGTAGAGAAATTTTTATCGAGTCGTCTTTGGGAACAAAGATCGTCAATAAATGATGGATTCCATGATTGGTATACTCAAATTGGCTATACCCCTGACCGTGTTTGATCGTATAATTGGCGTTTTCACGAATGGGCAACGGCGTTGGCGTCCATACCTCTCCCGTTTCGTCGTCCCGAAGGTAGATGATCTCTCCCGATGGGTCAGAAACCGGATCATTTGACCATGAAGTGAGGCGATTGGTTTGACTATTGATCGACCAGGTAAAGCCTGAGCCTGTTTCGCTGATTTGAAAGCCAAACGGCTTCCGATTAGCGATGACGTTGATCCAAGGCGCTGGCGTCCATTGACCTGGACGAAGAAGTATAACGTATTCTGCGCCTGCTTTACTGAAACCCCCAAAGCCATTAAAAAATTCTAGTTGCGGTTGGACAACCAGAGGAAGCTGGTCCCGTCCCACAGTTGCTGGAAGCAGCAGGAGCGGTGGATATTTGTCTTCAGGAAGTTTTCGATTAATCTGTTCTTTTAGAGATTGATCGCCTACGAGGGAGACCCGGGCCATCGCTTGAATCGCATCACTGTCCGCATCCGGAAGCAATCCGCACCTCAAAATAAAGATTCCCCCCTTTTTATTGAGCCAGCCTTGTGATCCCGTGGTGCGGATATGATCTAGAAGGTCCTCCTGAAGTGCCTGGAAATAGCTATTTTTCTGTTCGTTCAAAATGACGAAGTCATAAATTAGGCCTTTCAAGCGAAGATATTCGTGACAACGAAGTAGTGTGAGCATGACCCCCATGTCCTTTTGATCATCTATACGTAGAGTAACAATAGGTACGTCTCCGCTGATGCCATGTGGCCATAGTGAAGACTGGGGTTTCATGTGGGTTTCCAATAACAACGACGGCGGCCGCAAAGACGGCTCTAAAAAGAGGATGCGTTCAGCGAGGCGCTGAAAAAGGTAGACCTTATCTGAGTCAATATTAAGGTGTCTCAGATCCACCTGTGATTTAATCCAAGCCAATTTTCGCTCTCGCTCAAAAGAATGAATGTCGTGATAACGATCAGCAAGTTCTAAGGCCTTTTCACGTGTGGCTGTAATTCCGGTGGTGAACGAAAAGTTTACTTTTTCTCCGCCTCGGAGGTGTACTTTGGCTCTGAGGGCGAGGATAGGATCAAGCGTAGCTCCGCTTGTATTGGAGAGCCTTCCTATATTTTTATCAAGTTCGAGCGCTGCTGGATTCTTTAGCGTCCTTCCACGACCGATAAAGCGGGATCGATCTGTCTCATATTGGATTTCGGTGGCCAAAATACCGTCAGTGACCACAACGTGAAGCCCCCAGCTTTCGCGCTCCTTCTCGGATCGCGGTCTCCGTTTTGCGAGGAGGGTATTCTTAAGTGGCCAATACTCGGTTTGAACAAATAACTTACTAAATGCCAAGTGATCCGAATCTGCTTCTGCTGATTCCAACACAGGTTCTAAGTAACTTGTGACTTCTAACTCACGGGATTCGGTTGAGTGATTGATCAATGTGACGTGGCGGATCTCAACGTTGTCTTCTGGTGCGACCAAAATCTGCGTATGGGTCGAAATATCGCCGTCCGTGCGAAAAAATTCGGCCTTTTCTTCCGAAAACGTAACCCGATATGAATCAGGCTGCCGAATGATGGGCTGATAGGTCGAAGACCAAATTGCACCTTTCGCGAGGTCTCGTACAAATATAAAACTCCCCCAATGATCCCGAGTCGAGTCTTCTTTCCATCGGGTCATCGCTTGGTCACCCAATTTAGAATACCCTGCACCAGAAGTAGAAATCATCACTGAATAGTTACGGTTGGAAAGAAGTTGGATATGGGGAGACGAACCACTCGGAACTCCATACTGACGGATGCAGGGATTCTTGTCGGCCTGGCCTTCGCTCTCGAACACAACTGCCGCTGATTTGGGAATTATTGAGACTATTCCCTGGGGGACACGCTCTTGGAGTAATAGCCGATTTGCCCTCACTCGGGGATCGGCATGGAACCGACTCTGTAACACGCAATCATTGACCACGTTATTGATGGCAACGAGGCTCATCCCTTGGTGGTGAGCCATAAATGAACGAATCACTGTGGAGGTTTCATTTTCTTGCTGGCGCCCTACGGTATAGTCGACTGATTCGTAGAAGCCATAGACGGCCAAAAGCCCTTGTTTCATTAAACGCTTTAAATTTTTGAGGGCCGAAGTGGGGTCAACCATCGTGGCTAGACAAGTCGAGTAAGGTGAAATGACTAGATCCCGGCCTAATCCGCGCTTGAGCCCTAGGCCCGGAATCCCAAATGGCCCATATTGATAATTTAGTTCAAGATCCCTGGCATTGTAGCCAGCCTCAGATATTCCCCAGGGAACGTTGTGTTGCTTTCCGTATCCAATCTGTGTCTTAACAACCGAATGCAGGGTCTCCCCAAGCAAAGTGTTCTCATAGTTTTGCATAACTAGGAGGGGCATTAGGTATTCAAACATCGATGCCGACCAAGAGATGAGTGCACGACCGTGCCCAACGGGTACCAGCCGCCGGCCGAGGCGAAGCCAATATTCTTGAGGCGCATCCCCTTTAGCCACGGCCACAAAAACGGCCAAGCGTGCTTCGGAGGCGAGTAAGTCATATAACCCGCTATCGAGCTCACTTTCGCCAACATTGTACCCAATCGAAAAAATACCTCGATCTTTTTTGACAAGAAATTTGAAATTCATTCTTACGAAAATGGATTCAATTTCATCCGCAGCTTTTTGAGCATCCTCCAGAATATGCTCTAAACGACCTTGGGCAGATTCAAATTCTTTAAGGGATTTTGTAATCTCGAAGGTTTCGGGATGGATGGGGCCGAGAGCAATAAGTTGGCTCTTCATTGAGTGAATAGCGATTTGATAAGAATTCAGAAGAGTAGCGAATGTCGGGTTGGGTTGAAAATCAATCTGTTTTGATGGCGTTTTTACCCAAGGAGCGAGGCCACGAATGCCTGCGGTGGCGTCCACGATCTTAAAAATCTCCAAATCGATCCAAGTTGATATGGTATCTAATTTTTCATTTGGATGCTCGACCTTGATTTGCTGAACTCGATCTCGCATCGCCGTAATATCAGAAGTAAGGCGATTCAAATAAGAGAGCCAACCTTCGATTCCTTGAGAGGAATAGATAAGAATTTGGGTATCAAAGAGGGCCAGAGCAGAAGTTAACGCGTTCGACAATTGAGAATTTGAAAAATGGATTAATTCATAACGGATTGAAGTGAGTGTGTCCTTCAGGCCTTGAATGAGGCTTGTTTCGATCACGAACTGGTCTGGCAACTCTAGGCAGGCTTGCCGAAGAGTTAAGAGGTAACCCGCTAAATTGCCACTGTCGACCGTCGAAACATATTTTGGAATTAGGGGTTTTAGGGTTCGGGTGTCGTACCAATTGTAAAAGTGGCCCTCGAACTGCTCCATCTTGCGAAGCGAATCAAGTGTCAGGCGCAATCGAGCTAAAAATGTGATTGTGCTAATATAGCCTAAATCTCGAGCAGATAGGAGGGCCATGAGATATAGACCGATATTTGTCGGTGAAGTCCTGTGAGCAACGACAGCAACCGGGAACTCTTGAAAATTGTCTACAGGTAACCAATGATCTTCTTTTCCGACGAAGCTCTCAAAAAAATGCCAGGTTCGGCGGGCAATTTGCCGCAAGAGATTTTGGTCTTCAGCACTGATCGAAGTTTTTTTTCTGATCAACGGGCGGCTGATCAGGCGCGCGACCACGGGGTAGCTCATCCAGAGCAAAATGAGTGCAATACCTGCGCGCGAACTATTTGTATTCAGCAAAGTAAACAAAATCAAAATAGCGGTTAAAAAAAATTCGGGAAGCCAATCGAGGTTCCAAAAAGGCCGATTCTCCAGGTCGGTTAGCGTTTCACTGTGAACAGCCGGTGCCCACTCGAGCATTTTTTTGTTCGAGATTACACTTCTATAAAGAACTCGTATGATCGCATCGACTTGAATGAAGGATTGATGGGCAAGGAACAGAATACAGAAAAAAAATTGAATTAAGCTCTTTCTAAAAAGATCCAGAAGTTCGGAAAGCGAGCGGTGATGCCGAGGGTCGGTAAACCGTGATAGAAGGTCAAAAATGGCTTGGGCGATTGGAGAAAACAGATAGATCAAAAGGATTAGACCCGTCCAAAACCAAGTGGACCCGGGAAGGGCGAACCAAGTCAAGATCAAGCATGAAAAAACCGTTGGTGCGACTAGGCTTCTCCTTAGATTGTCGAGCAGTTTCCATCTGGAAATATAGGGCAACTGATTTCGTACCCTTGAATGTTTTTCGTCTCTAGTAAATGGCCAAAGCCAGGGTATCAGTTGCCAGTCCCCTCGTGTCCAACGATGGGTTCGTTCAAAACTACTCCGATAGGTCTGGGGATAGTCGTCTAAGAGCTCGATGTCAGTCACGAGCGCTGCGCGGGCAAAAAGGCCTTCGAATAAGTCGTGGCTCAGGATCTGGTTTTCGGGGGCTCTTTCGTTGAGTGCGCAGATCCAGGCATCAACGTCATAGAGTCCCTTGCCAGTATAGGACCCTTCACCGAACAGGTCTTGATAGACATCAGACACCGCTGTCGTATAGGGGTCGATACCGGTAAAGCCAGAAAAAATTTTTGAAAATCGAGATCGTGACGAGCTTTCGAGAGAAATTCCGATTCGAGGTTGAAGCACGGCGTAGCCTTCGGTGACACGTCCTTTTTTTTTGTCATAAGTGGGTTGGTTTAGTGGGTGAAGGATAGTCCCGACTAATTTTTTTGCAGAACCTGTTGGGAGCTGAGTGTCTGAGTCTAAAGTGATTACATAGCGAATAACCCGCAAAAAAGTTAAAGGGGCAGTGATGAGTCGAAAGCTCGTATCGGTGGATCCGCGTAAAAGAAGATTAAGTTCATGAATTTTCCCCCGCTTTCGCTCCCATCCCATCCAAAGGTTGTCGACGTCATTCCATTTGCGGGCCCTGTGAAAAAGGTAGAATTTGTCTTCTTTTGTTTGACCATGGCGGCGATTGAGTTGAGATATTCCATCTCTGGCTAATTGTAAGTGATTTTCGTCACTCGGAGTAGTTTCATCAGCTGAGTCCTTAAAGTCAGTCAACAATGCGAAAAATAGATTTGGATCTTCATTTCTCAAATGGTGGATTTCTAGTTTTTCGAGCAGATCAAGAATAACTGTTTCACTACAGAGCATGCAGGGTATAACTACGAGAGTTTTGGCATCATCTGGAATTCCAGAAGTGAGGTCAAGCTTGGGTAATAAGCGAGGAGAAAGAAGGTGGGTCAGAAAAAAATTTTCTGCATTGAGGGCGAGTTCGCTCAATGGAATGAGAATGAGGAGGGCAATTGCTAACAGTTCGATTGGGGTACTTCCATGAATAAAAGAATAGTGAAGCACACCCCCATAGAGGGCTGTTAGCAAAAGACCAAAGAGACTGAAATAGACAAAACTTGGGTGAATCAGTGTCCATATCAAAATATTATGTCGAAGGCGGTATTCCATTTTAATTTCTAGCTTTAAAAATCCATTGCCGATCAGGTAGTAACCTACGTGGGATTTTTTGGTATCGTTAGGAAACTCTTTTTTTGCATCCTGAGCGAGTTGAACGACATCCTCTGAAATTTGTATTTCGGACCGTGCGGTGGCCTTTGCGATTCGCTCAATAACGTGGCGATATTGGTCGCGGGTTTTGAAATCCATTTCAATGTATCGAGATGCTGGATCCCGCTCTAGAATACGGTCAACCCGATTGATGCTTTCAAAAAAGTCATTCCATTGCAGGGTGGAGAGAAGCCGCATGCTGGTAATGATGTTTGCGACACTAATTTGTGCAGCGGCCTGGATTTGGTGTGTTAGATTTACAATTTGCTCAAGGGATGATTCTTGCGCCGAAAGATGCTTGTCCATGTACTCAAGCGCCGGCCAGATCTCGGGTTCCTGATCTCTCAGCCGCTTGGTCATTTGAGTCACAAAAGCGTAATTGATTTGGGGCGGATTTCCGCATGAGTTTAGAAGGACCGACACCAAAGTTTGAAGTTGCACAGTCTCCCCAACCGCAATGAAAATTTGATCGGCGAGGAGGTTAGCGACTGTGACTTGTTTAAGGTCTTTCACGACCTGAATCGAGATTCGCTTTAAGTTTTCCACAAGGATTAGTCTTAGCGTGATCGGTAGAGCCCAGAGTTCTCCCATGGTCAGTGGGCAGAAGTTTTGAAACATCTGCATGAATCTACGAATCGTGTCGGGTTCTAATCTGCTATCGGTGTGTGCAATCAGTGCGAGCGCAAGGGCATAAATTCTAGGATAACCGGCCAATTCGTTGAGTGTGAGTTTGGGCAATTCTCTATAGTACGTGGCTGGCAGATCTTCCCTAATCTCCCGTAACTGGTCCTCGACAATATAAAAATTGTCAGTCAGCCATTTGGCCGCTGGAGATATTTCGCTTTTATTTTGAATTTCTTTTGCGAGAAATCGATATGCTTCATTTAGCTGCTTACCATTTTCTCGCACCTGCGCGAGGAGTGGCTGTGTGAGACGTGACGTGTGATCGACGGTGAGTTGGGTTGCTAAATATGCCGCATATTCCTCAAGTCGCTCTACACTATAGAGATCAGCGCGGATTGGGCTTTCCGTTGCGCTGATTTGAGTGAGGCTATTTACGGAGTTGTCTGTCATATGGACTCAATTTCTGCGAACACAAATTCCTCTATGCAAATTGCAGCCCAGATCGAGGGGTACCCTCTGTTGAGGTGGACTCCGGCGACCACTCCAAGCGATATATTAGAGTTTTTTTGACATGGAGAGCGGTAGCTTAAGCCTTGTGGGACTGCGTACCGGCCTACAAATTGTTGGAAATCGCATGAAAAAAAATGCAATCAAATCTTGTGTCACTATTTTTCAGCAAGGCAGGCTGTAAGGATACAGTTGATTCAAACTGACAATCAGCTAAGGATTGCATGGGAGTACCTAAGGCGAAACTCCTTCATCGTGTGCTAAATAGAAATCGAGGTCATAAAGCCCCTAGGCTTGGGGCATTGGGGCACAACGCCCGAATGTTGCTTTATATTGGTCCATCTGAATCGAAGGATCAAAAGATGGATTGCTAATTGCATTTCTAAACCTCTATGTGGGATGAAACGGCATTTGATTCTTTCGAGGTTTATGCAATTGGGGTCTGGGAAGAGGAGGGTGGCTCGCTCCTTTGGCCATGCCATTGTTCAAAGCTGAGCGATCTTTTAGATCTCGTAGATAGCCAAACGCAGGGTCACCAGAAATGTTGAGTGGGCAATGAGATTGAGCGATCCTTACAGTGATTTGGGTGTGGCTTCGTCGGCAACTCAAGACGAGATCAAGGCGGCATATCGAAATATTGCCAAAAAATATCATCCCGATCTCAATCCTGGGAACAAGACAGCGGAAGCAAAATTTAAGGTCGTCGCAGCCGCATATGAGCGAATTGGTACCGATACCGCGCGAGCAAAATTTGACCGTGGGGAAACTCCTGAGCAACAGCAAGAACAGGCGCAGTCGTATCGCGATGCTCAGCAGGAGAGGGGTCGCTATTCGAACTCGTATGGAAGAGGAATGGGAGGGGAAGAATTCTTTGAGGGCCTCTTTCGCTCGGCTGGACAAGGGCGAACTCGTCATCAATCGGCTAACATGTCCCAAGACTTGTCTGGTGAGGATCGGCTTTACCAAATGTCCGTCGATCTTAAAGACGCAGCGCTGGGTGCAGAGCGTGAAATTACACTTCCAAATGGAAAAACACTCCAGATCAAGATTCCATCCGGAGTGGAGACGGGCACAAAATTGAGGTTCAAAAATCAGGGAACGCCTGGGATCGGCAAAGGGCAGGCAGGTGATGCCTATATTGAGATCACTGTGAGGAGCCTTGATGGTTTTACTCGCGTCGGTTCTAATATCGAAACTGAATTGTCTATTAGCTTTATCGAGGCGCTGCTCGGAGCAGAAATCAAAGTTCCCACGATTGACGCAAATGTAATGCTAAAAATTCCGCCCGGAGTGACGACGGGTAGTCGTCTGCGAGTTTTTGGCAAAGGAGTGGCATTGAAGCACTCGCGTGGGGATCAAATAGTCGTACTCAAAGTTGTAATGCCTTTGACTCCAAATTCTGAACTCCAGGAGTTGATTCGAGGATGGGGTGATAAATACTCATACAATCCAAGAGTGTATCCATGAAACCAAAGACACAACACCCTTGTAGAAGTTGCTCAAAAATCAGGCCTGCCCCCTGATTTATTCATTCGATTAATTTCAGTAGACAGATTCTCTATTGAGTCGAACCGAGTCGGTTACTCCAATGAGTCTTGGCATATCAATTGGTTTTCATCCTTTGAATATAAAAATTGAAATGAATATCTAATAGGCATAGAAATCGAATCGCCATTTAAAGAATTTGGCTTTAAATTGCAGTCTATCACCAGCCCGAGGACCTGAGCAGCTAAACTTACTACGCCGCCCGAGAGGCCATTCTGTTTTATTTTTCTGTTAATGCACTTTTGATTTTATTTGAGGCGGATATTACTGCCTCTTTAATATTTCCTTCGGCGCTTTGCAGCTGACCCTTGAGGCGGTCGATTGCCCCCTTGGCTTGAAGGTCTTTGTCACCCAAGACTTTTCCGACTGTTTCTTTTGCTGCGCCTATGGCCTGATTTTTTGCGCCATCCAGCTTATTCTTATAGCTATTCATATTCATTTCCTTTGTTTAAATGAGCGGCTTCTTGCTCAATAGCATCGCTACTAGGGCAATTAATAAAACTGTTCCTAAACTGATCCCCGGATAATATCCCCAGTGGGCGCTATAGGGCCAAACGGGGAAAGCCCCAAGCAAAAGAAAAACTAACAGTACGATCAAGAATGTTCTCATAAATTGGACCTCTCTCCAGTCATTACGTGGTTAAGCAATTACCGATCCAATCACGAAATACTTCTAAATCTGGATGGCGCCGAGCCCAGGGGGGCGTTTGGGGTGTTCGTAAAAACAAAATGCCCCTGATAAGTTTAAAACCTTCTCAGGGGACGGATTGTCCGTAGGCTAGGTTTTTGCAACTGTCTACGAGGCACCAAAACAACTATTTCGGAGTAAATATGAAAATTGAACGCGCACTTATTGTTTTAATCGGACTTTCATTTGTCAGCCTAAGTCAGGCCGAAAATTTTCGACCCAAACAAATTGGTCCTGATACAACTCTTTCTTTCGAAATCGGAAAGTCTAGCCTAACTCCAGAAGCAAAATCTCTACTACGAGATATGGTTAAACATGCCCGCGATCGAGGAAAAATCGACGAAATTCAAACCGCCGTCTGGTCCGACAACCCAGCGCCACGTGCTGATGTGGGTCTTGCAAAGGTAGATCAAAAGTTAGCCGAACGACGGGCGTCAGCGATCAAGGCCTATTTAAAGCAGGAGTACAAAATTTCGGATATTGATACCTTTAATTTGGCCGAGAGAGCCAATTGGTTAGCCAGGACCTTCGAAACGGACGAAGCCCAGCTTAAATCCGAGATTTCTCGTGGGAGTTATATGTCAAAAGAGAAATTCCAAATTTTCAAAGAACATGGTGAGCCGTCAAAGGCTGTTGTTTTGGTCATTCTAAAAAAGTAAGAGAGCTACAGTAGACAATTACGACGGACCACCCGGGAGTCCATCCGGGGGTTCCGTTTTTGTTTACTCTGAAAGCGTGCCATGTTTCTAAGGATCTCGATCATTTGATCGTGTTCGCGAGCGTCAGGTCGTGAGGCCCAGCCGCGCGCTGCAAGAAGCTCGATCACCTGGTGCACACCTTCTACGCTTGATAGGCATTCCGGGTGGGGTTGGATTTTAAAGCCGTACTCAGACGAACGAGCTGTCTTAAAACTAACTCTTGGAAGAGTGCGGAGGACCTTGCTCTTTCTTAGCATTGCATGTGCCTGCGTCCAAGTTCCATCGAGCACGATAAAGAGTGGTCGTTGTGAATCTTTAACAAGTCCTCCCCAAACCTCGTTTGAGCCATGGCTGAGACTAAACGCGTTAGGACCCGGAAACAAAAGGAGTGGAACCGTATTGGACGCACTCAGGCTCTCAAGAAATTCTGGATCCGTATCGAGCTCGATACCTTTGCTTCGAAACCATTTGAGATTTGAGATAGATCGACGCAATATCCAGGCAGTGCCTACGGTACTTCTGACTTCGTCAGGATGTACGACCAACGCAAAATCAACAGAGCTAGTAAACGGTTGTGCGGCCGCGCAAAAACAGGCGGCAAGGGGGCGATGACAAGTCCAGCAAAAATCTCTCATGATCAGATTGATCATGAATGTCTCGAAATTGGCCGAAAGTCAAAGCACATGGTGCCGTGAGTAGGCTCAATATTAAGCAGCCTATCGTAGTGATATGTTACAAAATAGTAAGATGAAAAAATTATCATTTCTTGATCGTTTTCTTACGATTTGGATCTTTGCGGCCATGGCAGTCGGTGTTGGAGTTGGCTACGTTTTTCCGAGTATTGTGCCGTTGCTTGCTAGGTTCAGTGTCAGAACTACGTCCATTCCAATTGCCATCGGTTTGATTCTGATGATGTATCCGCCGCTAGCGAAGGTTAGGTACGAGGAGATGGGTCGGGTTTTTAAAAATCGTAAAGTGTTGGCACTCTCGCTCTTACAAAATTGGTTTATCGGTCCGTTACTCATGTTTGGGCTTGCCGTTTTATTCTTATCAGACAAACCCGAGTACATGATTGGTCTTATCCTGATCGGCTTGGCTCGCTGTATCGCGATGGTGATTGTATGGAACGACCTAGCTGGCGGTGACCCAGAGTATGCAGCAGCGCTTGTGGCTTTTAATTCTATATTTCAGGTTTTGTTTTTTTCAATTTATGCCTACGTCTTTTTGACTGTTCTACCAACGTGGTTTGGCATGCGTGGTGTCACGGTCAATGTAGGTATCGGCCAGATCGCTGAAAGCGTTCTCGTTTATCTCGGCATTCCATTTTTTGCCGGATTGATAAGCCGGTTCGCGCTGATTTGTATCAAAGGAAAGACTTGGTACGAGAGTGTATTCGTCCCCAAGATCAGTCCAATCACCCTGATCGCGCTACTGTTTACAATCATCGTTATGTTCTCGCTTAAAGGCGAACGGATCATCGAAGTTCCTTTTGATGTACTGCGAATCGCTCTTCCACTTTTGATTTATTTTGTGGTCATGTTCGTCGTCTCATTTTTCTTGAGCAAACGGGCAGGCGCACCCTACGGGCAGGCCACTGCCTTGTCCTTTACTGCGGCTTCTAATAATTTTGAGTTGGCAATTGCAGTTGCGGTCGGAACATTCGGAATTAATCACGGGGCCGCTTTTGCCGCCGTGATTGGTCCTTTAGTAGAGGTGCCCGCCCTCATTGGATTGGTTAACGTTTCGCTCTGGATCAGGCGGAGATATTTTTAAAATGGCTGCATCGGTCCTTTGTTGATTCAGTAGGTAAGGTTGGTACTCTGGACGAACATTTGTAGCGATTTCGAGAGGCCCGTGACGGAATCAAAAAGAAACTCGAAGAATCAAGAACTGAGCTCATTAAGTCCGGTAAGCTGTGGGTGATTTTGTAATGATTGGAGATGAATCTTTAGTTTGGATTCGGACTCATATCCAAAGCAATTTATCCATTTACCCGCAACACCAAGGGTGAGCACTTGGAATTCGACAGGCACCACACCAGCTCTTGTTTACTTCTGCCCGGGGCTTATCCAGTTGCGGGTTGATGCAGAATCCAACGGTGGTGGCGGTGCAGATGGGTACATAGCAATAGATCGAGTTCGGAAATTCATTACATAGTTCGGTGTTCTTCTCTGGCTGTTGCTCAAGCTCCCCGCCTGCGGTGTTCGATTGCGCGCGTTCATTTAAATGATTATCTAAATTGAATTCGATCTTTTGGTCTGCCGAGGTGCTGTCCGCCTTTTGGAAAAGAATTGCATCATCCGGACAGCAATGGCTCGGGCAAATGTGACAATACGGCCAGGCGAAAGCCGATTGGGTGGTGAGAAGAAAACCTAAGGTCATTAAACTAAGTGTGTGTCTCATAAAATCAATACCCTCTTAAACGCAACATTCACATAGGAGTTGGCATTCAAAAAGATATCTTCGGGCAACGTTTGTTTCCAATTTCGAACTACTAGTTTGTGGTCCTTATTTCAGATTTTCAGAAAAGCTGATGAATCCAACCCATTTGCTTCGGATCGCGGCAAGACAGGCGAATTTTTTGAACACACGAGTAAGAGCAGCCCGTAATTTTAAGTACCGCAACCGGTAAGTTCTTTACATAGTAATCGGGTAAATAAGCGAGCGCTCTCCCCTGAACCAATAGAGTCTCCAGGAGCTTAAGACTTGATGCTCTGTAAGCTACGATTCGTGGAAATCGATCGTCTCTCCAACCGTCAAGAGATTGCTTGAGGCCTACTCGACCGAGCAGAGAAGAACTAGGGCTTGCAAATGGGTATTCTAAGGCCTTTTCGACCGCTACGGGCTTGCCTGCTGCAGCTTGCGCAAATAGTGGGTGTCCTTTACCCACGCAGGTAACAAAACTTGCGTCAGCGATCGGTTTACTAAAAATGGATGATGGTGGTTCAGTGGTCGTTAGCGCAAGATGTGCGTCCCCTCGGCTGACGGCATCGAATGCGTCATCCTCAGCACCCGACTGGAATGCAAAAGTAGCAAGAGGGTATCGCTTCTTGGTTTGTTCTGCGATTTCAACCCCAAAGCGCGAGAGTAGAACTTCGGGACCAGAAATGATGGCTTGAAAGGTTCCTTTTTGACCCAGGATTTGAACTCGAGTCGCTTCTTCGATCTGGACGATTTCGGAAGCCCTTTTTTGAAGAAATCGGCCGGCATCCGTAAGCTTGATATTGCGGCCCTGGCGTAAAAAAAGATTCTGTCCTAACTCACCTTCAAGTCTTGAGATCGCCTTACTGAGGGAGGGCGGCGAAACATTTAGGGTTTCAGATGCTCTATGAATATTCTCGGTCTTAGCAACAGCCAAAAAGTATTTAAGTTCAAATATTTCCATATTTGACACAATTAATAAATTAATGTTTCTTTTTCAAGTTTTCCCTTTTGAATACAAATGGGGGTTAGCAACGGTGAGAGTGCGCTTGTGGTTGATTATTTCTATATTCGACACAACTATTACCTTATTGTTTCTTTTTAAAAGCTAGCAGGTCGGGTATTTATTTTTGCATGGAATGCGGAAGTATTGATCGCTTAAGCCCTTTGAGTCTTAGTAACCGGATTGTGCTCAAAAATCGGGTTGTAGTCCCACCCATGGCTTCAGGTACGGCGGATGGTGACGGTTATGCAACAGAAGACACAGTCAAGCACTACGAGCGCCTAGGCTCATCAGGTGCTGGGCTCATCCTGGTCGAATACACCTATGTCCATCGTTTTGGGCGAAGTGAGGACCATCAACTTGGAATCGACAATGACAAGAAAATTTTTGGACTAAGTCGAATTGCATCGGTAATCAAACGATCGGGCGCCTTGGCTGGGATTCAACTTACACACGCGGGCGCAAAAACGACGCGAGATCAAACGGGCGGAGTCTTGCAAGGTCCCTCTTTTGTGGCAGTACCGGTTAGGGACCGGCAGCTCGAGAGGCCAGATTCAATGACCTTGGCAGAAGTTGTCGATTGGAAAAATTCTTTTTTGGCATCAGCAGAGCGAGCTGTTCAAGCTGGGTTTGACTTGATTGAGCTTCATGCGGCACACGGTTACGGGCTCAATCAATGGCTTTCGCCGATTACAAATCAGAGGAGCGACTTGTTCGGCGGGGAGATTTCAAATCGGAATCGCCTCCTGGTCGAAATAGTCACCGAAATTCGTAAGCGATTTCCGGATCTACTGATTTCTGTGAGAATGCCCGGGCAGGACTTCGCCCCTGGAGGGATCACGCAGGAGGATGGAATTCAAATTGCAAAGGACCTAGAGCGGGTAGGTGTGAACATATTGAATGTTTCCTCCGGGATTGGGGGATGGCGGAGGCCGGACATTCGAAAGGAAGAGGGCTATCTTACTCAGGAGTCGAAGCTGATTCAGTCCCATGTGAGTGTTCCCGTTATCGGAGTTGGCGGCATTCAAACAGGCGAGTTCATTGATCATGCTCTTCGGTCCAGGACGTTTTCGCTAGCGGCAGTTGGGCGAGCAATTTTGGCAAATCCGAGTAGCTGGGGCGCTGAGAACCTGAATATCGGGTTTAAAACTCCTGCGATTTCGCGGTTTCATTAAGAACTACTGAGAGGCATTGATAGCTTTTGTTGCTAGCGACGATACCTGCCAACTACGAGATTATTGAAGAAACCTTCTCTCAAGCGATGACGACTGCCGTGTAGATTACTTGAATTGGATTCATTCCAGTGCTTGTTTACAGATTTCATTAAATGACGTAGCAAGAGCCCTGATCAAAATGTCGTCCTTGTTCTGCGTATGGCAGGTTAACCAAACTCTGTACTTCCAGTAACCATTTTTTGGACCAATCACGCGAACCGACTTTTCTCGAATTTCACGAGCAACATAAAGAAGAGGCAAAAACGCGATACCGACTCCGTCGATTACTGATCGTACTAATGAAGCAATGACGTCACTTTCGAAAACAATCCGTCCTTTTAATTGGTTTTCTTCAAAAAAGTGATCAATTTCTGCTCTCAATTTAAATCGAGAAGACGGCATCAACCATTGCACGGTATCGCCGCCCCTAATTGCTCTTATGGCCGCCCCAACTTTGAGATTCGCCTTGTTCGAAGTCATTTTCCATTTCATTGAGCAGGTCAACGCTACTGGCACTTCGGCATGCTCCAGGTTTTCAAGCTGTGGATCGATCATCGCTAATTGTGTAACCACGGCATCAAGTTCGCGAAAGCGCAGGCGTTCAGATAGCTGATCATGGGTTCCCGATACAACGGTGACCTTCGGGCGTTGAGCGAGACCATGACTCTTCAAAAAGTGGCTGACCGCCTCCACGACAAAGGACCGATCCACTTCGTCGGAAACGCCAATATGAATTCGCCTCGATGCCGAAGGGACATTTTTTGAAATTTGCTCACCCATCTCCTCAGAGATTTCAAACATCTGTCGGCAAAACCCGTAAATCACCGATCCCGCCTGAGTGAGCTGATTGTTTCTTCCGACTTTTTGAAAGAGCTTTGTATTCATTGTACCTTCCAGTACTTTGAGTTGGCTACTGAGAGAGGGCTGGCTAATTCGAAGATGTTTGGCTGCCGAATTCACACCTCCGGATTTGGCGGTCACGTAGAAATAGTAGAGGTGGTTGAAGTTATACATAGCTTTATCCTATCTGTTATTATCGAAGTATATATTTGTTATATATAGTAGAACGCAACATAGTCGAGCGAAGAACCAAAGAGGGTTTACAGGTTAGCTGTGCTTGTTTCACTACGAGTCGTTCTTTGGTTTGATTATTTTCGGTGAGTTCGCCCACGAACGTGAGTGGTGCGTTCCCTACGAGGTGGTTTCCTGTCATTAAAACTCAGGCCCCCATCAAAACGACTTGTCACAACATTTTCAGGAGATTTCAGATGAACTTATTAAAATTACTTAACAGAAGTTTGCCGCTAGTAACAGCGTTCGGTATCCTCGCTTGCTCCACTGCTCCTCGAGTGGAACTGCCGGCTGGGTCTGATCCTCAAGTAAAAATCACGGAAACATCTGCCAGGCTCAATGCGGATCAAGCAAAACAGTATGATCTTTTGTCTCCTACACACTTCAGTGAAGCTCAAAAGGATTTGGCCGAGGCGCGCGGACAATCCGAAAAGGGTGCTTCATCAGAAGAAGTTCTCGCCAATATTGGAAAAGCCATGGCTCAACTCCAAATCCTGGAGGACAACGGTCAAAAAAATTCCCAGACCTTGGCTACAGTTCTTTCTGCTCGGGCCTCAGCTAAAGCTGTAAATGCCGACTTGGTCGTGCCTGCCGAATTTAAGGCAGCCGAAAATCAGTTAAGAGGCTTTGGAGAAGACATTGAAAGCAATAGTTTTAATCCAGAAGCGAACAAGTTGGCAAAGCTAGAGAGCAAGTATTCTGATCTTGAACTTTTAGCCATCAAGCATAACACCTTGGGTGGGGCCAAGTCTCTCATCGAGAAAGCCGAGAAGGACGGAGCCGCTCATAAAGCACCCAGGACCTATAATATTGCCAAAGTTTTGTACTCTTCTGCGGCCAGATCCATTGAAGCCAATCGCCGTAACCCGGACGCCTATAAGTCTGCGGTGGATCAGTCTATCCTGAGCGCAAATAAGTTAAACCAGGTTCTCACTACCATCGACAACTCGAAGACCTCTGAAACGGCAGCGGTTCAGATCTATGATCAGCAGCAACAATTGATTGCTAACCAGACTTCATTGACCGAGGCGAATACGCGCGCCCAGGAGGCAAATACACGAAATGAGGCGGCAAGCGCCGAAGCGAGTACTAAAGAAGCGCAAGATCAACAGCACATCCAGGTATTACAAGGTGAAAATCAACAGTACGCTGACAATGAGGCTCTAAACCTAAAAATTGCTTCGGTTAAAGCAGAATTTCTACCCTCAGAAGCCGATGTGGTACGAGATGGCAATAAAATCATCGTACGTCTGAAAAGCATGAAGTTCTCGACTTCACAATTCGAGCTGACTACCACTTCGTTGGATACCCTTCAGAAAGTGAAACAGATGATTGCGGCAGTGCCCGTGACCAAAGTGGTCATAGAAGGACACACGGATTCCGTTGGCGGCGAAGTCAAAAACATGGCCCTTTCTCAAAAACGGGCAGAAACGATCAAAAAGTATCTTGTTTCCGAAAAATCTGTCGCGGAAGACAAGATTGAAGCCAAGGGGTTCGGGTATGAAAAGCCCCTGATGACGAATAAGACCAAAGAAGGCCGGGCCACTAATCGCCGGGTGGATGTCGTTATTGAGACTTCCTCGGCGGGTTGAGTCTAATTCCGAAAGTTTTTCCAGAGCGCCTCTTCGTACCTGCGGGAGGCGCTCTTTGTATCTTTAGATCACTTCTTTATGAGGTTCCCATGCTGAATAGCACTCCCGATGAAATCGGTTCCAATAATTTTTCACCCGCTTCGCTGCCTCCGGTAGAACCAACTCGCCTCGAAACATTTTCAAAAACCGCGTCCGCTGCCAAGATGAGCGGCACTTACCACGAAATCGCTGGTTTCATAAAGCGTACGGTGGGCAGATTATCGGATAATATGCCACTAGAGGCCGATGGAAAAAACCAGCAACTCATCGGTAAGGTTCACCACTTGGTAGGGTCCCTGCGAAGCGCACACAATGCCGTTTTGCAAAGAATTAATCGCACCAGGCAGGAGAGTCAGGCAGTTTTTCGCGAACATGGCGGAAGGTTTCTGGATGGCGCATCCCAGTTTGTCGACGATATCAAAAAGGCGTTTTTAAAATAGGGGCCAAGTGACTTTTATTCAACTCAACCAGCTCTATAAAAGGCATAGCCGCTGGGTTCCGATTGTCTCGTTTTTTGGCGGATTTCTGTTCGACATGATTGTGCTTAGGCGAATCGACGACGTAAAAGTCATCCTTCAGCAGGCTCTTTATCTTTTGATCGTGGCAGCTCTGATCGGAATCGATCTGATCGAGGAAGATCGAAAAGTCCAGTCACCCAAGGTCTTAAGCAAAGTCTGGAAATTCAGGAAAGCGATATTGCATTTTCTCCTCGGAACGCTACTCAATAGTTATACAATATTCTACTTTAAGAGCGCGTCGGCGCTTACGTCCCTCTTCTTCATCGTTATTCTTGGCGGCCTGGTAATTCTTAATGAATTCAAAAAATTCGGTCGGTCCGAAACCCAAGTTCACGTGGCCTTCTTGAGTCTTTGCCTGATCTCATATTTTACTTCACTTGCGCCAACACTCATGGGCTTCATTGGGACGTTGCCGTTTTTATGTGCGGTGGCGGGATCACTGATGACATTCGCGGGCTACTACGCGATCATCAAAACCAAAATCTCCGACAATCCGAGCCTTCTCAAAACGCATTTGGCCTTTCCATTCGCGGCCATTCAAATCGTTATAGTCATATTGTATTTTATTAATGCAATTCCGCCGGTACCTCTGTCTGTAAAATACATGGGTATTTACCACGGGGTAACCAAGACGGAGGGTGGGTGGGAGCTCTCTTATACCCGGCCACGGTGGAAGTTCTGGCAAAATGGCGACCAGACATTTTTAGCCAGGCGTGGGGATGAGGTTTATTGCTATGTGCAGGTTTTCTCGCCAGTGCGTTTTAAGGATCGTCTTCAAATACGTTGGCTATACTGGGTTGAGAAAAGGGGATGGCTTTCTTCTGACGCCATACCTATGCCAGTTTTGGGCGGTCGGGAAGAAGGCTACCGTGCGGTGACTAAGAAGAGTAATTTTGAGCCCGGAAAATGGCGCGTGCAGATCGAGACGTTGGAGAGCCGAGAGATTGGCAGACTTGGCTTTGTAATTGCTCAGGATACGGACACTGGTGAGCGAGATCAGCACAAGGTGGTACGGTAGTGATTTGCCCTTTGTAGGTTCGATTCCTAACGGGATCCTTTGTTTCACTTTTTGGGCAGGTGCCCGAAGAGCCGGCCGTCCTAAATGGGCTGCTGCTGAGCTGGACGAATAGTTGAGGACAAGAACAAGTAGTTGGGTCAATGCAAGAAATCTTAATTGTTTCTGTTTAACAATTAATGTGTCTGCGAATGTCAGTCGTGTAGTGAGGGGTCCACTTAAGTGAATCGGACTCGCTAGAAAACCCGATAGCATTTCGGCGACGGCTTCTATGTACTTCAGAACAAGGCGACATAATAATGTAAAAATAAAAATAAATTTAAATATTTATGTCGCATTTAAAAAATATTTGACTTCAAATTTGACTTAAATAAAATCGAGACGATCAGTATTGAGAGTCGAAAATTCTAAGATTTCGACAGAACGTACCAACCTACTTTTTATTCACCTTGCGGCCCTGGAGGGTGTCAGCAAGGACACAGAAAGGAGGACCTGTTATGTTGGCTACGATCAGACCATTCAGTTCATTGCGAGTCCTTTTAGCCGTTGCGTGTTTTTTCGCCACACTTATCACTTGGACCCAGCTAGGTGAAACAGGCAATTATACCCCCAAAATACCCAGACTAGATTCTGACTATTTTCGGCGAAAACCCCCATCCTTTCACCCGACTTGTTTTACAAAATGTAAAGACAGGGGTGAGGGCGCCTGTTCGATTAACCAAAATACATGAAAGGACAATCGCAATGAAAACTAAAAACAAGATTCAATTATCGAAAAACGAAATTACATTTCGGAATTTCGCCGCATCCTGCGATTTGCAGAAAGCGGCCAATCTCAGACTCCTGGAGTTACTGGCGATGGCCCCACCCGGAGCTGATGGAGGTGGCTTGGTGGATAAGGTAGAAAATCAATATTATGCCTGTGCTTTGATCCAGTCGGCTTATCGATCCTTTATCCAATATGCGGTTTCAGAAAATCCAACCGAAGCAGTCGGAAAGGTTTTGGATCGGCTTGAAAATGATATCTTTTCCTGGCGCTATGGAACAGGGACACCCCAAGCCCAATCTGATAGTGGCCGACAGAGGCCAGTATTTGTGCCGAGAAAAGAAGAGGTAGCCCGCCACGTGGCTTAGTCCGGTGTCAAGTTTTTGATCTCAAAGCTTTTTAAAAAAAATAATTTTGGATCGCTTGACAGGATAATGGCCAAATCCATTTTGTCATACATGAGTCAAACAGGGTCTTCAAACCCCAATCTTTCGACTGTTTAGGAGGTCGGACAAAACGAAGGAAAGGAGGCCATGAAATATGGCTTTTCAAATTGTGAGATCGAAACTTAGAAACGCATATCCTCTATTTGTATTACTGGGAGCAATAGCCGTGGCCACTTTGGTGAGTGGTCAGGCTGGTGGCCAAGCATTGGCTCAGAATCCTACTCAGAATAGCGAGAGCCTTTCTAACTCTGAGCCTCTCACTGTGTGGGCGGTTGAAAATTGGGGTATTTTATGAAATTAAATTACAAGCCTGACTTCACTGATTTTTCCGAGCGAAAATCGCCCAAAGGCCATGCACACCGAAGGTGCAATGTCTGTTCTCAGCTGTTCCGCCCGCGAACCCCTTTTGAACGATATTGCGAGGTGTGTAGGGAGGATAGTGAGTTACTTAAGTTCAGTGAGTGGTTGCCGGAGCTTGATGAGGGCTTTGCTGAACAGATTTCTGCGCTAACACTTCAAAATCAGGGATGATGAGAGGAGACTATATGAATTTATTCAATGGTCGTGTCGAATTTTTCGGAATGAAACCAACGCGCTCACTTCAACGGCACGTTGAGCGGCAAATTGAAAAGTGGATCGAAAGGCAGCAGACTCTTCTTTTCTTTCCAAAAACTGGAAATTTCAGCGTTCAAATAGAGCGTGCGACCGAGTGCCCGAAATACGAATGCGCGATCGAGGTTAGGATCGGTACACGCGAGTGGCGAAGCTACGAGGAAGGTCGAACTCTTCAAGATGCACTCATGGCTACTCTCAAACACCTTAAGATTTCTCAAGTTCTGTCAATTTCCAAAAACCGAAAGCAACAACCTGAGGACCGCTCTATCGTTGCTTAGTCGTTTACAAGGAGGCCCAAATGTACCCAGCAATACCCGATTTCAATTTTATTGGATTTATTCCCGATGACGATCTTAGGTTTCAAGCGAACTGTACCGTTGAAGAACTTCTTGACCTGGCACCTTATGGAGCAATAGCCGTATCCCTACTGGAAAAAAGCGAGGACACTTACAGATGTTCGATCGAAATCTATTCTCATCACGGTCCGTTCACTGCGAGCAGCAGTAGTCCCTCGCCCAAAGAAGCTCTTGAGACTGTTTTGGGGCTGCTTGCTCCAAGGCTTAAGCGGTGGAATGAAGTAAAGGCCCAGTCACGTGTGTTGCGAAAAAGAATTTTGGGCCCACTTGCTTGCTAGTCAGCTTGACAAAAACAGAAACAGACACATTTTTGAAGCATAAGGTGGTCTTGGCCACTTAATTTTAAAAAGGAGGAAACTAACATGAACACAAATAACACTCTTTCGATTTGGAGCAATGGACTGGGTCCTCTGGGCGAGCTTCGCCTGGAAATGGATCGCTTTTTAAGTGATTATTGGATTCGTCCAGAAAGACCGGGCCTGAAAGCCTCTGAAACCGAATGGTTCCCAGCCTGCGAAGTAGACGAAACGGATGACTACTATCTGCTCGCTCTAGAGATTGCAGGGATTCCAAAAGAACAAATCAGACTTGAGGTTATTGATAACCGGGTGATCATTTCTGGTGAAAGAAAGCAGGATAGCAAGAAGAAACTTGATTCGACTTGGTATTCCGAACGTAGGTTTGGAATGTTTAGCCGCACCTTCACGTTGCCTGCGGATGTGAGCGCCGATAAAGTTGAAGCCAATTACCAGGACGGCATTCTTCGAATCTACGTGCCGAAGGCCGTATCAGCCAAACCACGCCAGGTTAAGATTTCGAATGGAACTGGAACGGGTTTTCTCGGGAAATTGCTTGGCCAGTCTTCCACGAAGGACAAGGAGGAACGACATTCAACTAACGATATCAATGCAGAACGAGTTGCCTAATCAATTGTGATGGAGCGCTTTCTGTCTATGAATGAGTCCCTGAGGATCGCGCTTCGGGTTGCTGTTTGAAGTGCCCCTGGATATTCTGTAAACACTCAGCCGCGCCCCTCTATCTAACTTAGAATAATTGCTCGACGGTTCTGGCATGAGCACACAAGAGAAGTCAGCGAAGCGAACTGAAGATGAACAAACCAAAGATCTAGCCCTCAGGATGTCCGAAAGCAGACGTACAGGAGGCAGCATGGGCCGACGAGTCCCAGCCAATTTACGTAAAGAAGCTTTAGAAGCCTGGCGAGCAAGCGGAGTAAGTAGGAAAGAATTTGGTCCTCGAATTGGAGTGTCTGGCCATTCGCTTGGAAATTGGCTTAAAGATGAGACGGCGCAAAGGCAAGTAGTCTCTCAACCCAAAACGCAAAAACAAAAACCGAAACCCAAGGTCCTTAATCGATTTAAAGACGTGCGAGTAGTGCCAGACGTTGTCAAAGCAAAGCCGCTGTCCAAGACGTTTGAGTTTGAGCTGCCAACTGGAGCGCGCGTGCGTGGACTAGCGCTTGTCGATCTACTGGAGCTGATCCGAGCGCAAGGCGGTGCAAGGTGAACTTGGGCCGTACAAAAGTACTTGTGTATGAGTACCCGATTGATATGCGAAAAAGTTTTGATGGCCTTTACGGCTTGGTGCTGGGCTCGGGCAAGAACCCAGTATCGGGGGATACGTTTTTATTTGTGTCCAAGGACAGAAAAAGGGCTAAGGCGCTTTTTTGGGATGGTAACGGGCTCAATATATGGATGAAGCGAATGGAGGACGGGAGGTTTGCCGATGTATTTTTGCGAACCGAGATGACTTCGCGCGAGTTATCGTTATTTTTTGAGGGATCTGATTCGGTGACAAAGCGGTTGTCGCCCGAGGACAGAACTCTTCGGTACGCATTTACTTAAAGCAAAAAAATAAAATGTGATGGCGACTTGACTGCGGATCAAATCATGTCATTTACTATAAAAAAACTATGACAGTACTTACGCGCGAAGAAGTAGGACGAATCAAGAGTTTATCGGTCGCAAAAGCAGAACTTGCGACACACGCCGATATTTTGCGGCTAGAGATTGCGGTTCGCAAAAAACTTGAAGAGCGCGTAAAGGAACTATCTAACCTTCTTGAATCAGAAAAGCAGACGACGTTTTTAACAAAAGAACAAGTGGCGGCGATGAAACAGGCCTTGTTCGGGGACAAAAGCGAGCGCAGGCAAGAGGAGAACCCTGGGCCGCTGTTCGAGGGAGCAGAGCCTGAGCAAGAGATGGTGACCCGTAAAAAGCGCACTCAGTTTGGTAGGCGAGAACAGCCGGACTTGCCTGTGGTTGAGATCATTCACGAACTGACCGAAGAAGAAGCCGCGTCACAAAACCTTGTGAAGTGGGACGGTCAGTTTGAAGAGAGCGAACTGATCAATGTCGTGCCGACAAAAATAGTGTGCGAATTGCATAAACGGCAAAAATATCGGGGGACAGACGCACGAGATCCAAATTTAAGTCCGATTGTGACGGCGCCACTTGTGGGTCAGCCGATCAAAATACATGCAGGCGACCGCTACGCACTTGATTTTGACATCGAAGTGGCTCTGGCTAAATACCACTGGCATTTGCCGCTCGACCGCCAGGTGCGGATGATGGCGTCCAGTGGACTGAGGATAGATTCTCAAACGCTTTACTCGCGGATCGATACGTTGAGCTGGTACTTGGAAACGGCGGTAATGCCGCGTTTGGTAGAAGAGATCAGATCGGCCCCGGTCAAGCTTGGGGACGAGACGACGTGGAAGAACTTAGGTAAGGTTGGAGAATCAGAAAAGAGAAAACGATTTTATCTCTGGGCCGTACGCGGGGGCAGAGCCGTTAGTTTTTCTGTTTTTGATGGGAGATCTGGCAAGATTGCCAAAACATTTTTAGAAGGTATTGAAGGCGTGCTGCTCGTTGATGGGTTTACGGGGTATAATGGGCTTGCGGGGCCGAAACTGATTTTAGCTCGTGATTGGGTGCATGCCCGCCGCAAGTTTGTTGCGGCAGAGGAAAACAATCCAAAAGAGGCGGCATGGTTTATAGCCCAGATCAAAAAACTATTTGAGATTGAGGATGAGTTAAAGGGTAAGTCCGAGATTGAGGTTTTTCGTGTGAGGCATGAGCGATCTAAACCCATCATCGAACTAATCGGAGAGAAGCGAGATATACTCTTGCCCAAGACGTTATCGAAATCGGCATTGGGTAAGGCCTTGGGTTATCTGCTCACTTATTGGCCGGGCTTATTAGTTTATCTCGATCATGCGGTTGTGCCGATGCATACGAACTCAATTGAGAGCGTGATCCGAGGCCCAGTTGTGGGCAGAAAAAATCATTATGGCTCAAAGAGTTTAAAAACGGGTAAAGTTGCGGCCGTCTTTTACAGTATAGTCGAGACCTGTAAAACAAACGGAGTAGATCCGCGGCGATACCTCGCGCGAGCTATGCACGCAATCTTAACGAAGCAGCCTGTGCCAATGCCTTGGGATCTGGTCGCAGATCCCGCAGCGTTAGCTGCGGCAGAGGTCTCAAAAACGGTGGTTAATGAGACACTCCCCACGCCTGGCCTAAAGATAAGTGAATTGAGCACTATCGGCCACTCAAAAGCCGTCTCATAATCAAAGTCTCAAAAACCGATAGCCAAGATGGCTATTGAGACGAACGACATGAGGTCTAAAAATGCTGATCGGTTACGCTCGAATATCAACGCACGATCAAAATCTATTTTTGCAACGTGATGCCTTAACAAGTGCCGGATGCGAAAAAATATTTACCGACGTTGCAAGCGGTGGACTGACGGAGAGAACCGGTCTCACCGATGCGCTTACTCATTTAAGAGAGGGCGACACGTTAGTTGTGTGGAGACTGGATCGTTTGGGGCGATCTCTCAAACATTTAATTGAGACCGTGACTGGACTGCACGCGCGAGGAGTTGGGTTTAGGTCAATCACTGAAGGAATCGAAACCGAAACAAGCGGCGGCAGACTTGTGTTCCATTTGTTTGCCTGTCTGGCCGAGTTCGAACGCGAAGTAATCCGGGAGCGAACGCAAGCGGGACTAGCATCCGCCCGCCTACGCGGGCGTCGCGGAGGCAGGCCCGCCCTCATGGACGAGAAAAAAACCGCGCTGGCTAAACGGATGCACACCGACCCTGCTAACACGGCCGCCCAAGTCGCAAACGCGCTCGGAATCTCGCGAGCTACTCTTTATCGTGCTCTTAAAAAAGAGGCCAGGCCTCGCCCAGCATCCGAAACACTAATTCATGACGCCAAACAAAATCGAGACGTGCGCCAGTGAGTGCTTACTTTGTTACGGGTTTAGGCTGCGCCCGGGTGGCACGTTCTCAGGCGTGGGTGCGGCAGGAGAGATTGATCGGATTTTTTCACACCTGAAGTATGCAGACGAAAAACATTTTAGAGCGGATTCGGCATACTGCAACGAAGAAGTCATTTCTGCCTGCCTAAGAAAGGGCGCATTTTTTACGATCACCGCTCACGGCAATACGGGCTGGGAATCGCGTGTTGCACAAATTACGAACTGGACGCCCTGGAAGTATACGGACGACGAAATTGCGTGGTACCAGGCCAAAAAGAGACCGTTACCTGAGGTTGAGGTAGGCTCGATGCTTTATCATCCTGGCTGGAGCGAAAACTTAAGATTTCAAATCGCAGTGAAGCGCACACGGGTCAAAGAATCGACATTTGATTTGTTTCACCCGGCCCAGACCGAGACCGACGGATGGAAACATTACGGAGTGGTGACGAACTGGGATCTGTTTCGCCACACTCCGCAACAGGTATTGGCCCACCACCAAAAGCGGGGCAATAGCGAAAATTTTATACGCGAGAAAAAGATCCACTTAGATCTCAAACACTTTCCGTGCATCCAGATGAACGCAAATTTTGGCTACGGGCTGATTGCAATGGTGGCGTACAATTTTTTGCGGGTCATTGCGAGACTGGATGAGCCGACTAAACCGCATTACGCTAAAAAACTGCGCGAAATCTATCTCTTTATCCCGGCTAAAGTCGTCAAACACGCACGCCAGATGTTTTTAAGGATTCCAAAAACATTTCGAAAGGAGGTGGAGCTGATGACCTCCGGGTGGGCGGGAACCCTCGAAGCCGCCTTATCGATGGGCTAGAGCCCATCAAACGATACAGATCTTTGACAATTTATTTTGGAGAACCGGGATTCTAAGGGTTTGAAGAAATGGATGGCCAAGGATTTGAACTAGACGACTTAACAAACTGAATTACAGGCACTACCAAAAGGCGGGAGTCTGCCCAAAATACGACTCCGGGGGCCCTGACGGTGAGCACGCCCACGCTATTTCACTCACCCACAGAAAGGAAACCCACAGCACTCAGGGCAGACGAGTGCACTCTTCCCTCGCGCGGCTGCGCGAGCAGGAACAAAATCGAAATTTCTCTGAAGTCGACATCAGCGCTGCGACTAACGCGCGCCTATCTGCGGATTTGGGATTATTTGGTTCGAAAAGCTTGAAAAATGGCTGGCCAGGTAGGACTCGAACCTACGACCGATCGGTTAACAGCCGATTGCTCTACCAACTGAGCTACTGGCCACCATAAGAGGTGTAACTCCAGAAATTACGGTAAAACCGAACCGTTGTCCATTCCAAGCGTAAGACATTCCGAAATTATACATCGCACCATACTGATTCCTCCTAAACTCCCCCCATGACTCATCGCAAGCCAAACCCTAGAGTTGCCAAACCGAATCAGGGAACCGTCAAAAAGATGTAAATTGCAGAAAGGCTACCCACAACGGGGGTTCGTTCGGTCTTGATGCGCCGTTAGAGCACACTTCGGTAGGCTTTTCTTTCATTCCTCGGCGTTAGCATAGTAGGTAAAGAGGCATATGCCTTTTCGCCAAGCGCTTTCAGAAATTCCAGAGCATCTTAAGCCTTTCATTGCCCATCAGGACGCCTCCCTTTATACCCCGATTGATCACGCCAGCTGGCGTTATATTCTTCGGATTTCACGTCGGTTTTTTTCGGAACATGCCCATGCCAAGTATTTGCGCGGCCTAGAAGAAACCGGCATTTCTCACGAAAGAATTCCACTCGTGAGCGAAATGGATGAAAAGCTTAAGCGTTTTGGCTGGAGAGCTGTACCGGTTAGTGGGTTCATTCCTCCGTCTGTTTTTATGGAATTTCAAAGCTTGGGTATTTTGCCCATCGCTTGCGAAATGCGAACGCTTGAACATTTAGCCTACACGCCCGCTCCTGATATTGTTCACGAAGCAGCGGGGCATGCACCCATCATTGCTGATCCGGAGTATTCTCAATACTTGCGCAATTATGGCGAAGTTTCGCGAAAGGCGATCTTTTCGTCGCAAGATATTAAGCTGTTTGAGGCCATTCGTGATCTTTCGGATATTAAGGAAGACCCGCGGAGCACTTCGGACGATGTCGCACGTGCGCAACACGCCAGATGTTTTTAAGGATTCCAAAAACATTTCGAAAGGAGG
>Ga0364859_10294_pt1 | contig 31963 bp, 23 predicted proteins | sample ExccelAu500001D3_FD_206911 | JGI IMG/M metagenome (GOLD analysis project Ga0364859, IMG submission 206911) | Enriched cells from Trout Bog Lake Hypolimnion, Wisconsin, USA - BchlTB.Aug20.5000.01 .D3 | ecosystem: Environmental > Aquatic > Freshwater > Lake > Hypolimnion/Profundal zone | place: USA... | reverse complement strand
GCCTTAGCGCGCAATCGCATATGCAACCGACACCTATTCAATATCTTAAATAATTCAAGTCATATCTCTCTGACACGAATTACCCAAGATATTTGAACTTAATTGCCGAGATCGGCGTCTTTTTAATTGTGGAAAGTTAGAATGAGGCTATTCAATTTTTATACCTTTCGTCACCCAGGCCATCCAAAGGCTAATCTCATGCCACCTAGACCATACGTACCGCTACATCTTCACACCGAATACAGCCTGCTCGACGGGGCAACAAGGGTGAAAGATCTTGTCAAAAAGGCCAAGGCGGAGAATATGCCTGCTGTAGCGATCACAGACCATGGTGTCATGTACGGTGCAGTTGAACTGACAAAAACATGCCATGAACTTGGTGGCGTAAAGCCGATCATCGGTTGCGAAGCTTATATCATCGATGGCAACATCAAAGATAAGACATCGCGGCAACAACTGCACCATCTGACCTTGCTGTCACAAAATTTGCAAGGTTATAAAAATCTCGTCCGCCTCAATTCGCGAGCCCACATCGAAGGCTATTACTACAAGCCACGCATCAATAAAGAGATGCTTGCCGAGCACAAACAAGGATTGATAGTCCTCTCCGGGTGCCTGGGAGCGGAACTCTGTCAGCACCTCTTACATGATCAATATGAAAAAGCAAGAGAAGCGGCCAGCTGGTACAAAGAAACGATAGGAGACAACTACTATCTCGAAATTCAAGATCATGGTTATCCAGAAGACCGCAAAGTTAATCGAAGCCTGATCAGATTGTCTAAGGAGTTGAACATCAAATTATGTGCAACCAATGACAGTCACTTCACTAATAAAGATGACGCCATGGCTCATGACTGCCTGCTTTGCATTCAAATGGGCAAGAAAGTCACAGATGCCCAGCGGATGAAATTCAGCGGCTGGGAATACGTGAAGAATGGCGACGAAATGAGTTACCTCTTTCGAGACCATCTGGATACGGAATATATCGACGAGGCCCTGAATACGACCATCGAGATAGCTGACAAGATCGAATATGTCAAATTAGCGGGCGATCCGCGCTTACCTGTGTTTCCTGTACCACCAGGTCATACCGCTGAGTCTTACTTGAATGAACTAGTTTTCGAAGGTCTAAGAAAGCGCTTTCCGGCTGGTCTCAATGAATCTATCGAACACCGGGCTCGCACCGAATTGAAAGTGATCGAGGACATGAATTTTGCCTCTTACTTTTTAATCACCAGCGACTTTATCCGTTACGCCAGAGAAAAAGGTATTCCAGTAGGACCAGGACGTGGCTCCGCTGCCGGCAGCTTGATCGCCTTTGCGCTTGGCATTACAAACATCGATCCGCTCAAATACAATCTCCTGTTCGAACGATTTCTCAATCCAGAACGGAAGTCAATGCCCGATATCGATACAGATTTCTGTATCGAAAGACGGGATGAAATCATCAAATATACAGCCGAGAAATATGGCGCCGACAAGGTTGCTCAGATTATCACTTTCAATCGAATGACCAGCAAAGCTGTGATCAAAGACGTCGCTCGGGTGCTGGAATTTCCATTTGCCGAGTCTACCAAGCTGGCCAAAATGGTCCCGGTTGTAAGAGGGAAACCGACGCCCCTGAACGATATGTTAAATGAACATCCAGAGTTCAAGGCAACCTATAACGCTAACGATGAAGCGAAACAGGTGATCGATCTGGCCAGGAAACTTGAAGGCATCAACAAAACTTACGGCATGCACGCAGCCGGCGTCGTCATATCTGATGTGCCCCTGGAAGAACTTGTCCCGGTTCAAAGAAACAACGACGGCACGGTAATTGCCCAATTCTACATGGAAGACATAGCCTATATTGGCCTGGTTAAGATGGACTTTTTGGGTTTGCGCAATCTGACTATGATCGACAAGGCGGTCAAGATTATTGCTCAAACCAGAGGCGAAAAAATTGAGCCAGACCTGCTTCCGCTCGATGATGAAAAGACGTTTCAAACTGTAAGCAACGGCGATCTATCCGGAATATTTCAGTTAGAAACGTCATCCGGCATGCGCCAGGTCGCGCGCGACATGAAACCATCTAATCTTGAAGATCTTTCGGCTCTTATCGCCCTCTATCGGCCAGGTCCTTTAGATACGGGCATGATCGAAAAGTTTATAGACTGCAAGAACGGCAAGACAAAGATCACCTACGCAACACCCTTGCTTGAGCCAATCCTCAAGGATACCTACGGGCAAATTGTATACCAGGAACAGGTGATGCAAATTGCCCAGCAGCTTGGCGGTTACAGTCTTGGACAGGCAGATTTGCTACGGCGCGCGATGGGCAAGAAGAAGCCTGAGGAGATGGAAAAGCAGCGCGAAATCTTCGTATCAGGCTGCGTGAAGAACGGCGTATCAAAAGAAATAGCCAATCAGTTATTCGACATGATGGTACAGTTCGCAGAATACTGTTTCAACAAGTCACACAGCCAGGCTTATGCCATGTTGACTTATCAAACAGCGTACCTGAAAACACACTATCCAGTCGAATACATGACTGCCTTGCTCTCCAGCGTGTCTGGCGACCAGGACAAAGTACAGGGTTACATCGCCGAGTGTCAGGCAATCAATATAGATATTCTCCCACCCGATGTGAGCATCTCCGGCAGTGACTTCACAGCTGACCAGGGGGCAATTCGGTTTGGTTTGTCGGCAGTAAAAAATGTGGGAGAAGCTGCTGTTCAGGAGATTGTAGAAAAACGTGAAAATGGCGGACCATATAAATCACTACCAGATTTCATCAGCCGGATTGACCTTCGAACAGTAAATAAGCGAACCTTAGAAGCATTAATTAAATGCGGTGCCTGCGGCAGCCTGGGCATTTCACGCAAACAGGCACTGGAAAATTTAGACAGCCTTGTCGACTTTTCTTCACGGCGCCAATCGGCTGAAGCATCAGGACAGATCAGCCTTTTTAGCATCACACCAGCATCAGGAGCGGCTCTAGAACAGACACTCAAAGGCGACACGTCAGAATATTCGGAAGCTCAACTTCAAAGTATGGAACACGAGCTTCTAGGTTTCTACATCACCAGTCACCCACTAAAGCGTGTATTTCACCGGCTTCGACTGATGACAACGCACTCACTGCGAGAGATTCGTGAAGCAAAAGAAGGAACAACAGTGATTGTCGGCGGTCTGGCGACGAGCATTGAGAAGAAGCTGACCAAAACCAACAAGCTCCTGTGCATAATTCATCTTGAAGACCTCGCTGGCAAGCTGGAGATAGTTGTCTACAGTGAGTTACTGGAAAAAATCCCTCAGGGCGTGCTTCTTCCCCAGGCCCTCCTTTTGATCAAAGGCAAAGCCAAGCGCAGTGAAGAAGACATTTCCATTCTAGCCAACTCCGTTCGCCGAATCTCAGACGCATCCATGGTCGACATTCAGTTCAATCAGCAGCAAAGCTTCACAGACCTGCATCGCCTCAAGGATCTACTGGTCATGCACAAAGGAGAAGACCCTGTGCTCTTGCACTTTCCCCAGGGTGACAAGAACCAGACAATTCTGGTTGGCTCGCAATTCTGGGTATCGGCATCTCCTGAATTCGCCAGCACCGTCACAAGCAATTTCACTGACGGCGTAAGAGTGTCTGTACGAAAAGTCATGGTTTAGCACAGACCAAAGGCGCAGGCTGTTTAGAGCCGTCCAAACAGGAAAGCGAATCTGGCTGCCACGAAATTTATCTTCACAAGATGAAGCCCTTGCAGGCCGCTTAAAACACGTCTTCCGGTTACCGCAGCAAGCAAACCCAATCAATTATATATAAGTACAATTATTGACACAGATATTGACAGAGCTATTGGCACAGGCACCACGGGCAGGACTCAGACCCGAGAGCCCTTAAATGGGCCTGCCTCTTAGCGCAAGGTCAATGGGAAAATCATGAAATCGTGTCACCCACCCAGCTTAGAATAGCTGCTGGCAGCCGCTGCTTTTCGCTCAGGAACTGCTGCTCAGACCTTTTTCATGTAAATACGCTTTGCCCGGAACTTGACCAAAAGAAAACATTTCGACAAAGCTAAATTTCAGCGTCTCCAGATGATTTAATGTAAAATAGCACATTCGAGAATTCCACTAAGGAGGTTGACTCGCACGCACAACAACGCCCAACTCCCAGAACGGTCTGTTCCAACACTGGTGTAAGTAAGCGTTTCGTGTACCCCACAAAATGTCGATCAGGCTGATCCCTGAAAAAGCATTTTGGACAATCGGAGCCTACAACAAAGTTCGTCACACCAACGAACGAAGGGGGGAAGAAACATGTTCGGACCACATCTCATCCTAGAGGCCTATGGCTGCCCAAGACATCTTCTGGCAGACCTGGGATTAGTTAGTCAAACGCTAGAGGCTTATCCAGAGCAGCTAGACATGACGAAAATAATGCCACCGTACGTTTTCAGATATCAGGGAACCGTACCGGATGATTGGGGAGTGAGCGGCATCGTGCTAATCGCCGAGTCGCACATCTCGATCCATACATTTCCAGACAAACAATTTGTCACTCTCGATATTTTCTCGTGTCGCGAATTCGACGTTGACGATGCAGTTGCGTACTTCAGCAGCATGTTCAAACCAGAAAGCGTCGACAAGCAACTGCTGATGCGAGGCCGCGAATTTCCCCGCAGTATTGGCAAAGCCGGCAATATAATCGAGTCCGAACGAGTTCGTCTGGCCATAGCTCGATAACTAGTCAAGCAAGAACCAGCAAGCAGTTGTCCTCTCAATTGGCAGCTGCTTTTGTATGGCAGCCTGACATGTTTGACCTTTGTTCTTCTGGTTACCTGAACCGCTTAAACCGGGCAACGCCAAGAGCAAAAGGCCAGGAGATTAATCCTTTGCATGAGCGGAAAAATCCCTTCGGGGGATTACCAAACATCAAACCGGGTAAGATAATTATAAGAATACAGTGTCATCACTCCTGGTGGGGACTGACAGTTTGGGCACCGATGGCGATCAACTAGGGAAGGTAGCTTCCCGCAACGATGGACCACAAAAGGTAGAAACTTTGGCTTCCCTGGTTTCTCGGGAAACCACGATTAATTTCCCGGGAAAACTTTCTCTAGGTGAAATGTACTTACTGGACGAGGATGGGAAAGCTAAATACCTCTGCGAGGCTGTCGGCGCAGTCACTGTCCCGGAAAGCGCCCGGCTGGCGCTTTACTATAGCTTCGACCCGACCTACGGCTGCAGCAGTCTGGGTGAAGTCAAACCGGATGCTCTTTATTCAATATCATTCCTGGGGAGCGACATTTCAGACAACGAGCTAATTCATGTTGGCAAGTTAACCGACATACGAGAGTTAGATGTGAGCTGCACTCAAATTGGAGATGCGGGTCTGTCACATCTGAAGGACCTGCGGTACCTGACCAAGTTAAATTTAGCATCGACCAAGATCAGTAACTACGGTCTGAGCCTTATTCCAGACGGGTCAAAACTTCGCGAATTAGTGCTGGATAACACCGAAATAGGTGATGAAGGACTCTGCCATATTTCGTCGTTCGATAACTTGCGGGTGCTTTCCCTGTCATTCACAGAAATCAGCGACAAAGGGCTTGGTCACCTGAAGAGCGCGGTTACCCTGCAAAAATTAAGACTGAATTGCACAAAAATTACCGATGCGGGTCTGATGTATCTTTCCCGCCTGACAAACTTAAAAGAGCTGTGGGTGCGGAGCGCCAAGGTGAGCTATCCAGGACTGGTCGAGCTTACAAAATGGCTACCATCCTGCGAAATTATCATTTAGCCAGGCAGAACAAGTATGCCAACCAGTACCTGGTTAATAGAAAACCCTTGGCCACAACAAAAACCTGAAGTTAGAGCGAATCACCCAATGCAGTGGATTTCACAGCGGTTCGTCGGGGCGAAGACTCCACCGGCTCTGTTAACAGCGCATCAGGATCGCTTTTCCTGGCCAAACCCGTGTCAAGTTCGCCAGATTTCTTCTTACCACCGATAAAAGGCATCTTGCCTAATGCTTTGCTAACTAGACCCGGGCCATTAGAAGTGTGCGTCGATTGCTTGGCATGCTTCACAGGCTTGCCATTAGCAACATAAGTTGGTTCCAGATCGGATTTCTTATGTCTATTTCTCTCGCCCTCTTTGGCCACCTCCGCAGTCGCGCTATCTTTCCCGGGTTTTGGCTTTGTGATCGAGAGCGTATCGGTGGCAGCGTGCAAACCATCCTTGATTTCAGAAACGGTTCCTTTAAAAGTGTTCGAAATTGGCGAGAGAACCTTTCGGACACTCACCTTCTTTTCCTTTTTATCGGCTTCATCCAGATCATTCTTTTTATTATCTGATGTCAGCTTTGCATCATCTGAGCGAGACTTATTTTCATCGGAAATCTTAGTCCCTTTAGATTTACTCTTTTTCTCAGAACCAGGTGCTTCTGGCTTTTTATCATCCGCTCCCCTGAATCCTCCACCAATTACCTTGGCCCCTTTCAGAAGAAACGAGCCTGACGCTTTAGCACCAGAAGTGATACCGCTACCAACCTTTTTCGTGCCTGAAGCGACGCCATTACCAAAAGATTTGCTTTCCTCAACAATCTTCGACCCAGCGGATTTGGTACCACTGACAATGTCGCTTTCAGTCTTAGCCGGAACAGTCAAAGCCTTCTTGCTCTGCAGTTTCTGCGTATCAGCTTTTGCAGTCTTTATTTTCTGCACTTTCGTTTTAGCCACTACCTGCTTCTCAGGCTTAATAGTGGAACCTGGTTTGGAAAAATGCTTTTTGATTTTAATCGGCATCGATGTATCCCCGTCCACATTCACATATGTCGTAGAAGTCTGAACAGCGTTAGATTCAGGGATCATTTGCTTAGAGGCTCGACCAGTAGGAGCCTGGATCGTGGCATAAGGATCCAGAACTGATGAAGGTCCTGATATCCCAGCTGAACCGGTAACGAACAACCCTAGCATTAGACCAACAGTCATATAGTGTTTTGACTGCCTGATGGTATCCATTAGTCCGTACTCCCTTGCCAATATCAAACCCGCGAAGTGTTTACGGTGCTTTTATAGCACATAAAAACCGGTGGTCATGAGGTAGAACCAACCGTATACGGCTAGAAAGCGCTGCATCCCAAGAGGACTGGCACGACTCACGTCCACCGGGCAACCTTCAAAAGTTTATAATCTAATTGATGAAACTTATTTGCATGAGCTGCTCATAACCCTGCCGGCTGAGGTTTAGCTATCACTCATTCAGACCGTATCATTACTATATGCTTTATCCAATAGATAGGAAGAATTTATGGATCAAGTTATTTACCTGACTCCCTGGTGGTTGTTCCTTTAATTCTGAACCAGGATCTGGCTAGCAGCTGATTTTTCAGGTCGAAATCTCAGGTTTGGCGTCAGAGGCTATGGTTGCAGCTTGTGAGGGCTCCTTGATTTTAATAATTTCTACTGAGCAAGTCGCATGCGAAGCGATGGCTTCAGAAACACTACCCAAGAGAAACTTGGTAAAGCCCCGTCTACCGTGCGAACCGACAACGATAAGATCCGCCTGCCAATGACGAGCATCATCAAGAATACGGTCTTTGATGTAGCCCTCAGTAACTTCGCTCAAGACATACTCAGCACCAAAACAATCGGTCAGCAACCGTTGTGCCTCTTCGACCAACTTAACAGCCGAATCGTGTATAGACTTCTGAGCCTCGACAGCAAACGGAGTGTAATTCGTCTGCCAGCCGGCATACTCAGGATGAAATGGCTCAACGACAGCCAAGATTTTGAATTGACTCCCTTTTGGCCAGGGACGAGATAGCACCGACTGTAGTGCCGCTTGCGAATATGACGATTCATCCAAAGCAATTAGAACTCTCATAAATTCTCCCGCTCAGATTCACGCTGGATCAATTGTAATTGAAGCACTTTTTGCCATTTCCAGCTAACAATTATGGCTCACCAGCACCCTCGCCTTGAACAAAAGTCAAAAACAAAATCTTGCTATCTGGCTCTAGCTAAAGCAGCCAGAAGACACCCAGATAAGGATTTACCAATGCCGGCCAGCTGTTCGAATAACTTTCATGACGACATTCGTCAAAAATGCTCCATTTAGCCAGGCAAAGGCAATTATCAACCGGCCGTTCAATCAATACACCGGAGCATTTCAGTCTCAGATTCAGTTGACACAACGCGTGTAACGCTTCGAAAACAAACCCTGTAACAAAGACAGTGGAAGGCTTTTGAGGTCTAATACAAGCATTTTTCGAAACTGCCAAAAATTTTCCTTGACGCATTCAGATCATCGCATTACCATAAGATGAGCAATTAAGTCGCAGGTTCATGTTGTGCATAATTTTGGTTTTTATTACTGGTTTAGCGAAGTTCACCGGGCGTGAGACAGGTACCGTTTGGACCAACGCTAGGTGAACCGCAGATGAGGTATCTGCGGTTTTTTGTTTAATGAGGACAAATATGCAATTTAACTGGCGAAGCTATTACTGCTTTTAAACCAACCTCAGGTTAGCCTGAGTTCACGAGTTTAACAACCACACTACTCCCAATTGGTCCTCTCCAGAAGAGTTGGCCCTGACACTTCATGGCAGATTTAGCAGAATAAGGAACTTTCACAATGAAGGAAGCAAAACTAGTCCGCAAGAAAGACAGTACCCACCAATCAGTCGTGGCTCTTGCACCCGGCGTCGAATGTGGCGACCATGACATCATCATCATCGGCGGTCCCTGTTCGGTGGAGAACATGGAACAAATGCAGCTGACAACGAAGGAATTGCAAAAGGCGCCGGTACAAGCGATTCGAGGTGGAGTCTACAAGCCGCGAACGTCGCCGTATTCTTTCCAGGGAATGGGAGAAGAAGGGCTCAAAATCCTCGCCGCCATTCGAGAAGAGCACAATATCCCAGTCGTCACCGAAGTCATGTCCCAGGAACAGCTACCCATGGTAGCCAGGTATGCAGATGTCTTGCAGATTGGCAGCCGCAACATGCAGAACTTCGAACTGTTAAAAGCACTCGGCTCTGCTGGCAAACCAATTTTGCTTAAACGCGGATTGTGCGCCACAATTGAGGAATTCGTCATGGCCGCCGAATACATTATGGCTTGCGGCAACCCGGAAGTCATTCTTTGCGAACGCGGCATTCGCAGTTTCGACAGCTCAGTCACCAGAAACGTACTCGATTTAGGAGCCGTGGTTGCCCTCAAGCAATTGACTCATTTACCGGTAATAGTCGACCCCAGCCATGCCGCTGGCAAACGCGAATTCGTTGCCGCATTAGCCCGAGCAGCTGTTGCTTGCGGAGCTGATGGACTGATAATCGAATGCCATCCAGTGCCAGAGGAATCAGTCTCCGACGCCCGCCAGGCACTTGCTCTCCACGACATGGTAGAGCTTGTGCACAACCTCGCCGCCATTGCTGAGGCTGTGGGCAGGAACGTTCGTACACCGGATAGAATCAATAGACAATTCTCGATTATTGAATCAAAATCAGCTGGACACCCACATACTAACAAACATAAAAAGGTATGCGTAAATGCCAGATAAAACTGACTGGCGAAACCGCTGGAAGACTTCACCATCATGCGCTACGCTTGACCCTATGTCAGAAGATGAGCCAACCGAAGCAGAAAAGAATTTACGAGCGTTTCGCTCGGAAATTGACGAGATCGATAGAAAAATTGCCGCACTACTAACCAGACGGCATGAAATTTCGGTGAACATTGGCAAGCAAAAGCAATCCCTCGGTGTGCAAGTCCTTGACGATGCCAGGGAACGCTACGTGCTAGACAGGGTGACATCGCAAGCTCGCGACAGCAACGGAGCCGATTTCATCCGTCAGGTTTATCAAAGTATATTGCAAGGCAGCCGAGCCGCTCAGCATGACAATTTTCAAGACTAGAAAAACTAAAGTTCCATGCCCTGAGCGCCTGGAACTTCCAGACAAACTCAAAGAACCTTTACCAGTTCATCCGGCGAAATAGCCACGTCCATTTCAACGGCGCCAAGTATTTCCTGAGGAAGGACAAGCAGAATCTTATCTTTCTCTCGTTTCTTGTCATGATACATGGCTTCAATCAAGTCATCGTGCCTGAAAGCACTCGGAACCTTAGTTGGTAGACCGGCGTTTTCCAAAACTGTTTGCAATCTTTTCAAGGAGTCACTGCCAATTCTCTTTTGTTCGACACTCAACATGGTATCGGCAACCAATCCAATCGCCACAGCCTCACCGTGCGATAGTGTATATCGACCAACCTTTTCCAAAGCGTGACCGAGCGTATGGCCAAGGTTGAGACATCGTCTCAAACCAGATTCATAGGGATCGCTGCCGACGACAAACAGTTTCATCTTTATACAGTTCGTTATAAGACCAGGCAACAGCGGGTCTCTAGCATCAATTTCCGCACTGCCGATCGTCTCCAGCAAGTCCCATAAAGAGCGGTGTCCAATCTCATACTCAGTATTCTTCGCAATCGTTCTTTCAATGAGAGCGTATTTAAAAATTTCACCCATGCCAGATTTGATTTGCTCAGGCGGCAGAGTCGCCAGATATTCAGAATCACAGATAACAGCCTTGGGAAAGAAAAACGTGCCAGCTAAGTTTTTTCCCGCCGAAAGATTGATGCCAGTCTTGCCACCGATCGCCGCATCAACCTGGCAAAGTAAAGACGTTGGCATGAGCACCAGGTTGAGACCGCGCAAAAACGTAGACGAGGCAAAACCGGCCAGATCGGTGACAGACCCTCCACCCAGAGCAACGACTGTATCCTTTCGTTCAAAACGCCATTCTTGCAAATGCTGCCATACGCGGATTAACCAATCCGTGGATTTGCAGGCTTCCCCGTCTGGAAGCTCCAGGGTGGTAACTTGATAGTGATCGGACGACAATATGGCAAGCACATCGCTTAACCAGTGCATGGCTGTCGAAGGTTGGCAGAGGATTAAAACTCGGCGGCCCGAACCAATCTGAGAGAGAACGTTTGGCAGCTTCTGCCTGGCGCCCGACCCGACCGCAATCCGAGTTTTCACTTCCAGGGAAGTATTCCAGTTGATTGTTACTACCGGTCCGCGATGCCTGGTGTTGTGTCGGGTAGACATTCAAAATTCTCCTGATGCGTCCTCGCTGAGAGCTGGCTCCAGCATGCTCGCCAGGCAATGTTCCTTTTCAGTATTCTCCGAGATATTATTGTCGAAATCGGGCGTCTGGCAAAAACGTACATAAGAATTAAAGGCACTCTGAATATCGGTCATATTATCACCGCCAAACTTATCTAGAACGGCGTTGGCCAGCACGATTGAGACCATTGCCCGACAAACGACTGAGGCCGCAGCAATGGCACAGACATCCGACCGTTCGTAGTGGGCACGATCCGCTTGCAATGACGGATAACTGATAGACTCCAATCCGTTTCGCATAGTAGGAATAGGCTTCATGAAAGCCCGCACGCAGAGCCGCTCGCCGTTGGTCATACCACCCTCGACTCCACCAGCCCGATTAGTCTTGCGCTGGAAGGGCAATCCGGAAGAGGAAGGGAAAAGCGCATCATGAACATTTGAACCATAAGTCCCAGCGCAAGCAATACCATCTCCAATTTCCACAGCCTTCATCGCCTGAATGCTCATGACAGCTTGAGCAAGCTGACCATCAATCTTACGGTCCCATTGGCTGTAGCTACCTAAACCAACTGGCAGACCGTCACAGAGAACCTCCACGACTCCACCCAAACTGTCACCTGCTTGCCAGGTTTCTTTAATCAGTTCCTTCATCTTTTCAGTGGCATCAACATCGGCGCAAAAAAGCTCGGACTGCATAATCAGCCGGTCCAGCTCATCCAGCGACCCTTGCTGGTTGCCCTTCAACTCAGCCTTAATCGAACCAACCTGGACGACATGGCTCAAGACCTTGATTCCCAGACAATTAAGAATCTGGCGAGCTATTGCACCAGCAGCGACACGGGAAGCCGTTTCACGAGCGCTTGCCCGTTCAAGCACGTCCCTGATATCTTTTTGTCGATATTTGAACGTGCCAGCCAGGTCAGCATGTCCAGGACGAAATTTACCGATCTGCTTCTTCCCCAATTGCTCCAGTACTTCAGGTGAAGTAAGATCAACCGGCTCCACAGACATGACATGGCACCAGTTATCGAAATCTCGGTTCCGAATCAGCATACCCAGTGGTGCACCGGTTGTAGTACCATGACGAACACCTCCGACAATTTCGGCGGTGTCTTTTTCTATCTTCTGGCGGTTCCCCCGTCCGTAGCCCTGTTGACGCCGCCACAAGTCTTCGTTGATTTGATCAATCTTAATGGGCAACCCCGCAGGCACCCCATCCAGAAGCGAAAACAGTGTCGGTCCGTGGGACTCCCCACATGTTAAAAAGCGCAACATGAATAAAAAGCTCCGAATTTGTCGGCATAGTCAATCTTACAATATGACAAACCGGGTAAATGTCCAGACTTTGCGGATTGGATCAATTCTCGTTCACAGCAAGCAAAAAGGCGGATAAATGGCAGCGAAAATAAGGCTCAAGGGCGTCTTAACAGTTCCAGGAGACAAATCAATCTCACACAGAGCACTTATATTCTCAGCATTGACGAAGGGCACGAACAAAATTCACCAATTGTCGCCAGCGGAAGACTGTCAGAGCTCGATTCAATGCCTGAGCAAACTCGGTCTTCAGTTTGCCAGAATTGCAAATGGTCAGGGATCGTCAGAATCCACCTCATGGCAGGTGCTTTCTCCAGGACTGGATGGCTTAAAGGCACCTGAAAATACACTTTATGCCGGAAACAGTGGCACAACAATTCGCTTGCTGTCGGGGCTTCTGGCAGGCCAAGAATTCGAGTCGCGGTTAGACGGCGATAATTCCTTGCGCAGCCGCCCGATGGCCAGAGTCCTTGACCATTTAAAAAGCATGGGCGCGTCAGTTACTTTCCAGGCGCTCGACGGCCGAGCTCCATTCACAATAACCGGAAAAAAGCTACGTGGACGCCACTTCGACTTATCAGTAGCATCGGCTCAAGTGGAAACAGCTTTGCTCTTAGCTGGACTGCAGGCAGAAGGTGAGACCAGTGTCAAACTCCCTTCCTTAGCAAGAGATCATACGGTGCGAATGTTCAAGTATTTAGGCGTTCCCTTTTCCAAAAAAGCTGATGGCAGCAACTCGGTTACAAAACTGGCCAAACCAATTTCAGAATTTGAAATAACCGTTCCAAGCGATATTTCATCGGCAGCCTTCTTTATGGTCGGAGCGGCTTGCCTGCCGGGCTCGGAAATATTGCTAAGAAACGTATGTGTAAGCCCAGGGCGAGCACTGGTAATCGAAGTTTTGAAGCAAATGGGCGCCAATATTTCATTACTTAACGAGCGAGAGGCTTCAGGCGAAGCCATTGCAGACATAAAAGTAGTCGGCAGTGAACGGCTTGGCGGCACAACTATTACGCCTGAACAGGTGGCTCAGGGAGTCGACGAAATTCCCATATTGGCTCTAGCAGGCGCTTGCTGCAGTGGAATCTTGACGGTGAAAGGAGCATCCGAATTACGCCATAAGGAGAGTGATCGACTGGCATTAATTACAAAAAACTTCCAGGCAGCCGGATGCACAGTGGAAGAATTTGAAGACGGATTTTCAATTCACGGCAGCAGGTCGATCGAAGGAGGCTCAAGATGGCTTACTCAGCTCGATCACCGGCTGGCCATGACAGGACAGGTAGCCAGCCTGGTTTTCAATAATGCTCTGGAAATAGAAGAAACCGCATCTGCCGCTGTTTCTTATCCAGGTTTTACAGATGACTTGCTAGCACTGGCCAGTGACCATGAATAAACATATTTTCTAATCGATGCCTCAGCTCTCCGGATGACTTCTGGACTGGTCTCCGGCAACATGTCCTTTTGGTTGGGCAAGTTATGGAAACAACGAGCTGTAACGACGAGCAACCTTAGCGCGTCTTTGCTTTGCGCACTGACGCTGCTTTGCCACTGCGCGTGGTCTTGGCACTTCGCGCAGTGGCACCTTTGCCGCCGGCTGAACTGCTCTCTCGCACAGTTCGGCTTTTGTTTGCTGGTTTAGCCATCTTCGTTCGTACAGGACCAGAAAAATCTTTAACCAGCGGCAAAGCGTCATGCCGAACCGCGACAAAGTCTTTAGTGCCTAACCGCTTGTGAATAGTTTTCAGTGCAGCATGTTGCTTATAGCCACCACCTTTGGTTCCAAAATCGGTGGACCGAACTTCGATTATATCAAGAGGCTCTTTACAATAGATAGAGAAATGACAGGCTGATTCCAATGCCAGGCGTGTAATTTCAAAGGCATCGTCGATCAAATCGTAGGTCCCGTACAAGCAACCCTGTGCATAGTCTGAACCAGCGCCCTTAGCGGCATAACGCTCATATTCATGAACTGCCAGGTTGTTTGAAACACCATAGATGCTTGTCGGCGTAACCAGCAAGAAAACATTGTACATCGTGGCATAGGTATCTTTTCCAGTATCGACAAGCGTGTAATTCTTGCGCATTTCTCCAAATAATTGCAGAAAGAAGTGGAAAACTTGCGCCCGATCCTTGAACGAGTTTTCCATCATTTTATGATCGGTGTTATAAAGATGCTCGATCACATTATCCAGGAGCGTATAACCGCTGGTGGCCAAATAACCATTCTTGAGCTTGATGATTTTGGAGCTATTAACAAGATCTGTTGAATACTCGTTACCAAAGGTGGTTATGCGGTCGGCACCAAGAAAAACACGTCCATTTTTTTTGACAGCTACCAATATGGTCATTCTTCGGTATCCCCATGGCGAATTTAAGCTAAAAATATAATATGGTATTTGCACTCTCCGGGAGGAGACTCAAACAGACTGGTGAAAAATTGTTCCTCCCTGAGCAGAACCAGTTCCTGCGAAGCTCTTTGGTTACCCCCCCGGTTTTGAGCTTCCAGAGCACAACTACAGCTAATTAATGTTTACCCCTTTCTGGACCAAAAGCACCATCTGCTCGCATATCCAAAAGCCAAGTGGAAAGCACAATAATGCCCTCCGTAGCCCTCAGGCTGGCACTAATATGGCCTTTGACTAAAGTGTTCAAAATCCGGTAACGTACACCAGGCAACTATACAGTTTGCCAAACGTCATCTTCAGTTATTGCCGGGTTGATTACGCCTAAAGGAAAAGACCGATGAAGTTGCAATTTCCAGCATTTTGCTTTGCTTTGCTACTGTCCCTGGGGGCTGCTGGAATGGCTTCGGCACTAGCACAAAACTCAGCTTCCGCCTCAGTCAGCACCAAACCAACCCCAATAGCACAAATCAAGGACTGGTTCAATAAATACGACATGGTTCGCCGCCAGGCACAAATGAACCCCCAGGAACGGGCAAAAGCCGACACAATGCTGGCAAGAGGGCTGGCAATCGTCATGCCCGGTCCGGACAAGCTGGAAAGCCAGGGATTATTCCAGATGCTTGAGTCAAGAAATGCCCAGGCTGCCGAACAATTAAAAAACCTGCCGCTCTACCCTGAAACGGAAAAATTGCACCGAGGCTATCATCAATATTTCAATGATGCTTCATCTTTGTTCGGCGATTATTTGAAAGTCCAAAACAACCTCATGACACCCGACCCTGTAACCGGGAAACCTCTAATGGGGCAGCTACTTTTACGCAAAAAGTTTTTAGAAGATCTTGATATATCAAATAAAGAGCTGGACACAGAACTGCGCACTCGATTTAAAATCGCTCCATACCGCTATCAATAAACTTTCCATTTGATGTCAATCAATTGATAACGACACGCAAGAGAGCGTTGAAGTGCTTGCCAAGCGCAGGCGCCCCACCATTACATATCCCCTTGAACCAATGCACTCGTTTGACGGACACAACTGTTTCGGCACGAATTTATGTTCATTGACCGTGGATCGTACTTGAAGCCGCTGCAGAATTTAGAACTCGAACTAAAGCGATTAATGAAGTCCCAATGGGCAGGTCCATGAATGGAAGAACAAATTTCTCACAGCTGAATAACATCCTAAACATAGCGTTAATGGGTGCATATGGAAGGTCGAAATCCCATGGAGCAGCTTTCTTCTGGCCTAACCTTTTTTCGATGGGCTCTTTCAGGTTACGCGAGAGCCAAACCGGAAGGAACATCATCGAGTTTATATAGGAAATTTTCTCCACCACAAGCGATGACCTCAGTATTACTTCACGAAGAGTTGTTTTTGAGTAACGGCGATAGTGGTGGCTGAGATCATCGTTTGCACCCCACAAACTATTGAATGCAGGGACAGTAATGAGCATACGTCCTCCATCTTTTACCATCTTTCTCCATCTGGTAAGCGCCTGGAAATCATCTTCACAATGCTCAAGAACATCAAACGCAGTCAACAGATCAAACTCAAGCTCGGGCATATTTAATCCCTGCCAATCACTTTGAATAAATTGGCAGGAGGGCAGGTAAGAGTATTCGTGGCGGGTAAATTCCAGAGCATCAGGATCAGGCTCTGCAGCTGTCACAGAACCAAATTGCGATAGAACAGGAAGCATGCCTCCAGTGCCAGTGCCAATATCAATTATTCGAATACTCTTATCATTTGCCAAAAACAGCCTTAACAAAGCAGCAGCGATATCACGCCGTAACTGAAACCACCAGTGTCTTCGATCCACATTTGCGAAACGTTCGTATTGACTTTTGTCCATGATCCGAATAGAAGCTACGGACGTGCCCGATTCGAAATTAGGCTATGGTTGTGCAAATTCTATTAAACAAGTGACATTGTACTTCATCGAGTTCAACTTCATTAGTAGCGAAGAAAACAGAATGGTCTGGATGCTGGAGCTTGTGCGGACCGCGGGATCAAGTGAGACAGACTTTGATACTCTCAAATTCACAGAGCATCAGTACTCTTGCTATCTATTCCTACCGTCTCTGAAATGATAAACAATGGTCGCCCCTTCACTTCGTCGAAAATTCTACCTATATATTCACCCAAGATGCCGACAGTGAGCAGTTGCACCCCACCCAGGAACAAGAGCAGGCAAGCGGTTGAGGCAAACCCCGGTAGTGACGAATTCGTAAAAAGCTTCAGATAGACAACTAATACTATGCTTGCAAAACTAGTTGATGAAACTAAGAGTCCTAAAGTCGAAGCCGCGCGAAGTGGTGCAATAGAGAATGAAACAAGTCCAGACGAGGCAAGGTTTAACAATTGCATCATGCCATATTTCGGTTTACCACTAAATCTGGCATCTCTGTTTACAGGCACGCCTATCTGTTTAAAGCCCACCCAGGCTCTAAGCCCTCTGACGAAGCGCGTCCTTTCAGGCAATCTATTAATTAGATCTACAATTCTACGATCCATCAGCGAAAAATCACCACTATCCAAAGGAATCGCGGGTTCAGCCAGCCTTTTAAGAATTCGATAAAAGAGCTTATAGAAAAAAACCTTGACAAAACCTTCTTTTCTCGTTTCTCGGATCGCAAATACTACATGATAGCCAAGCTTCCACTGTTTTACGAAATCGGGGATACACTCTGGCGAATCCTGCAGATCAGAATCCATGCAGATGACAGCAGAACCCTTGGCTAATCTCATTCCAGCGCTAATAGCTACCTGATGTCCGAAGTTGCGTGACAGACTGGCCAGCTTAACTCGTGCATCAGTTGTGTTGAGCCTTCGTACTAACTGGTCGGAGCCATCACTGGAACCATCGTCAACAAAAATAAGCTCATACGATTCCCCCAGAGAACTCATTACACTGGTAAGTCTCTGATATAGCTCAGGAAGGTTGCCTATCTCATTGAAGACAGGCAGTACTATGCTATAAGTCGGATTATCCATGAGGAACAAAGTCTCAATTGGTGCTCAAAAAGGCAGAAGGCACTTCTTTTTATTCACAAGGAACAATTATTTTGCCTTATCATAAGCTTTTTACCCTGATCATTACCTATAACAACGACAAAGTTCTTGACTAAATTGCAGCAAAATATAATAAACCTATTTTTCGCTATATTGCTTTTTTCGCTCTGGATATTGCCAATTAGCGCCGTCGGCTCATTTAGATTCAATGATTTTCCTTGCTACTACGTCACAGCCAAGCAAATCTTGGCCGGAAAGGCCGCTGACGCATACGTAATAGATCGGCAAACACAGGAAGCCCATCGTTATTTTGCTGAAGGTGACTCATGGGTGTCTGACCCACCTTACGCACTGGCCTTTACGACACCTTTATTAGCCGCCTTCGCACCGGCAACAGCCAGGCTCTTATTCACTATTGTGCTTATCGTATTATTAGCGTTTGGTTCGATAATCCTGAGCAATGCGCTCAATCTTAGCAACCGTCTGACCCTGGTCTTAATCGGCTGTATGGCAGGGTGCGGTCCACTGTTTGAGATTATACGGATATCCAAACCAATCCCATTCTTCTTTATCGGACTCTGCATGAGTCTCTTTTATCTGGAAAAGAATAAGGAATCAAAAGCCGCTGCCTTTGCTGCACTGTGCCTGATGAAGCCACAGGACCTTTTACCCCTCCTGGCATTTGCCGCCGGTGCAAAACATATTCGCTTCGTTGGAATATGTCTGTTGATTGGCTTGATTGTTGTCGCTGTAACCTTTCCCGTTTTCGGTGAACAAGGCTACCTGAACTATTTTCTCTTTGAAAAGTATCAAGCCGAACACCCTGAAGTACCTGGCACAAGCGCTATGCCTATACTTAATGGACAACTAATCAGATTGTCTGTATCTCCGAAACTTGCCTCTTTGGTCAGCTATGCTTGCTATGGCGCGACTTTAGTATTCTTGTTTTTCCTGGGTTTGCTAAGACACAAGACAAAACGCTGGTGGGTGCCAGGCACCATAGTATCGCTGACGCTCGGGTTGGCAGTCACGCCATATATGCATCTCTATGATTTGATCATCGCAGTACCGGCAATTTGTTATTTACTGGCGACACTTTCAAAAAAGCCAAAAAGCATTGCTTTCGGTTTGACTGTATTTTCGGTACTGCTTTTTATACAACCCATTTACGCAGCAATTCATTATTACTACCTGGTGGCCGGTAACAATATCATTAATGTACATTTCATCGCATTGCTCGCCCTTGGCGTTATCGGCGTATTTACGATCAGAGACTCAAACGAAGAAGAATCAGCAAACACCTGCGTCAAATTGTCAGCATCGGGCAATACCTCACCCTGATTGATTGAACTTATGATAGCTTGAAGATACCAAGGGTGGGCTTTCTTGATTTTTGTTACAGAGCTATTGAATAGATGGATAAACGTCTTCGTGAGCTAGCTGAAGTCCGCTATGGACAGAAAGAGTTCCTTAGCGCGCTCTTTGACTTAGCATTAGAAGAACAGTGGTTCGACCTGCAACATCTTATCCAGCATGATATGGCCAAAGCCGTTCTGGCAGACTATTCCATGGAGCAAGGAAAAGGTTTCTTGAATCAGGACATTTTCTACAACAACTGGGAAGACGTAATCGCTATCGGCTGGTCGACTTTCTGCAAGCACACAGGGATAACCATGGATCAAGTCAACTTGAGCTTGCAGAAACTGAGTGAAAAGATTTGAATCCCTCCGTTTATCAGCTTATTGCTGCTCCGCCTGAAACTCCAGATAACGAACCACACAAGCTATTCCGCCCGGAAAAATCCCCTGATTGCTGGCTTGCTCAGGGATCTCGGAAGCCAGTGACCATACACCTGGGTTGTCCGCTGTAAAATCCGCATCAACCCGATCGGAAGGATTAAGCGTAAGCGTGTCGCGAAAGACATGTGGTTCAAGGGCATCGCTGCCATTTATGGAGACCACCTCAAGCTTATGACCGGTCAACGATAATGGAATGACTTGAGCACTGGCATTAACCAGTCGCAATCGAATTCTTTCACCTTTCCTCAGTTCAATTGGCTGGATTGAACTTCCGGTCATGCCATTGATCAAGTAGAAAACATCCGTCAACTCCTTGCTGCCAATTCTTAAAGACTGTAATCCAGCCTCATTAGGCTTACCAGGGTTTGCTTTATCAGTCTGGTCTGAACGCGCCGCGACCTGGCTAAACATCAGTACGTAATCGCGATCATAGTTATGATGAGGGGTGGCTGGCTCGACGACCAGTGCACCATAGAGGCCCATCGTCTTCTGATAGAGATGATTAACCTGCGGGTGATACCAGAAAGTTCCTGTCTGACCGGGAACGAACTGATAGACGTAGGTCTGACCAGGATTTACAGCCCCCCCGTTCTTGTGCGGCAACCCAGACACAGACTGAGGCAACAACAAGCCATGGAAAGTCAAACTTGTCTGACGATGGCTTTGATTATGCAGCACTACCCGAAGTGGCGCACCTTCCCGGGCTCGAATAGTCGGTCCAGGGAATTTGCCATTGTAGGTCAATCCTGCGACAAATTTACCTGGCACCACTTCCAGTCTTGATTCCTTTACTATCAGATGAACTTCGTTGTCTGGCTGCCTGGACATCTGTCCAGCAAGATCGTTCAAAGAGTTGACGGTTTTGTCGATGGTCGATTTGATATCGCTCATCTCAGACTTCATGCTATTAAGCTCATTCTTTTCCTGAATTTGTTCCTGCCCCATGCTTTGAGCGAGCACAGCAACTGATGAAAGGAAAAAGACGTGAAGGACCAGTAAAGAAGACAGCAAACGCTTAAGCAACACTGAATTAGATAACCTGTCCATCACCTGCTTGCTGGCGACGATAGCCGGGATGGAACAACCACCTGATTTACCAGAAAAACTGGGAGGTCTTTTTGTCAAACGCGCAAAGTCGAGACTCAAGACTTGAAACTCCGAACCACCGCCGTGGAGCAAGAAGCATGAGAGGCAATTTTACCCGAGACACTGCCCAGAACAACTTGTTCCAATGCCGAACGCCCCTGAGCGCCAACCACAATTACTTGAGCTTGCAGGTCGCTGGCAACACGCAACAGCTCGGTCTCAGGGTCGCCGTTTTTCAATTTTACTGAGACGTTCTTGACCCCGGCCTCGATCAACGACTTTTCAGCTTGCGCCAGAGAAGCCTCGCCCGACATCATCAAATTGTCCTCTATACGTGCAACAAAACCTGGGGGCGCAACATACTTTAAAATACCGCTTACCGAAACAACATTGACAAGTGTGACATTGACATCGCGCGTAGCGAGACCAAAAGTTTCAACAGCCTTCAACATCGCCGATTGAGCAGACTCCGAACCATCGATTCCGATGACAATGTTACGCAAAGGCTCGGGCTGTTCGCCACGCAAAATGAGAACGGACGTTCGGGCGTGTTTTGCTACCCGCTCACAAGTTGAGCCGATAAGATATTGAGCCACTTTGGAATGCTTTCCAGGCGTCATAGCAATGAAATCGACCTGTTTATCTTTGGCCACTGTCTCGATCATCAATGCCGGGGGACCCAGAACAATTTCGGTTAGAACCTCAATTCCGTCGGCTCTCAACAACTGAGCTTGTTCGTCCAACACTTGCCTGGCTTTTGCCTCGATTTGATTCGACAAATCTGTCGGAAAATCGGCCATCGTCCCAAGCAGTGTCTCGAATGCCGGCATCTCTTCCCGAACATAAAGCAAAGTAATCTGCGCTGTTTTCAGCGGCAGAAACTCCTTGAGCAGCCCAAACATCTCGGGAAGTGTCTGAGTAATATCTATTGGTACGAGAATCTTTAAGGGAGTTTGAGTCATATTTTGCCTGAAGATGCGTCACGTTACTGCACTAAGTCGCAATTGTAGCTTAACCATGAAGGTCTCAATCTGGTGTCTGAATCACCGACAGGCTTAGAAATCAGCTCAACTGAGCAACCACGCGCAATTTTGCCCCACTAAACCAGCTCTTGAACACTGCCTTGAACTAGAGCCACCTTTGACCGCACCTCATTTTCTAAGTCCTAGCAGGTCTATCGTATTCATTAAATGACACCTTCGGCAACATTCAAATTACATAGAGCCTCCGTATCTAAGAGCCATGTCAATTATGTTCAATACACATAGAAAACGCACCAAGACAATCATCCTTACAAATATTAACTACTATTTTTGAACAAGCAATTCAACTTCATGCTCTAGCTGCTAAGACCGATGCGGACTGCATATACAAAGACTCATAATTGATTGCCAAATTCTTTTGAACAAGTTATTGACAGCCTGCCAAGTGCATATTGGGATATCACCTGGACTACAAAACAAGAACAGATCGATTTAAAAAAGGAATATTTCGGAGCACGAGCATATCCCTTCACCGCACTTTGCATGCACTTAAGGCGTAGTTGCTTGGCTCGCCTCAACCTGGTTTCGGCTTTCCTTGCCCAGACTCTTCTACCACAGCCGTAACCGGGCAATCCCATCATTCTCTGTCCAGACGCCCTCTGTTCTTTGCGTGCGTCAACCTCCTTTGCCGCCTCACTGGAAAAACGCTAAAATACCGGGAACGAAGATATATCAACTCTTCTGGCTCTAGATCGCGGTTATAACCCGCTCAATGGTTATCGCTAAGATACTGGTTTGACTGACTTAACTTATTTGATTGGGGCTTCACGTGATCGATCGATATACCAGACCCAAAATGGGTCAGCTCTGGTCTGAACAAACAAAATTTCAGACCTTCCTCGACGTTGAGATTGCAGTCTGCGAGGTGCAAGCCGAACTCGGGAAAATACCGGTGGGGGCACTGGCAGACATAAAAGCAAAAGCGCGTTTTGACATTGCGCGTATGCATGAAATCGAAGCAGAAGTAAAACACGATGTCATTGCCTTTCTGACAAACCTGGCGGAATATGTTGGCGAAAATTCCCGCTTCATTCATCTGGGGCTGACCAGCTCAGATGTAATCGATACAGCTCTGGCACTTCAACTTCGCCAGGCCGGTCAAATGTTGTTTTCTGAGCTCGAAGCGCTGGAAAAGGCAATTCTGGAGAAAGCACGAGAGCACAAATACACACTGCAAGTTGGTCGCTCTCACGGCATCCATGCCGAGCCATTGACCTTTGGATTCAAATTGGCAGTCTGGCTGGAAGAAGTTAGACGGCATAAGAAAAGACTTGCTGACGCTATAGATGTAGTTTCATTTGGCAAGCTGAGCGGCGCAGTCGGCACATTTTCAAACATCTCTCCCCTTATCGAAGAAATGACCTTAAAACGCCTGGGTCTTATTCCAGAACCTGTGTCCACCCAGATCGTTCAAAGAGATCGCCACGCACAATTCATTTTGGCTCTAGCAATGATTGGCGCAAGCCTGGAAAAATTCGCCACTGAAATCAGGCATCTACAAAGAACCGATGTTTTAGAGGTGGAAGAGCCTTTCGAAAAAGGTCAAAAAGGATCATCGGCCATGCCGCACAAACGTAACCCCGTCGCCAGCGAAAACATTTCGGGATTGGCTCGCGTCCTGCGCGCCAACGCCATTGCGGCCTTGGAAAATATCCCGCTATGGCACGAACGCGATATCAGCCATAGCTCAGTGGAGAGAATAATAATTCCTGATTCCACAATTTTGCTCGACTATATGCTTGCTCGTTTTACCAAAATCATTGTCGGCTTAGTCGTTTATCCGGAAAATATGAGGAAGAATATGAACCAATTTGGTGGGGTGATTTTCTCACAGTCCGTACTGTTGAGGCTGATCGACAAAGGTATAACTCGCGAACAAGCATATGCCCTGGTTCAATCGAACGCGATGACAGCCTGGAATCAAGAAGATGGCAATTTCAGGCAAAACCTTCTCAATGACCCGGCAGTCAGAGTGCATTTAGGTCAGCAGGAAATTGAAGATTGTTTCAAGGCGGAAAATTATTTAACTAATCTGGATCAAATATTCGCGCGAGTGGGTGTGTAAACATGAAACTGGATGTAAAAAACAAACTGGCCGGAATACTGGTTCCAGTCTTTGCGCTCAGACATACGGACGACCTGGGTATAGGCGATACAACAGCAATGGCAAAGGCTGTGGAGTTTTGTGCTCGCCATCAAATCGGGGTTCTGCAAGTTCTGCCAATCAATGAAACAGGTGGTGACAACAGCCCTTATAACGCAATTAGCTCCATCGCTCTGGATCCAGCCCTCCTCACCGTCTCAACAGAATCGATACCAGGGCTAACCGCAACTGATTTTGATGCACTAGCTACTCCAGAGTTGCTGGCCGAACTACGCACGGGTCCAATCAACTATCCGCAGTTGAAAAAGCTAAAAACTGATTTGCTCCGGAAGGCTTTTCAAAACTTCTCAAAGAACGAATTGCAAGCGGGAACAAAAATAGCGCAGGACTTTGAAAATTTCCGAAAGGAAAATGACGCATGGCTTCCAGAATTCACTTTATTCCGTACAATTGTAGATGAGCACGATGGTAACACTAGCTGGCCTACATGGCAGAAAAGATTTAGCACATACGCTCAGGCGAGAGAGTCCGCTGCCGATAACGATCTAAGAAACAGATTTGAGGAACAGCAGACATTCTGGTCTTTTGTTCAATGGATAGCCTGGACTCAGTGGGGCGAAGTAAAATCACTTGCCGATAAAAAGGGAGTGTCCCTGATGGGCGACTTGCCCTTTGGTGTTAGCCGATACAGCGCTGATGTCTGGGCTCACCCTGACTTATTTGATTTAAAATGGTCTTGTGGTGCTCCACCTGAAACGTATTTCCAGGGCGATCTTTTTGTCCAGAAGTGGGGACAGAACTGGGGCATGCCATATTACAAATGGACCGCGCACAAGGCGGAAGACTATAAATGGTGGAAGCAACGCATCCACTATGTCACTAAACTTTTTCCTTATTATCGGATCGATCACGTGCTGGGCTTTTTCCGCGTTTATGCTTTTCCCTGGCTGCCGGAGAGAAATTGGGAATTTCTGGAACTAACTGAAGAGCAAGCAAAAGAGTTGACTGGCGGCGATTTGCCACAATTTCTCCCGAGAGACGACGAAACAGCAAAAAGTGCCGCAAAGAATTGCAATGAGGGCAAAGCGCTTCTCAAGATGCTCATGAGTGCTTCCGGACAGTCCGGAATAGTCGCTGAGGACCTGGGCATAGTGCCAGACTACGTTCGACCACTCCTGCAGAAATTAGGCATTGCCGGTTTTGTCATTCCTATTTTTGAACGCATCGAGGAAGACAAATCATTCAAACCAAAAGACACTCTGCCGGAACTGGGTCTGGCAACTTATGGTACCCACGATCACATGCCCATTGCTCGTTTTTATGATGACCTGGTGACGTGGTGGCATAGCCCGGACGGCGGCGATCAGGGATGGCTCGAGATTCAGCGATTGATGACCTTTTTAGATATAAAGACCGACGACCCGCCAAAGCATTTGACGCCCGAGTTGCATGCAGTATTTTTGCGCACCTTGCTGGAAACTCCATGCTGGTTAACAGTATTGATGATTACTGACTTGCTCGGCACCAGCCAGCGTTTTAACGAGCCCGGTTCGAGCGGTGGAAGCAATTGGAGTCAACGCCTGGCAAAACCCCTCGACGATTACGAGGTTGACCCTCTGTTTGCAGGAAAAATCAAGACATTCCAGGAGTTAATCCAAGAGACTCACAGGATCCCTAAGGCTCAAAAGAAAGTTGCAGCCGTTAAATGATCGAGATACGAGGTATGCTATAAAAGCGGCACCGCATATCCAGACGCCTCCGAAGAGGGTAACAGGTGATGATTCCAGCCTTTTTGATTCGAGCAGGAATTGATTGGACCAGACACAATCCAGAGTTCAGAGATTCCAACCCATATTCGCGATGTGAAGAGTCGATCAAGACCTGTCAGGCGCTCTGGGAAAATCAGCTCGGAAAATCCGATATCATCCTCTTGGAGCCAGCAATCGTCAGCGCCTATTGGGAGGAGTTTTTTCATGCCGAAGACCCGCTCCCTGATGAAAAGGAGTGGCGCGAAGGACTGAGCAAGAGATCCAATCAGTACGACTCGTTTGAGGAATGGCAAGACTGGTTTAAACGGAGCTACGCCAAGGTCTACAAAGACAATAACATTTGGATGAGCGTCCTGATGACAGCTTGGGCTCACACCCACCAGTATGAGGTTCGCTACACCGAAGATTCATGGGAATTTCGCCCATCCAGATCCTACTTGCCTACTTCTCAATTCTGGCGCCTGGAACCACATATGGTGACGGTTGCTGATATTTTAAAAGACATCTGGAAGGATGAGCTGGTGTTATACGAGAAAGCTGGTTTTGAAGTGCAAGAGCAGCCATCGCCTTTTCTTGGAAGACTGGAGTGCCTTGGGTTCGACACCAAGAGATATACACTGGGCTGGCCGCCAAGGGCTCGCCGCGATAAGGAAGAATTAAATGTGGGCGAAATGGTCGCCGATATGGTGGTACCTGTTGGCGACTCCTGGTTCAGACACCCCGACAATATAATTTTCGCGCATGAATGCATCGACGTTACAGCCCTGTTGAACAGAGCTAAATATATGTTCAGCAGTCGCCGCCGCCTTTACGAGCTGACTGTTGACGCTGGCTTTAACCATGCAAAAATTCAGGCTTCCGCCGAAGGCTGGCTGGTGCCAGACGCCGAAGGCGTAACAGCCTGATCGTTTTTCCCGTATTTGCCTGGATTTAGATAGTGTTATTTTTGCGATCCATAGTTTTTCAGTTCTCGGTCAATCTCAGCTTGCTTTGCCAGTATAGATTTTCTTGTGTTATCGCTGATTCCCTCAAACTTCGAGGCCTCACTCACTAATCGCTGGGCCGCTTCCAGATCCAGTTCCCCTTTGCCGCCGATCATATAATGGCTGGCCTCTGCGAGTTTATCGTTAACCTTCGTGTCCGCTAAAAATCCTGGCGGAGAGAATGTAATGCAACACCCCTTCATGACCCTTTTCAGTTTTTGAATTTCAGCATCAGTTACCCTTGAACAATTCTTGAGATCGAGCTCTTTCAGATTCTTGAATCGCTTAAATTTATCAACCTGGCTATCTTCAATTGAAGTACTCTCCAATTCCAGGTTCTTTAAATACGTCAAGCCTAATATGACATTAACCCCCTTGTCATTCAAATTTATTGAGTTAGCATTTAGCTTAATCAGTGAAGACATATTTTTTAGAGCATGCAAATCAGCTGCTTTGGTACCATTGATTATTAGCTCCCGCAGACACAAGTGGCTCAAATGTTCTAGCCCGACGTCGGTAACGTCCTTTAGGTCTTTAAGACTAACACTGGTGGCATTCGTGTTCATCTCGAACGGCTGGAGGTCGGCATCCTTAATTTTGCACTCCCAAGAAAGGCTTGAAAGGTCAATTACTGCGCGATTTTGCACACAGTCTTCAACAGCTTCCCTTGCAGACACCTCAGTCTCAGACCGTGGTTGTTGCACCTCTGACTTGGAGGCAGGAGACCTCACCACCGGCTCTTTACTCTCACCGGCGGAACTCTCGGAACTAGTACCATCTTGCTTTGGCAGAGCCCTATTTTGCCAAACAATATAAACTGCCACCAGTGAGCAGATTACCGTTAATGCCATAGCTGGTACAGCCTTGTAAACGTTACCCCTCCAGCAATTCCGAGATCCAGAACTTGAGCTCATGCCGCTCTCCAGCACTTCCTCTTGCTCAGATAAGGGGTCCATACCCGAGCGCAGTTTTTCGATCTTCCAGAGAGCACTGGCAACATCGTCCATCGATTGATAACGCTCTGCAGGATCTTTTTGCAAAAGCTTCATCACCAACTGCTCTAATGCCGGATCGACTTGCCTTCCCAGGGAAGCTTCAGTAATTGTTGGAGGCTGTTGGTTCATATGCATCATCATCGTTTCAAGCGAGGACCTACCTGAAAAAGGTGGCGTACCGCTGAGAACCTCATACATAACACAACCAAGCGAATAAAGATCAGATCGCTGATCGAGAACTCCGCCTTTTGCTTGCTCCGGACTCATATAACTGGGACTGCCGATTGCATCTCCTGTTTTTGTAAGATGCGGAAAACCAGACTCGCTGTCTGAAAGCAATTTGGCGATACCAAAATCCATTATCCGAACTTGATCAGCTCCCGTATCACTCTTGCCGAGCATGATATTGCTTGGTTTGATATCTCGATGCAGAACGCCCTTTCTGTGGGCGTGTGAGAGACCACTAACGACCTGTTTAAAGAGATCGATAAATCGCGTCGTGGATATTTCGGTTCCTTTGCCGATTAGCTCAGCGAGCGTTTCACCCTCAACATAATCCATTACCATATATGGAACACCATTATTGGTCATACCAAAGTCATGAATAGCTATGATGTTTGGATGCTGCAGAGTACTGGCGACCTTACCCTCTATTTGAAAACGACGAATTGCTTTAGGCGTGACCAAATGGGCATGGAGAGTCTTAATAGCGACAAGTTTATTGAGGATTGTCTGGCGCGCTTTGTAGATTACCGCCATGCCGCCAGCACCAATCGTGCCTAGAAATTCGTATCGGCCGACAAAAATCGGATCATTAGCGATCGGTAAAATCAAACTGGTACTATCGTTTGGACAAACAGTAACAGCCATCTCCACTTCCAGACCGCAAGATGGACAAAACTTGGTGCCATGGTTTGCGCTTGACTTGCCGTCAGCGTTCAAAAAAGCATCATCTCTACCATGTTGCATGAATGCTGAAAATGCATCTTTCATTCAGGTATAAGGTCACAGCGACTGTCGCGTCCTCAAAAGCAATCGAATGGTGGAAAAACAGCCATTCCCTTATTCGTTTACGTGCTCTATCCTAACAATGCCCAATTCTAGAGCAAAATAAAGTTGTGTCTTATAACACCAACCAGCAAAACACAGTCCTGAAGGGACTGGACCATTTGCTTATAGAGTATTCATGTTCCTGCCGGGCTGGACTTTATCCTGGTCCAGGAACGAGGGTAACCAGAGGCAGTAGGCTCTGTTTTGCTGGCAATAATCAAAACGCGAGGCTTGCCCAGAATCTCCGCGTCGAGCGTCTGTATGGTTGACAATTTGCCTCCCAGCTTAGGCAAGCATTTCTCAGCCCGTTCGGATTCCTCGGCTTTTTGAGACAAAGATTTCTGAGCAAAGAACTTGCCACCAGTGGCGAGAAAAGGCATAACCAGTTCAGCTGAAAGATCGAACGTGCCAACTGCCCGAGCCGTTCCCCAATCGTAACATCCACGATGGTCTGGATCATGCCCAAGTTCCTCGGCCCTTGCGGGGAAGATAGAGAACCTGTCATCCAACCCGATTTTTTTTAAAGCTTCATCGAGAAATCGACATTTTTTCCCAGAAGCCTCAATCAGAGTGGCTTTTAGACCGGGCAAAGCAATGCCCAAAATCACAGCGGGGAAGCCAGCGCCTGAGCCAATATCAATCAATTTATACGAACGATTGCCTGAATCAACACCTTTAAGGAACGGAACAAGTGCCAGGGAATCAAGGACATGCTCGAAGATAAGCACTGAAAACTCGGAGCGGCCAACTATATTTGTATGCTTGGAAAATTCAATGATATCCAGGCAATAGGTCCTGATTACAGCAAGTTGTTCAGGCAATAGAATTATCCCGAGCCGGGAACTCTTTTCCGCCAGTTCGTCGAGGAGCGACTGTTCTCTATTTGCGTTATAGGACATTGAAATCCATCTAATAAGGACAGCACCAGACGCAAATAACGGGGCAGGCATCAAACCCACTACCCACGGCCGAAATACCATACTGCAATCTATCGCTAAATTTTAAGTCTTCCTGCTCAAAGCCACCGTCAGAAACGTGTTAATAATTGCTGTTGAAGGCATAATTAGTGTGTCAGTGCCGAAACTGGTTATTGGCACACGCCGGAAAAGGACTCCGAATGTCCCTTGGCCGCCTAAGCATTAAAACTCGATTGGAACTTGAAACAAAAGTTCTAGCTGCCGCACTGAAAATAAGTTTGCAAAGTGGAGATTTGCAAGGCGCCCGTCTGGCTCACCAGCAATTGAGCCGCCTGATGAAGGCAGCACAAAATCCAAAGATAGGTAACGTAGTTACTGCAGGCTCCACACCAACACCGCCAGCCCAACCAAAAAGTCCACAGGTGGATGGTTTACAACAAGAACAATCAGCTTCAGCGATAGACCTTCCACCCGGTCAAACTTTGCCCCTGGGTAATTGGCAATTTGCATCCCAGACTTATTTCCATTCATTACCATCCGGACCTCCACTACCACCGGCGCTCGAAGGCCAAGCGCCAACAGCGAAACCACCACAATCGTTCCCACCACAACCAACGGCAACCGATGCCTTGCGCCGGTCGGCCGTCAGCACTCCTTTAAGCTCCCCCGCCATAAACATTCCCTCTTCAGGTGACAGCGACCGGATAGCTAGTCCCTCGAATTCCTCGACGACAACTGAGACAGGGGCAAGTCCGAAGGTAACAGACTCGTTTGCCAGGAATAACCTCACGATGAGCCCGCCGCCTTCAGCGCCTGGGCCGACAATCTCGCCAGTGCGCGGTAGAAGAGGTTTCCAACAAGTCGATCGAAACGAACCCGCCGAAAAAGAAGAAGAATCCCTCCCGAGCGAGCATAAATATCAAGGTCTCTATAGATTATTAGGCGTCTCTCAAATGTCGCCCTATGAGGAAATTCACAAGAACTTTCTGGTCAGAGTTCGGGCATTCATCAGAGTGATCAATGTTACTAAACGTCCAGAAAAGATTGCACTCTTGCACAATCTGCGCAAAATCTGGATTGCCCATGACATTCTCACCGACCCTGTTACCAGAACTGATTACGACTTTAGAGATTTGGGGCTGCGCGGTAACGCAGAGACAACCGTCCCACCGACCCCTGAAGATAAGCAACAGGCACAACAAACCAACCGCACGCCGACGAGAATCGGAGAGCTTTTACAGTGTGCGGGTCTGCTGGAAGCAGCAGAGTTGCAAATTGCCTGCGATATGCACAAAGCCATGCCAGAAGTTCAATTCGGCACTTTTTTAGTTAAGCAGGGATTCATCGGAGAACGTGACCTGGAGTCTGTTTTGCTTGGACAAAGACTTTTGCGCGCAGGCGTCATCAGCGTCGCCCAGTTTCAGGTAGCAATGGAGTTGTCACAATCAAGGGGGCACACCATAAAAGATACCCTGATAGAGCGTGGCTATGTCACCGAAGACGGACTCAAGAAAACAATAGAGACTTCAGACGCACCATTGACGGTGCCAGCTATGACATTGCCTCAAGCAATTAATACGGTAATCCCTGCAGAACCAGAAAAAGGACTAGGATTGCCTGCAACGCTCTTGCCAAAGATTACTTATTCGGTCGATTTTGAACCCCTGAGAGAAAACTCTTCCAAAGACAATGCATTGACTGAACTCATAGGCAGTTCACAATCATCACCAAAGGCGGCAGAGGGTCTGCCGATACCGGCCAAAGTCGAACCTCGTACCCTTAATCTTTCACAAGCAGTCCCAAGCTGGCAGGATCAGCTCGACTGGAATGCACCAGATATAGTGACATCTTCGGGCTCAGAATCTGATTCCATTACTGACAATGCTACTGCCTCATCCGACACACATTCGCAATCACTAGCTCAGCATCAAGAACAGCACCAGGAGGCTCCACCGCAGCCAGAGCTAGAACAGACGGCAGCACGTGCACAAGTCATTAACATCGGCCGTGCTTTACCAAGCTGGAAAGACCAACTGGACTGGGACTCTCCTGAAGAACCAAAATCGGCGTCGGAAGATTCGGCGATCGAAAGCACCGGTCAATCCTCAAACAACTACCCCGTTGAATCTCCAGTAGAGACCGATTCGGCTGCTCAGCCGTCAAGTGAATCGCCCACTGAAACACCAAAGGTTTCAGACGACGCCGATTCTAAAGACACTGCCGATTCCGAAGACGACGCCGATTCTGAAGACGACGCCGATTCTAAAGATACTGCCGATTCCGAAGACAACGCCGATTCTAAAGACGACGCCGATTCTAAAGACAACGCCGATTCTAAAGACGACGCCGATTCCGAAGACAACGCCGATT